>LULW01000209.1_pt1 | contig 25533 bp, 23 predicted proteins | sample 729531 | NCBI WGS metagenome assembly LULW01 (sample SAMN03860279, study PRJNA289734) | marine metagenome | biome: seawater column; feature: ocean; material: water; isolation source: Red Sea water column Station 108 - depth 10m | place: Saudi Arabia: Red Sea | collected 2011-10-15 | depth 10 m | reverse complement strand
TCAGCACTCGGGTTCCGCAACCTGACCAACTACATCGCCAGAAGCCTCCTCGAGACCGGCGGCTTCAGACCCCAACTACACCCCGGATTGTGAAGAGCCGGTTAAGGCACCGCGGGACGTCATACGTCCCGAAGCAGCGGACGTCCCGTCCGTATGACGTCCCGGAGGGGTCAGCGGGTCAGCCGCGGTCCAGGGCGACGGCCTCGGGGGTGTGCAGCCGGACCATGAAGCGGGCGACGTGGGCGGGGGCGGTACGCCGGGTGGCCAGCGAGACCGCGACCATGACCAGCAGCGCGAGGGGCACCGACCAGGCCGCGGGGCGGCGGAGCAGGACGTCGAGCCAGCCGTCGCTCTGGGCGGTGTAGAGCGTGAGCAGGGCGGCCAGCCCGGAGCCGAGGCCGCCGGTCAGCAACCCGGCCAGCGCCCCGGCGGTGGTGAGCCCGCGCCACCAGATGCCGAGCAGCAGCAGCGGGCAGAACGTCGAGGCGGCCACCGCGAAGGCAAGCCCCACCGTGGTGGCGACCCCGACGTCGGAGTCGCTGAGCGCCACGAGGGCCGGCACCACCACGGCGACGACCGCGCCGGCCCGGAAGCCGGTCACCCCGGAGAGCCGGCGGCCCCGGAACGGGCGGGTGAAGACGTCCTGGGAGAGCACGCCGGCGACCGCGATGGCCAGACCCGAGGAGGTCGAGAGGAACGCCGCGAAGGCGCCGCCGACCACCATCCCGGTCAGCACCTGACCGCCCAGCCCGCCGAGCATCAGGCCGGGCAGCTCCAGCACCAGGGAGTCCGAGCCGGCCGCGGCCAGCTCGGGGGCGTAGACGCGGCCGAGGGCGCCGTACACCGGCGGGATCATGTAGAAGAACCCGATCAGCACCAGCACCAGCAGCGTCGTGCGGCGCGCGGCGCGACCGTCGGGGTTGGTGTAGAAGCGCACGACCACGTGCGGGAGACCCATCGTTCCGAGGAACGTGGCGATGATGAGGGAGTAGGTGAGGTAGAGCCCCTGCGGACCACCGGCCGCCAGCGGGTCCGACCACGCGACGACGTCGCCGGGGAAGGAGTCGCCCGCGGGGCTGGCCGCTCCGGGGCGCCCGTCGCCGAGCCACACCACCAGCAGCACCGCGGCGGGGACGAGCAGGGCGGTGAGCTTGAGCCAGTACTGGAAGGCCTGCACCAGGGTGATCGAGCGCATCCCGCCGGCGGTGACGTTGAGCAGCACGACGACGCCGACGACCAGGGAGCCGAGCCAGTCCGGCCCGCCGACCGCGCTGGAGAGCGTGATGCCGGCGCCCTGGAACTGCGGCAGCAGGTAGAGCCACCCGATCCCCACGACCAGCAGCGAGCAGGCCCGGCGCACGGCGGTCGATCCCAGCCGGGCCTCGGCGAAGTCGGGCAGCGTGTAGGCGCCCGAGCGCCGCAGCGGCGCGGCGACGAGCACGAGGAGGACGAGGTAGCCCGCGGTCCAGCCGACGGGGTACCACAGCATGTCGGCGCCGAAGGTCAGCAGCAGTCCGGCGACCCCGAGGAACGACGCGGCGGAGAGGTACTCCCCGCTGATCGCCGACGCGTTCATCCGCGGTCCCACCGCGCGCGAGGCCACCATGAAGTCGCTGGTCGTGCGGGAGAACCGCAGCCCGTAGGCCCCGAGCGCCAGCGTCGCCACGGTGACCAGCACGATCGCGACGATGCCCGGCGCCGCGTCCACCCCGGTGCTCACGTGCTGCTCACCGCTCCACCTCGTCCATCAGCTCGGCGAAGGCGGCCTCGTTGCGCTCGGCGCGGCGGATGTAGCGCCAGGCCAGCACCACCAGGAACGGGTACGACGCCAAGCCCAGCACCAGCCACGCGACCGGCACGGGTCCGACGTGGACCGACGCCAGGCCCGGGAGCAGGTGGAACACCACGGGAAGCGACCCGATCGTCACGGTGAGCAGGGCGAGCGTCCGCACGGCCAGCCACAGCTGCTCGCGCAGCAACGACCCGACGTACACGCCACCGAGCCGGGTGTCCGCGTCGACCTCGCCCTTGCGTGCCATCGGCGGGCGACGGCGTGGCGGTCCGGTGATGCGGACCCGCTGCGGGGTCGGACGCTCGGTCACCTGGTCGCCTGGCCCGATGCCTACTGGCCGCGCCGCAGCAGCAGGTCGCGCAGCTCGCGCGTGTGGCGGCGGCTGACGACGAGCTCGGTGCCCTCGCCGACGACGACCGAGCAGCGGCCGGACTCCATGCGGACCTCGCCGACGTGGGGGAGCGCGACCAGCAGCGAGCGGTGGATGCGCAGGAAGCCCGCCGGTCGCCACTCCTCCTCCAGCGTGGAGAGCGGCGTGCGGACCAGGTGGGAGCCGGTGGGGGTGTGCAGTCGCGCGTAGTCGCCCTGCGCCTCGACGTGGGTGATGTCGCTGCGGTTGATGAAGCGCGTGACGCCCCCGAGCTCGACCGGGATCTGCACCTCCTTGGTGACCGCGGGGGCCTCGGACCCGCCGCCGATGCGGCGCACCGCCTCGGCCAGCCGCTCGGCGCGCACCGGCTTGAGGACGTAGTCGACGGCCTGCAGCTCGAAGGCCTCGACCGCGTGCTGCTCGTGGGCGGTGACGAACACGATCCGCGGCGGCTGCTTGAAGCGGCTGAGGATCTGGGCGAGCTCGAGACCGCTGAGCCCCGGCATCGAGATGTCGAGGAAGATCGCGTCGACCTCGGTCTCCTGCAGGGTCCGCAGCGCCTCGGTGGCCGCGGTGCAGGAGAGCGCCTCGCCGACGCGGGGGTCGCGCTGCAGCAGCCAGGTGAGCTCGTCGACGGTGGGCTTCTCGTCGTCGACGACGAGCACGCGCAGCCCGGCGCCGCTCGGCGCGGTCGTGGTCATCAGGCGTGCACCCCCGGGGCGAACTTGGGCACCCGGACGACGACCTTCGTGCCGGCCCCGGGAGCGGTCTCGACGACGAGACCGTACTCGTCGCCGTACACCGTGCGCAGCCGCCCGTCGACGTTGCCGAGGCCGACGGAGTCGACGCTGCGGTCGCCGGCCAGCACCCGCCGCACGTGGTCGGGGTCCTCGCCGAGGCCGTCGTCCTCGACCTCGATGAGGCACTCGTGGTCCTGGTCGCGGGCGGTGATGCGGATGTGGCCGCCGCCCTCGGCGCCCTCGAGGCCGTGGCGCACGGCGTTCTCGACCAGCGGCTGGATGCACAGGAACGGCACCGCGACCGGCAGCACCTCCGGCGCGATCGACAGCGTGACCTGCAGCCGCTCGCCGAAGCGAGCCTGCTCGAGCAGGAGGTAGCGCTCGACGGACTTCAGCTCCTCGGCCAGGGTCGTGAACTCGCCGTGGCGGCGAAAGGAGTAGCGGGTGAAGTCGGCGAACTCCAGCAACAGCTCGCGGGCGCGGTCGGGGTCGGTGCGCACGAAGCTGGCGATGGCCCCGAGGGAGTTGTAGACGAAGTGCGGGCTGATCTGGGCCCGGAGCGCGCGCACCTCCGCCTCCATCAGGCGGGTGCGAGAGGAGTCCAGCTCGGCGAGCTCGAGCTGGCCCGACACCCACTGCGCGACCTCCTCGGTCGCCCGGGCCAGGCCGGCGGTCGACACCGGCGCGAAGGCCTGGAGCGTGCCGACGACGCGGTCCTCCACGAACAGCGGGCTCACCACCGCCGTACGCGCGGGACACCCGGCCTCGACGCAGTGCAGGTCCTCCCGGCCGAAGGCCCGCGACCCGGTGCGCTCGAGGGTGGCCTGCACCAGCGCGGGCACCCGCTCGGCGTGGTGCTGGCCGGCGCCGTCCCAGGCCAGCAGGCCGCCGGTGTCGGTGAGCGCCACGGCCGAGGAGCCGAGCAGGGCGCGCAGGTGGCGTACGGCGCGCTCGGCGCTCTCCCGGGTCAGGCCCGCGCGCAGGGCGGGCGAGGCGAGCGCCGCGGTGTGCAGCGTGCGGAACGTCGCGCGGTCGGCGTCGGTGCCGAGGTGGGCGCGCCGCCACGGCCGCCAGGACCACCGCGTCGCACGCATCGGCTCAGCGGAAGTCGATCAGCAGCATGGCGGTGTCGTCGTCGAGGACCGAGGCCGGCGTGGCCTTGGCGACCTCGACGTCGATGCGCGGGATGCTCCCGGTCGTCACGAGCATGGGGGAGTCGTGCACCTCCGGTGCCGGCTCGGCGACCGCGTCGGGCGTGCCGGTGACGGTGGTGGCGCTGGCGGGGCGGGGCGCGCGCTCCTGCTCGACCATCCGGGCGCGGTAGCAGCGGGCGAGGTAGGGCAGCTGCATGCCGTCCATGCCGCGGCCGTAGTCGTCGTAGAACGCGCGCACCTCGGCGAGCTTGGCCTCGCGGCGGTGCTCGTCGAGGGTGGCGATGGTGCTGCGCGACAGCGCCAGGTCCAGCACGCTCTCGCGGTCGATGACCTGACGGTGCTTGAAGGTCTCCTCCTCGACCCAGCCGAAGAGCCCGCTGTGCTCGAGGGGGTCGGCGAGGTCGGTGCGCTGGTCCTGGTCGCCGAGCAGGGCGCCGAGGCGTCGCACCCACGGGACGCGCTCGTCGCGCTGGTTCCACACCAGGGCCAGGTGGCCGCCGGGGCGCAGGACCCGGTTGATCTCCGGGAGCGCGCGCTCCATGTCGAACCAGTGGAACGCCTGGCCGGCCACCACCACGTCGACGCTGCCGTCGCCCAGCGGGATGTCCTCCGCGCCGGCGACGCTCGCGCGCACCAGCGGCAACCGGGCCCGCAGCCGCTCCAGCATCGCGGCGTCGGGGTCGGTGGCGTGCACCTCGTGACCCAGGCCGACGAGCACCTCGGTCAGCTTGCCGGTGCCCGCGCCGAGCTCGAGGACGGTCGCGGGCTGCTCGCCCACCAGCCAGGCCGCCGCCTGGGTCGGGTACGACGGGCGGCCACGGTCGTAGGCGTCGGCGACCGACCCGAAGCAGCTCCTCGGGTCCGCGCCAGGCTGGAGGTCGGTCATCGGGCCAAGACTATGGGGTCGATAGCCTCCGGGACGTGAGCGCCGACCCGATGTCCTGGCTGGTGTCGCTCGAGGGAGTCCCGAGCGCGTTCACGGCGACCCGTGACGGCATCGACGCCCTGCTGCGCGACCGCGGCCTGCGGCGTACCACTCCCGAGCAGACCGCGACCTCGCTGCTGCGCGGGGCGCACGCCTCGGCGGTCCTGGAGGGGTCGACCTCGACCTTCGAGGAGGTCGCCGAGGGCGCCGGTGACGCGATCGCCGTCGACGCCGTGCGGGTGTCCACCGAGCTGCTGTCGCTGGTGCCGGTCCTGGGCCGGGCGCCGCTGCAGGCGCTGGCCCGCATCCACGCCGTCGCCTCGGCGAGCAGCCTCCCCGAGGAGCGCCGCGGCCGTCCCCGTGACGCCGCGTCGGCCGAGCGGCTGCGGTCGCTGTCCGACGCGCTGCTGGCCGAGACCGCGGCACCGGCACTGATGGTGGCCGCGCTCGCCCACGCCGACCTGGCCACCGCCGCGCCGTTCCCCAGCCACAACGGCATCGTCGCCCGCGCCGCCGAGCGGCTCGTGCTCGTCGGGCTACGCCTCCGGCGAGGACTCCGGCATCCACTCCTGGCTGCTCTACGCCCCCGAGGCCTTCGCCTCCGGCGCGGACGCCTCGCCGCTGCGCGGCTGATCCTCCCCACGCTCGCGACCGGTCCCGGACATGCTGGTGGCCCCCGGGGACACGCCCCGGAGGCCACCGCTGACACGAGACGCCGCCGGCTACCAGGCGTGCATCATCAACTTGCTGCCGCGGGAGCATCCCGACTCGACAGGCACCCTGTAGGAAGGGTCGATCGCCGCGTGGGTACCTCGGGCCTCGTGTACGTCTCTGGAGTTGTTGTATTCATGTGTACGCCGATGTGACGGGCGACACAACCCCTCCCGGCGAGTCTTGGTGTTGGTCGACCGGTCCACCCGCTGGAGGAGGTCGCGACCGGTGCGGACCAGGTGGCGCGGGGCGGCCGCACGTGGCAGGGACCGGCCGTCGAGAGGTTCTGCTGGCGGGGGAGGCCTCAGGCGCCGGTGGCGCGCTTGCGAGCGCCGGCCCACATCACCCCGCCGACCGCGACGGCGCCGCCGACGGCCAGCGCGGCCAACGTGGGCCGCGAGGGGACGGGCACCCGTGAGCGCAGCGCGACCGGCTTGTCGAACACCAGGACCGGCCACCCCTGCTCGATCGCGTGGCGGCGCAGGTCCTTGTCGGGGTTCACCGCGTGCGGGTGGCCGACGGCCTCCAGCATCGGGACGTCGGTGACCGAGTCGCTGTAGGCGAAGCAGTCGGCGAGGTCCCAGCCGCGTCGCTCCGCGAGCTCGCGGATGGCGGCGGCCTTCTCCTCGGCGTACATGTAGGTCTCGATCTCGCCGGTGTAGCGGCCGTCCTCCACCTCGAGGATCGTCGCGATGACGGAGTCGGCACCGAGCAGCTCACCGATCGGCTCGACGACCTCGGTGCCGGAGGCGGAGACGATGACGACCTCGCGGCCGGCGAGCTGGTGCAGCGAGATGAGGTCGACGGCCTCCTCGTAGACCAACGGGTCGACGATGTCGTGCAGGGTCTCGGCGACGATGTCGCGCACGGTCTGCACGTCCCAGCCGGCGCACAGCTGCGACATGAACTGGCGCAGCTTCTCCATCTGGTCGTGGTCGGCACCCCCGACGAGGTACATGAACTGCGCGTACGCCGAGCGCAGCACCGCGCGCCGCGAGATCAGACCGCCCGCCTGGAAGGGGCGGCTGAAGGCGAGGGTGCTCGACTTGGCGATGATCGTCTTGTCGAGGTCGAAGAAGGCCGCAGCCGGCATGGGTTCGAGCATACGGGCCGCGACCTCTCCACACCGGCGGTGTGTCGCGGCCTCCTCCACAGCCGGGCTCGTACGCCGCTGGACCGGCCGCTGCGCGGGACAGGCTGCCGGCATGGAGACACCCGCCGCCCCCGCTGCCGACCGCCCCGCCGAAGGTCAGTCAGTCCGCCCCGCTGACCGCGCCGCTGATCGCCCCGCCGTGCTGCTCGCGACCGCCGACCCGCTGCTGCACGCCGAGGTGCAGCGGCTGGCCGCCTCGGTCGGGGTGGGCATCGTGCCCGTGCCGGACGACGGTGGACTGCTGCGCCGGTGGCAGACCGCGCCGTTGGTGCTGCTCGGCGCCGACCGGCTGCGGGCGACCGCCGACCTGCGGCCGCCCAGGCGACCCGGGGTGGTGCTGGTGAGCAGCGGTCCGGTCGACCAGGCGCTGCTTCGACCCGCCCTGGACCTCGGGGTCGGCGAGGTGGCCGAGCTGCCGTCGGCCGGGGCGTGGCTGGCGACCGCGCTGGCCGACCTCGAGCACGCGACGGCTGACGGGCGGGTGGTCGGGGTGCTCGGTGGTGCCGGCGGTGCAGGGGCCACCACGTTCGCCGCGGCCCTCGGGCAGGTCGCCTCGCGCCACGACGCCACGCTGGTCGTGGACGCCGACGCGTGGGGGCCGGGGGTCGACCGGGTCCTCGGGCTCGAGCACGTCGACGGCGTGGGGTGGGAGCAGCTGGCCGGCTCGCACGGACGGTTGGCCGCCCGCGACCTGAGGGAGGGGGTGCCACGGCGCGGACGGCTCGGGGTGCTCACCTGGCGACAGGCCGCGGTGCCGCACCTGCCGGGCGCGGAGCAGGTCGCCGAGGTGCTGGCCGCGGCACGACGGGGCCACGACGTCGTGGTCGTCGACCTGCCGCGGCTCGGCGACAGCCGCGACCAGCTGGCCGCCCACTGCGACCTCGTCGTGGCCGTCGTCCCGGCGACCGTGGCGGGCGTCGCCTCGAGCATCCGTGCGGTGGCCGGGCTCGAGGATCCGACGCGCGCGGGCCTGGTGCTGCGCGGTCGTGGCACCGACGAGCTGGCCGCCCAGCGGGCGACCGGGCTGCCCGTGCTGGCCACGATGGTGTCCCAGCGCGGCATGGACGAGGCCGTCGACCTCGGGCTCGGTCCGGTGCGCTCCTTCCGCGGGCCGCTCGGTCGCGCGGCCGGCGCCGTCCTCGACCGGCTCCGCCTGGCCGGGAGGGTCGCGGCGTGAGCGACCCGTCGCCCGCGCTGGTCGAGCGGGCCCGCGCCCACCTCGCGGACTCGGCGGCGCCGCTGAGCCCGCACGCGGTCGCCGAGGCGCTGCGCGGTGCCGGGCCGGTCGGTCACGACACCGTCCTCGCCGTGCACGCGCGATTGGTGCGCGACGTGGACGGCGCCGGGCCGCTGCAGGCGCTCCTGGCTCTCCCCGGGGTGACCGACGTGCTGGTCAACGGCGCCAGCGGTGTCTTCCTCGACCGCGGCCACGGCCTGGAGCCGGCGGACGTCCACCTGCCCGACGAGGAGTCGGTGCGCCGGCTCGCCCAGCGGCTCGCCTCGCTGGGCGGGCGTCGTCTCGACGACGCCTCCCCGTACGTGGACCTGCGGCTGCCCGACGGCACGCGGCTCCACGCGGTCCTGGCGCCGGTCGCCCGCCCCGGCACCGCCATCTCGCTGCGGCTCCCGCCGCGGCGCCCGTTCACGCTGCCCGACCTGCTCGCGGCCGGGCACGCCCCGCCCCAGGTGGGGCGGCTGCTGGAGGCGCTGGTCGCCTCGCGGGCGGCGTTCCTCATCACCGGCGGCACCGGCACCGGCAAGACCACGGTCCTCGCGACCCTGCTCGGGCTGGTCCCGCCGACCGAGCGGATCGTGGTCGTCGAGGACGCCGCCGAGCTCGCTCCGGCGCACCCGCACGTCGTCTCGCTCGAGGCCCGCCCCGCCAACCTCGAGGGGTCCGGGGCGCTGCCGCTGCACACCCTGGTCCGCCAGGCCCTGCGGATGCGACCGGACCGGATCGTCGTCGGCGAGGTGCGCGGCGCGGAGGTGGTCGAGCTGCTCGCCGCCCTCAACACCGGGCACGAGGGCGGCTGCGGCACCCTGCACGCCAACACCGCCGCCGACGTCCCCGCCCGGGTCGAGGCGCTCGCACTGGCCGCCGGTCTCGACCGGGCCGCGGCCCACAGCCAGTTCGCGGCCGGGGTGGAGGTCGTGCTGCACCTGCGCCGCCACCGCGACGGCACCCGTCGCATCGACGAGGTCGCCGTCCCCACCCGGCGTCCCGACGGCACCGTCTCGATGCTCACCGCCGCGCGGATCCAGGACGGCCGGGTGGTCGACGGCCCCGGCGCGGACCGACTGGCCGACGTGCTGGGTCGGGCATGAGCCCCCTGGCCGCACCGGCGCTCGGCGCGGCGCTGGGCGCGGGGCTGCCCGCGGGGCTGCTCCCGGGACTGCCTGCGGGGCTGCTCGAGGGGGTGCTCGCGGGTCTGCTGACCGCTGTCGCGGCGGCGCTGCTGGTCCCCGCCGTCCCGCGAGCACGGTCGGACCGACCGTCCTGGGGAGCCCTCGTCGCCGGTGCCGGGGGCTGCCTCGGCGTCGTGCTGGCGCTGTCTCCGTCCGCCGGTGCACTGGTCGCCCCGGTGGTCGTGGGGCCCGTGCTGCTGGGCCTGCTGGCGCTCGGGGTCCGGTGGCTCGTGCTTGCGCGGCGACAGCTGCTCACCGCCCGCGACACCGCGGCCAGGGTCCGCGAGTGCTGCGAGTCCCTCGCCGAGGAGCTCGCCGCCGGCTCCGGGCCCGACCGGGCCCTGGCGCGGGCCGCCCGGGACTGGCCGTCGCTGGGACCCGTGCTGGCCGCCCACCGGGTCGGGCTCGACGTGCCCGGCGCCTGGCGCGTCGCCGCCCTGGCCCCCGGCGCGGACGGGCTGCGGCTGGTCGGCGCCGCCTGGCAGGTCTCCGGCCGCACCGGCCAGGGTCTGGCCGCCGCCCTCGCCCGGGTCGCCGACGACCTCCGCGCCGGCGAGTCCAGCCGCCGGGTCGTCGCCTCCGAGCTGGCCTCGGCCCGCGCCACGGGGCGCCTGGTGGCCGGGCTGCCGGTCCTGGCGTGGCTGATGGGCTCCGGCTCCGGAGGGGACCCGCTCGCCTGGCTCCTGGGCGGGTTCGCCGGGTGGGCCTGCCTCGCGCTCGGTGGAGGCCTGCTGCTCGGCGGTCTGGCCTGGATCGAGCTGCTCGCCCGGTCGGTCGAGCGATGACCGTCCTGGCCGCCGCGTGCGCCGCCCTCGCCGTGCTGCTCGCGCACCGTCCGGGCCGCCCCCGGGCTCCGATCCCTCGCGGGCCGCGGCCGCCCAGCGACGTACGACGGCAGCGGGGGGTGGCCGCCGCCCTGGCCGTCGTCGCGGGGCTGACGTGGGGGCGCGACCTGCTCGGGCCGCTGCTCGGTCCCGCGGTCGGCCTCGCCGGGGCGGCGCTGGTGTGGACCGCCGCCGGCCGCGGCGAGTCCTCCGCCGAGCGCCGGGCGACCGTCCGGGCCCGCGCGGACCTGCCGCACCTGGTCGGCCTGGCCGCCGACGCCGTGCGGGCGGGCAGCGACCCGGCGCACGCGCTCAGGCACGCCGCCGACGCCCTCCCGGGCCCCACGGCCGACCGGCTCCTCGCCCGCACCCACGCCCTCTCGCTGGGTGCCGACCCCGCTGCCGTGTGGCGCCGGCTGGCCGACGACTCCGCCCTCGCGTCGCTGGGCCGGGCGCTGGCCCGCGCTCACGAGAGCGGCACCCCGGTGGCCGACGCCATCGCCCGCCTCGCCGTGCGGTCGGCCGAGCAGGCCCGTGCCGAGGTGGAGGACCGGGCCCGACGCGTGGGTGTGCGCGCTGCGGTCCCGCTCGGGCTGTGTCTGCTGCCGTCGTTCGTGGTGCTCGGCATCGTCCCGCTGGCAGCCGCCCTCCTCGCCGACCTCTGGTGATCCTGCTGTGCCTGCCGAACCGGCGCGTCCTTCGGGAAGGTTGCGCCGGTTCGACCCGCTGTCCTTGTCGCGGGGCCCGGCGGTCGTCCACACGCCCGGGCCGATCCGGCGGTCTCCCCAGGCCGGCCCGCAGCGCCCCTGCGAGGGCCGTCCGGCGACCAGCCTGGGTGTCCTCGGGCCGCATCGGGCGGCCCCGGACCCAGGAGGCACCATGCCCCGACCCACCCACCCGACCCGTCCGCGCCGGCACGAGCGCCGGGCGCAGGACGGCATCACGACCGCGGAGTACGCCGTCGGCACCGCGGCCGGTGCCGGACTGGCCGGTCTGCTCTACACGATGCTGAGCGGCGGCTTCGGCGACCAGCTGCTGACCACGCTGTTCGACCACGTGCTCGGGCTGCTGGGCGTCGGATGACCCGGACCGGTCGTGGCGAGCGCGGGGCGGTGACCGCCGAGCTGGCCATGGTGCTGCCGCTGCTCCTCGCCGTCACGGCCGGGCTGGTCTGGCTGATGGTCGTGGGGCTGGGTCAGCTGCGCGCCACCGACGCCGCCCGGGAGGCGGCGCGGGCCCTGGCCCGCGGGGAGGACGTGTCGGTGGCGACCGACCTGGCCACGCGGATCGGACCGCCGGGCAGCCGCGTGGTCATCGGCGACGCCGACGGGCTCGTGGTGGTCACGGTGAGCGCCTCGGTGGCCGGCCCCGGCGGCCTGCTCGCGGCGCTGCCCGGGGCGCAGGTGAGCGGCGAGGCGACAGCCGCCCGTGAGCCGGCCGCTGGGGGAGTCAGCCCATGACCCGACCCGTGGACCGACCCGTGACCCGACCCGCGTGCCGACGTACCGACTCCGGTGCCGCCACCGCCGCCGCGGTCGCCTGCCTGGGCCTCCTGCTCCTCGTGGGGCTGGCCCTGGGGGAGGTGGGGGCATGGTTCGCGGCGCACCGTCAGGCGCGGGCGGCCGCCGACCTCGCCGCGCTCGCCGGCGCCGGCTCCCTGTCAGGCGCCACCGGCGACCCGTGCGCGACGGCCGTCGACGTCGCGCGACGCAACGGCGCCGAGGTCACCTCGTGCACCACCGACGGCAGCAGCGTGGAGGTCGTCGTCGCGGTGGACGCGCCCAGTCGGTGGGGACCCGAGGCCGCCCTGGTGGGTACCGCGCGGGCCGGGCCGGCGTAGGCGTCGAGGTCAGTCGTCCTCGCGCTCCTCGGCGCGGGCGCGGTCGAGCTTCTCCGAGAGCTCGGTGAGCTTCTTGTGCTCGCGGCGGGCCTGCATCGCCTTCCGGGCGCCGAGCCTGGCCAGCGAGAACCCCCACAGCACCGCCGCCGCAGAGGCCACGCCCAGGAGGAACAAGGTCACCGGCGACACGTCGATGCCCAGCACCTCGACGCCGATGCCCGTCCCGGTGCCGGTGGTGTCGGCGGTCAGGACCCCGACCAGGATGACGACGGCACCGAGGAGGAGCAGGAGCAGACCCAGGACGACCATGCACGCAGCGTAGGGCCGGGCATGCTCGGGCCGCACCCGTCGCGCGGCGCAGAGGTGCCGCTCAGTCCAGCGGGACGTGGGCCAGCAGCAGGTCGAGCAGGACGAGCGCGCCGGCCTTGTCGAGCGGGTTGTTCTGGTTGCCGCACTTGGGCGACTGGATGCACGACGGGCAGCCCTCGACGCACTCGCAGGAGGCGATGGTCTCGCGGGTGGCGCGCAGCCAGGCGCCGGCGGCGTGGAAGCCGCGCTCGGCGAACCCGGCCCCGCCCGGGTGTCCGTCGTGGACGAAGACGGTCAGCGTGCCGGTGTCGGGGTGCAGGGCGGTGGAGACGCCGCCGATGTCCCAGCGGTCGCAGGTGGCAAAGAGCGGCAGGAGCCCGATCGAGCAGTGCTCGGCGGCGTGCGCGGCACCCGGCAGGTCGCCGGGGTCCAGGCCGCTCGCCTCGAGCTCGGCCGGCGGGATCGTCCACCACACGGCGCTGGTGCGCAGCGTGCGCTCGGGCAGGTCGAGCGGCTCCTCGCCGAGCACCTCGCCGCCGGGCTGGCGCCGCCGCAGGAACGACACCACCTGCTGCGAGACGTCCACCTGGCCGAGCACCAGACGGCACGGCCCCCACCACCGGCTGTCCCGCTCCTCGACGACCGCGATGTCGGTCAGCTCGCGGGCGGAGGTGGAGTAGTCGGGGTCGTCGCGCTCGAGCACGGCAACGTGGTCGTCGAGGTCGAGCTCGCGCACGAGGTAGGTCTCGCCGCGGTGCACGTAGACCGCGCCGGGGTGGGCCGTGCCGTGGGCCCGTCCGCCGTCGACGGTGCCGACCACGCGGCCGGTGCCGGCCTCGACGAGCTGCACCTGCTGCCCGCCGCTGGAGCGGATGTCGGCGAGGTCGGCGGCGCGGCTGCGGTCGGTCCAGAACCAGCCGTGCGGCCGCTTGCGCAGCAGCCCGCGGGCCACGAGGTCGTCGACGAGCGGCTCCGCCCCGGGCCAGTACGCCGCCAGGTCGGCGCGCGTGAGCGGCCGCTCCTGCGCGGCGGCTGCGAGGTGCGGCCCCAGGACGTAGGGGTTGGCGGGGTCGAAGACCGTCGCCTCGACCGGTCGCCCGAACAACGACTCGGGATGGTGCACGAGGTAGGTGTCCAGCGGGTCGTCGCGGGCGACCAGCAGCGCCGCGGCGTCCTGCGCCCCACGGCCGGCTCGCCCGACCTGCTGCCAGAAGGCGGCCCGGGTGCCGGGGAACCCGGCCACCAGCACGGCGTCGAGGCCGCTCACGTCGATCCCGAGCTCGAGCGCGTTGGTCGCCGCCAGCCCCAGCAGCTCGCCCGAGCGGAGTCGCTGCTCGATCTCACGCCGCTCCTCGGGGAGGTAGCCGCCGCGGTAGGCCGCCACGCGTCCCGCCAGCGACGGGTCGACCTCCTCGAGCAGGCCCGCGGAGGTCATCGCCACCTGCTCGGCCCCGCGGCGCGAGCGGATGAACGCCAGGCTGCGCACGCCCTCGACCACCAGGTCGGTCAACAGGTCGGCGGTCTCGGAGGAGGCCGCGCGACGCACCGGGGCGTCGTTCTCGCCGAGGTGCTCGGTCAGCGGCGGCTCCCACAGCCCCACGGTGACCCGGCCGCGCGGCGAGGCGTCCTCGTCCACCGCGAGCACGTCGAGGCCGGTGAGCCGGTGCGCGGCCGCGGCCGGGTCGGCCACCGTGGCGGAGGCCAGCACGAACGTCGGCTCGGCGGCGTACGACGCGCAGACGCGCCGCAACCGGCGCAGCACGTGGGCGACGTGCGCCCCGAAGACGCCGCGGTAGTGGTGGCACTCGTCGACGACCACCAACGACAACGACCGCCAGAAGCCGGTCCAGCGCTCGTGGCCGGGCAGCAGGCTGCGGTGCAGCATGTCGGGGTTGGTCAGGACGTACTCCCCGTGGTCGCGGGTCCACTCGCGCTGCTCGCGGCTGCTGTCGCCGTCGTGGGTGGCGAGCCGGACACCGGTGCCGAGGTCGTGCAGCGAGGAGAGCTGGTCCTGGGCGAGCGCCTTGGTCGGCGAGAGGTAGAGCACCGACGCGCCGCGCTGCCCCCGCGCGCCCCGTGACTCCAGCACCCGTGACAGGGCCGGCACCTGGAAGGCCAGCGACTTGCCCGACGCCGTGCCGGTCGACAGCACGACGTGCTGCCCGCGCCACGCGGCGTCCGCGGCGGCCACCTGGTGGGCCCACGGCTCCACCACGCCCCTCGTCTCGTACGCCGCTCGCACCTGCTCCGGGACCCAGGCCGGCCACGGGGCACCCACCGCCGCGCGGGGCGCGAGCTCCTCGACGTGGGTCAGCCGCTCTGCCCGACCCGGCACCGCGGCCAACCGCTCCAACAGACCGGTGACGGGACGGACGGCCCCGGAGGTGGTCGTGCTGGAGGCCGTCATGACCCGGATCCTCGCAAACCCCACCGACACCACCTGAACAGGTGAGCGGGCCCCGGCCGGGTGTGGCGCACAGGCGGGCACGCCTTTACCTTTCTGTGCGCGCCTCGGGGCGTCGTGGTTTCATATCCTGTGGTCGAGCAGGGCGGGGGGCGTGCCTGCGCGCCGCACGACCTGGAGTACCTTCGACCTACCCCCAGCCGACAGGGAGCAACACGTGGACCTCACCCTCGCCACGCGCGACGTCGACGGCACGACCGTTGTCACCGTCGGCGGTGAGATCGATGTCTACACAGCGCCGAAGCTGCGCGACAAGATCACCGAGCTCGTCGCCGCCGGCGTCTACGACCTCGTGATCGACATGGAGGCCGTCGAGTTCCTCGACTCCACCGGCCTCGGCGTCCTCGTCGGCGGACTGAAGAAGGTCCGCGCCCACGACGGGTCGCTGCAGCTGGTCTGCACCCAGGACCGTCTGCTCAAGATCTTCCGGATCACCGGCCTGGCGAAGGTCTTCGTCATCCACGACAGCGCCGAAGCCGCGCTGGCCGCCTCCTGATCCACTCCCGTCGCTGACGGGACCCGCCCCCTCGACACCGACCGGGCGGCGTACGAGCGCGCCGTCCGCACCCGCACCCGGGCGCACCGACCGGGTGACTCGTTGTGGCGCGCGTCACACAGTGCTGCGACCAGAGCCTTTGCCGTGCGTAGACTCCGGCTCGTTCCAGTGAGACGTGGCTCACACTCCCGCTGCTGCGTCCGCACCGAGCTGCACAGCTCCGACCCAGGAGGAAGCGCATGACGGGGACCGTTCCCATCGTCGTGGACGTCTCCGGTGGCAACCTCGTGCTCGTCGTCGTCGTCGCCCTCATCGCACTCGGTGCGTTGGCGATGGCCGCGATGTTCCGCGCCGAGGTGATGTCCGCCGCCGAGGGCACCGACAACATGAAGTCCATCGCCCAAGCCGTGCAGGAGGGGGCCAACGCCTACCTCACGCGGCAGTTCCGCACGCTCGCGATCTTCGCCGGCATCGCGTTCTTCGCGCTGCTCGCGCTGCCCGCCGACGACGCGGTGGTGCGGATCTTCCGCTCCGTCGCCTTCCTCGGGGGTGCCGGGTTCTCCGCCGCCGTCGGCTACTTCGGCATGTCTCTGGCCGTCCAGGCCAACCTCCGCGTGGCCGCGGCCGCGCAGACCCAGGGCCGCGACCCGGCCATGCACATCGGCTTCCGCACCGGCGCCACCGTCGGCATGCTCACCGTCGGACTGGGCCTGCTCGGCGCCAGCGTCGTGGTGCTGTGCTTCCAGGACGACGCGCCGGAGGTGCTGGAGGGCTTCGGCTTCGGTGCGGCACTGCTGGCGATGTTCATGCGTGTCGGCGGCGGCATCTTCACCAAGGCCGCCGACGTGGGGGCCGACCTGGTCGGCAAGGTCGAGAACAACATGGCCGCGGACCTCTTCGAGTCCTACGCCGTGACGCTGGTGGCCGCGCTGATCCTGGGCTCGCAGGCCTTCGGCGACAAGGGCCTGGTCTTCCCGCTGCTGATCCCCGCGATCGGTGCGCTGACCGCCGTGGCCGGCATCTACCTCTGCCAGCCGCGTGCCGGCGAGAACGGCCTGACCACGATCAACCGGGCCTTCTACATCTCCGCCGGCATCGGCGCCGTCGCCAGCGTGCTGCTGGCCTTCGTCTACCTGCCCGGCGACTTCTCCGAGCTCAGCGGCCTCGAGGGCGGCAGCCCGCTCGACTCGGCCTTCGGCTTCGACGCGGCCAGCGGCAGCCCCGCGGTCATCGCGGCCCTCGCGGTGCTCATCGGCATCGTGCTCGCCGCCGCGATCCTCGCGCTCACCGGCTACTTCACCGGCACGGAGTTCCGTCCGGTCAAGGACGTCGGGCGTACGTCGTTGACGGGCGCGGCCACGGTCATCCTGTCCGGCCTGTCGGTCGGCTTCGAGTCGGCCGTCTACACGACGCTGGTGATCGGGGCCGCCGTGTTCGGTGCGTTCCTGCTCGGCGCCGGGTCGCTCTCGATCGCGCTGTTCGCGGTCGCGCTGGCCGGCTGCGGCCTGCTGACGACCGTCGGCGTGATCGTCGCGATGGACACCTTCGGCCCGGTCTCCGACAACGCCCAGGGCATCGCGGAGATGTCCGGCGACGTCAGCGACGAGGGCGCGCAGATCCTCACCGAGCTCGACGCGGTCGGCAACACCACCAAGGCGATCACCAAGGGCATCGCGATCGCCACGGCGGTGCTCGCGGCGAGTGCGCTCTTCGGCTCCTACATCGGCACCGCCATCGAGCGGATCGCCGACCTGGACGGGGTCACCGAGGGCGACGCGATCGACTTCGTGGGCAGCTTCTTCGTGTTCAGTCCCGACGTCCTGGTCGGCCTGCTGATCGGCGTCGCGGTCGTCTTCCTGTTCTCGGGCCTGGCGATCAACGCCGTCGGCCGCGCCGCGGGCGCCGTGGTGATGGAGGTGCGGCGCCAGTTCCGCGACATCCCCGGGATCATGGAGGGCACCGGCCGCCCCGAGTACGGCAAGGTCGTCGACATCGTCACCCGCGACTCCCTGCGCGAGCTGGCCACCCCGGGCATCCTCGCGATCCTGGCGCCGATCGCGGTCGGCTTCGGTCTCGGCGTCGGTGCGCTGGCCGGTTTCCTCGCCGGTGCGATCGGCTCCGGCACGCTGATGGCGGTCTTCCTCGCCAACGCCGGTGGGGCCTGGGACAACGCCAAGAAGCTCGTCGAGGACGGCCACCACGGCGGCAAGGGCTCCGAGGCCCACGCCGCGACCGTCATCGGCGACACCGTCGGCGACCCGTTCAAGGACACGGCCGGTCCGGCGATCAACCCGCTGCTGAAGGTGATGAACCTCGTCTCCCTGCTCATCGTGGGCGCGGTCATCTCCCTCACCGTCGGCGAGGACGCCAACCGTCCGATGTCGGTCGTCATCGCCCTCGTGGCGACGATCGGCATCGCGGCCGCGGTCTACGTGTCCAAGCGCCGTTCGGCGGTCATCTCCGACGAGGAGCCCGCCGCGGTCGGCTGAGGCCACCCGTCACACGCACAGCGCCCCCACCCGGCACCTGGGTGGGGGCGCTGTGCGCGTCAGGGGGCTGTGCCGGCGGGCTCAGCGGCGGGGCCGCACCTTCAGCTTCAGCGGCTTCGAGCGCGACTCCTCGGTCGCGGCGGAGCCGGCGTACACCGCGGTGATGACGTGCTTGCCCTTCGACAGCTTCGGCAGCTTGACCTTCTTGGTGCCCCGCGCGATGCGCAGCCGCTTGAGGGTCTTGGTGCCGTCGAGGAGGCTCACCACGCCGTCGGGGGCGAACCCGTCGACCAGCACGCCGACCTTCACCCGGACCGGCTTGCCGACGCGGGCCTTCTTCTTGCCCTTGAGCGTGGTCGCGGAGGCGAGCTTGGCCACCGGCAGCGCCGAGGTCGTGAACAGCCCGGGTGCGTACGCCGCCCGCGTGGCCGTGACCGTGACGGCCAGGGTGGAGCCAAGGTCGTCGGTGCTGACGACGTACGTCGAGGACGTGGCGCCCGTGATCACCTGGCCGCCCCGACGCCACTGGTAGGTGAAGGTGGGGGTGTCCCCGGAGCCCCAGTCGCCGGGGAGCGCGGTGAGGGTGCGGCCCAGGGCGACCGTGCCCGAGACGGACGGCTGCGAGGTGAACGTGAGGGCGTCGCCGAGGGCCGGCGAGACCTCCTGGCTGTCCACGGTGCTGTCGGTCCAGCCCTCCTTGGAGCCGGTCACCTTGACCAGGATCCGGCGGCCGTAGTCCTCGGGGGTCAGTGTGTAGGTCCTGGCTGTGGCGCCCGCGATCGGGGAGCCGTCGCGCAGCCACTGGTAGGTGTGCTTGACACCCCCCTCGTTCCACGTCGGGTCCTCGACGCTGACGACCTTGCCGACCTTCGCCGTCCCGGTGATGGTCGCGGCCGAGGTGGCCGCGAGCGGCTCCTCGGTGGCGGCCGGGATCGGCAGGTAGTTGGTCAGCGCGCTGATGATCGGCAGGCCGGCGAGGGTCCCCGTGACCAGCGCGTGCACCTGCTTGCCGGCGTCCTCGACCCCGGGCACGAACGTCGGGCCGGTCGCGCCGGGGACCGGCACGTTGTCGACGAACCACTGGTAGGTGGTCGTCACGCCGGGGAGGCTCCAGATCGGGTTGAGGATCTGCAGCAGCGAGCCGACGCCCGGGATGCCGGTGATGCTGGGGTCCTGAAGGACCTCCAGGGTCGGGTCCTCCGACCCGCCGCCCCCGCCCCCGCCCCCGCCGGGCAACGGGATGGCGACCGGGCCGGAGTAGACCTCCTTGACCAGGAGCGTGATGACACTGAGGACGGAGCCGGTGACGAGGGCCTGGACGTTCTTGCCGGCCTCGTCGAGCGTGGGAGTGAAGGTGGTGCCGGTCGCGCCGGGGATCGGTACACCGTTCGCCAGCCACTGCACTTGGTTGGTGACCCCGGGCAGGTTCCACTCCGGCATGGTGAGCGAGAGCGGGGTGCCCACGGCCGGGGTGCCGTTGATGATCGGGCCGACGAGGGCGGACAGCAGGTCCGTGACCGGGTCGAGGATGCCGTCTAGTGGGCCGCTGGCCGGCGCCCCGGCTCGGTCGCCGCTGACCGCGGGCACCGCGGTGGCGGGTGCGGCGGTCAGCGTGACGCCGCCGGCCGCGAGGACGAGTGAGAGTGCGGGCGCGATCGCGCGACGGTGCAGTCTGGGCAGCCTGAGCAGCATGGGGGGTCCCTCCCGGTGGGTGATCGAGATCCGGGTGGCGCGCCCCTCCCAAGGCGCGCCGACCCGGTGCTGCGACGGTAGAACCGCGGGAGGTCCCAGGACGGGGTTGTCACGGGTTCCTGCCCGAAGTGCCCATGCCACGGGCCCCGCGTAGTCCGTTCGGGCTGGCCCGTTGTGACTACCGCCTGGGCAGCGCCGCCTCGGCGTCCTCCTCGGAGAAGCCGGCGCGCTCGCCGAAGCCGGTGTGCACCGGCCCCGGGCACAGGGTCGTGGCGGTGACGCCGGTGCCGCGCAGATGGTGGCAGGTGCGGCGTCGCAGTGGCGCCCGTCCACGGGGGTCCTCGTGCCCGCTCTTCTAGGCTCGGGGGGTGAGCAGCTCCCAGGACCTCCCGCACCGGCTGAGGGACGCCCTCCTCGCCGCCGACTTCACCTACGACGCGGTCGCCGGCCTGCTGGGCCCGCTGGCGCACGACGCGCTGGCCCGCAACGAGACGGTGCCCGGGCTGCGGCGCACCCGCGACGGGTCGCTCCTGTCGACGCTGGTGCGCCTGTTCCTGCTGCAGGTGCCGGTCGGGCTGTCAGCGGCCGAGGCGGCGCTGCCCGGCCTGGTCGACGACCTGTGTGCCGAGGGGCTCCTCGAGCAGAGCGTCGGCGAGGTCGCCGCCCGCCTCGACGTGCGCCCCTACGCCACCGACGACGAGCACCTGTGGGTCGTCTCCGACCTGACCCCCGGCCTGGACGGCACCGCCCAGCGGGTCGGCCCCGACCACGTGCTGGGCATCAGCCCGGCCTCCACCAGCCTGGCCCAGCTGACCCTGCGCGACCCCGTCGAGCGCGCGCTCGACCTCGGCACCGGCTGCGGCGTCCAGGCGCTGCACCTCGCCCGGCACGCGGGCACCGTGGTCGCGACCGACGTCAACGCCCGCGCCCTGCGGCTGACCCGCTTCAACGCCGCCCTCAACGACGTCGAGGAGCGCGTCGAGGTCCGCGACGGGTCGTTCTTCGAGCCGGTGCGCGGCGAGCGGTTCGACCTGATCGCCACCAACCCGCCGTTCGTGATCTCGCCGGCCACCGGCGAACGCCTGGTCTACCGCGACTCGGGCCTGCCCGGCGACCGGGTCGTCGAGGACATCGTCCGTGCTGCGCCCGGCCACCTCACGCCCGGCGGCTGGTGCCAGGTGCTGGCCAACTGGGTCATCGCCCGCGACCAGCCCTGGGACGAGCGGCTCGCACCGTGGCTCTCCGACGACGTCGACGCGCTCGTCGTGCAGCGTGAGGTGCTCGACCCGGCGGCGTACGTCGAGCTGTGGCTCAAGGACGCCGGCCACCACCCGTCCACCGGAGCGGTGCGGCTGGAGGACTACCACCAGCGCTACGACACCTGGCTGTCGTGGTTCGACGAGCAGGCCATCGAGGCGGTCGGCTTCGGCTGGATCCACCTCCGCCGGCGCACCGGCTCGGAGACCGGTGGCCCGGCCCGCGAGCTGCTGGCCTGGCCGTACGACGTCGAGCAGCCGATCGCGCCCGCGGTCGCGGCCTGGGGCCGGGCGGTCCACGCGGACGCGGGCCCGGGCGCCCGACTGACCCTGCGCCCCGACGTACGCCAGGAGACCCTCGGCCCGGTCGGCGCCGAGGACCCCGAGACGATCGTGCTGCGCCAGCAGACCGGCCTGCGCCGGGCCCGCACCGTCGACACCGTCGTGGCCGGCCTGGTGGGCGCCTGCGACGGCGACCTGGAGGTCGGGCAGATCCTCGACGCGCTCGCCGAGATCCTCGACCTCGACCCCGCCGCCACCCGCGAGGACTACCTGCCGGTGGTCGCCGAGCTGGTGCGCGAGGGGTTCCTGGCCAGCGAGCCCGTCAGCGGGTGAGGGCTGGCGTGATGTCGGTGTGGGTGAAGTCGTCGCCGACGAACAGCAGTGGTTCGCCCGTCACCTTCGCCAGCGCGTAGGAATAGGTGTCGCCGAGGTTGAGACGCGCGGGAGAGCCCGATCCCTTGCCGAAGCGTCGGTAGGCGTCGGTCGCGACCTGCGCCATCTCCGGGGTGAAGTCGACCAGACGGACTCGCGCGCGACGCAGGAATGCGTCGAGATCGGCGATGCTCCGACCACGAGCCACCACCGTCGCCTCGACGTAGGTGGGCGTGGCCATCGATGGCGCTGTGGCCGCGGCCAGTGTCTCGAACAGCGCTTCCGCGTCCCGCTCGTCCAGCACCATGGCGATGACGGCGGAGGAGTCGATGATCAACGGGGAAGGCCCAGCTCGTCGTACAGGTCGTCGTCGGTGAGGAACGGCTCGTCGCCGGAATTGCGCACCCTGCGTGCGAGCTCCCTCAGCTCCTCGGCAGTCGCTCGTCCCCGGGGCGCAGGGTCCCGCTCGATCGCCTCGGCCAGCGCGGCGCGCACGGCCGCGGTCATGGACGTGCCGCGTCGCTCGGCCAGCTCCCGGGCCAAGCGATAGACCTCGGGGTCCTTGAGGTTCAACGTGGGCACCTCTCGAGGGTACGTCCGGTTCTACCGTCGAGGGTAGAACGATCTGCCGAGGTGCTCCCGGGGCTCTCCACAGGTGCCCTGAGACCGCCCACCGCAGCCTCTCGGGAACAAGCAGGTCGCCGGCACGCGCTACCGTGATCGGCGCCGAGGCCCCTCCGGCCCGGTCGGAGCACCCCAGCAGCACCCCAGCAGCACCCGTGAGCAGCACCCGAGAGCAGCACCCCCCGATCGAAGGAACGACCAGCCCCGTGGCACACAAGCTCGTCATCGTCGAGTCCCCGGCGAAGGCCCGCACCATCGGCGGGTACCTCGGCCAGGGCTACGTCGTCGAGTCCTCCATCGGTCACATCCGCGACCTCCCCAACTCCGCGGCCGACACCCCGGCGAAGATCAAGGACAAGCCGTGGGGCCGCCTCGCGGTCGACGTCGACAACGGCTTCGAGCCCTACTACGTCGTGCCGCGCGACAAGAAGAGCCACATCTCCAAGCTCAAGGGCCTGCTCAAGGACGCCGACGAGCTCTACCTCGCCACCGATGAGGACCGCGAGGGGGAGGCGATCGCCTGGCACCTGCTCGACGAGCTGAAGCCGAAGAACATCCCGGTCAAGCGGATGGTCTTCCACGAGATCACCAAGGCCGCGATCCTCGAGGCCGCCGAGAACCCCCGCGAGCTCGCGATGGACCTCGTCGAGGCCCAGGAGACCCGCCGCATCCTCGACCGCCTCTACGGCTACGAGGTCTCGCCGGTGCTGTGGAAGAAGGTCATGTCCGGCCTGTCCGCGGGCCGCGTGCAGTCGGTGGCGACCCGGCTGGTCGTGGACCGCGAGAAGGAGCGGATGGCCTTCAAGGTCGCCTCCTACTGGGACCTCGAGGGCACCTTCGACGCCGGCTCCAAGCACGAGCAGCGGATGTTCCCGGCCAAGCTGCACTCGGTCGACGACAAGCGCGTCGCGCGCGGCTCCGACTTCGGCCAGGACGGCGTCCTCAAGGCCGGCGCGGAGGGCAAGGTCGTCCATCTCGACCGGCCGCGGGCCGAGGCCCTGGTCAGCGCGCTCGAGGACACGACGTACGACGTCCGCTCGGTCGAGGCCAAGCCCTACCGCCGCTCGCCGTACCCGCCGTTCCGCACCACGACGCTGCAGCAGGAGGCCAGCCGCAAGCTCGGCATGTCCGCGAGCGTGACGATGTCGGTCGCGCAGCGGCTCTACGAGAACGGCTACATCACCTACATGCGTACCGACAGCACCACGCTGTCGGGCACCGCCGTCAACGCGGCCCGCTCGCAGGTGCGTGAGCTCTACGGCGCCGAGTACCTCCCCGACTCCCCGCGCACCTACACGAGCAAGGTCAAGAACGCCCAGGAGGCGCACGAGGCGATCCGCCCGGCCGGTGAGTCGTTCCGCACGCCGGCCCAGACGGGGTTGACCGGTGAGCAGTTCCGGCTCTACGAGCTGATCTGGATGCGCACCGTCGCCTCGCAGATGAAGGACGCCGTCGGCCAGTCGGTGACGATCCGGCTCGGCGGCGCCGCGGCCACCGGCGAGGACGTCGTGTTCTCCGCGACCGGTCGCGTCATCACCTTCCACGGGTTCCTCAAGGCCTACGTCGAGGGCACCGACGAGGGCAAGGCCACCGACGACCAGGAGACCCGGCTGCCGCAGCTGGCCGAGGGCGACACGGTCGCCGCGGCGAGCATGACGGCCAACGGCCACGAGACCAAGCCGCCCTCGCGCTACACCGAGGCGACCCTGATCAAGGAGCTCGAGGAGCGCGAGATCGGGCGCCCGTCGACGTACGCCTCGATCATCGGCACGATCCTCAACCGCGGCTACGTCTACAAGAAGGGCACCGCGCTGGTGCCGGCGTGGCTGGCGTTCTCGGTGATCCGGCTGCTGACCGAGCACTTCCCGCGCCAGATCGACTACACCTTCACCGCCCGGATGGAGGACGTCCTCGACGAGATCGCGGCCGGTCGCAAGGACCGCTCGACCGAGCTGGCGGAGTTCTACTTCGGCACCGGCGACGTCGAGGGCCTCAAGACCCTCGTCGACGGCCTCGGTGACATCGACGCCCGCGAGCTGGCCACCTTCCCGGTCGGCGGCGCCGACTCCGGCATCAACCTCCGGGTCGGGCGCTACGGCCCGTACCTGGAGGCGGCCGGCGGGCCCGACGACGGGGACGGTGCGGGTGCCGGCGTACGCGCCAACGTGCCTGACGACCTGCCGCCCGACGAGCTGACGCTGGAGAAGGCCAAGGAGCTGCTGGCCAACCCCGCCGGCGAGGAGATCGACCTCGGCGCCCACCCCGAGACCGGTCTGCGCGTCGTGGCCAAGAACGGCCGGTTCGGCCCCTACGTCACCGAGCTGCTGCCCGAGGACGCCCCCAAGAGCGCGAAGCCGCGCACCGGCTCGCTGTTCAAGTCGATGTCGCTGGACTCGATCTCCCTCGACGACGCCGTCAAGCTGCTCTCGCTGCCGCGCGTGGTGGGCGAGGACCCGGAGTCCGGTGAGGAGATCACCGCGCAGAACGGCCGCTACGGGCCGTACCTCAAGAAGGGCAGCGACTCCCGCTCGCTGACCTCGGAGGACCAGCTCTTCACCATCACCCTCGACGAGGCGCTGCGGATCTACGCCCAGCCCAAGCAGCGCGGTCGCGCCGCAGCCGCCCCGCCGCTCAAGGAGCTCGGCAACGACCCGGTCTCCGGGCAGCCGGTCGTGGTGAAGTCGGGCCGCTTCGGCGAGTACGTCACCGACGGCGAGTACAACGCCACCCTGCGCAAGGACGACACCGTCGAGGACCTCACCCTCGAGCGCGCCGCCGAGCTGCTCGCCGAGCGCCGCGCCCGCGGCCCGGCGAAGAAGGGCGCCAAGAAGGGCGCGAAGAAGACGACCAAGAAGGCCGCTGCCAAGAAGTCGACGGCCAAGAAGACCGCGACCAAGAAGACGGCCGCGAAGAAGACGACGAAGAAGGCGGCGGCCAAGAAGTCGTAGGCGGTCGGTCCGGTGAGCGGCAAGGTTCATCGGCCGACCGATGGACCTTGCCACTGGACGGTGGAACTTCATCGGCCAGAGGCAGGGTCTGCCGGCCGGCCGATAAACCTTGCCGGCCCCTGCCTCGCCGCTGTCCCCACCGCCCCGTAGGTTCACCCCATGACCCAGCAGAGGACCCGGCACCCGACCTGGCCCGGCCGCTGGACCGACACCGGCGTCTTCGTGTGCTTCGAGGGCGGCGAGGGCTCGGGCAAGTCCACGCAGTCGCGGCTGCTGCGCGAGCACCTCGAGGCGGCCGGCCACGAGGTGGTGCTGACCTTCGAGCCCGGCGACACCGCGGTGGGGCGCGAGCTGCGGCGCATCGTGCTCAGCCCCGAGACCGGGGAGCTGTCGGACCGCACCGAGGCGCTGTTGTACGCCGCTGACAAGGCCGAGCACGTCGACACCGTCGTGCTCCCGGCGCTGGCGCGCGGCGCCGTCGTGATCACCGACCGTTACGTCGACAGCACGCTGGCCTACCAGGGCGCCGGACGCACGCTGCCCGTGGCGGAGGTCGAGGAGGTCGCCCGCTGGGCCACCGGCGACCTGCGCCCGCACCTCACCGTCGTGCTCGACCTCGAGCCGTCGGCCGGCCTGGGGCGCTTCGAGGGCCGCGACCGCATCGAGGGGGAGTCGCTGGAGTTCCA
>LULW01000085.1_pt1 | contig 26148 bp, 24 predicted proteins | sample 729531 | NCBI WGS metagenome assembly LULW01 (sample SAMN03860279, study PRJNA289734) | marine metagenome | biome: seawater column; feature: ocean; material: water; isolation source: Red Sea water column Station 108 - depth 10m | place: Saudi Arabia: Red Sea | collected 2011-10-15 | depth 10 m | reverse complement strand
GGAGGTAAGGATGCGAAGAAGTTGGGCGGTAGGCCTACTTATTATCAGTATTCTTGCTATGGCCTGCGGGGGAGCCGCAGACGTAGATGATTACAAAGCTGCATTTGTGTATGTAGGTCCAGCAGACGATGGTGGCTGGTCACAAGCACATGATGTAGGTAGACAATATCTTGTAGAACAAACTGGAATCGAAACAGCTTATACTGAGCTTGTTCCAGAAGATGCTACAGAATTCAGAACAGTTGCTGAAGCTTATATTGAACAAGGTTACAATATAATTTTTGGAACAACTTTCGGTTATTTAGATGCAATGGCTGAAATGGCAGAGGAATATCCTGATGTCATTTTCTTACATTGCTCCGGTTATCTTAAAAATGATACAAACTTTGGAAATTATTTTGGAAAAATGTATCAACCAAGATATCTTTCTGGCTTAGCGGCAGGTGCAATGACAGAATCAAACAAAATAGGTTATGTTGCTGCATTCCCTATACCTGAAGTTATCAGAGGCATTAATGCTTTTGCTACAGGTGTTAAAGAAGTAAATCCAGATGCAACTGTTGAAGTTGTTTGGACATTTACTTGGTTTGGCCCTGAAGCTGAAACACAAGCTGCAAATGCTTTGCTTGAAACTGGAGTTGATGTACTTGCACAACACCAAGATTCACCATCAACAGGCATTGCAGCAGAAGCTGCTGGTGCTAAATGGATTTCTTACAATACTGCATATGGACAAGATGCTGCTCCTGGAGCCTTCGTAACAGCGCCTGTCTGGGACTGGGGTCCGTACTATGTTGAAGTAGTTGAGTCTATTGTTAATGATGAGTTTGTCGCAGAAGCATACTGGGGTGGTATGGATACAGGATTAGTCTCTTTATATGAGCTTTCATCTGATGTCCCATCTGATACTGCTAGTTTAATCTCTCAAAGAACTGACGAGATAATTGGTGGTTCATTTGATCCTCCAATTGTGGAAGACGAATTTATCGATAATGTTATTGGTACTGTAAATCCATAACATGTTTTTTATTAAGCACTCCGGCAATGCTGGAGTGCTTAATTTCTTTTATATATGAGTTCTCCAATTCTTGAAGTAAAAGGTGTTTCTAAAACTTTTGGAAACGTCAAAGCACTTGATAGTGTAGATTTCTTCCTGCAAAAAGGGATCTTACACGGACTACTGGGTGAAAATGGTGCTGGTAAATCTTCTTTAATGAATGTTTTATCTGGAATTTATTTACCAGAAAGTGGAACTATCAAAATTAAAAACCAAAATATTCAAAAAATGAGCCCCGATATTGCATCTTCTTTTGGGGTTGGAATGGTACATCAAGAATTTAGACTTATAGAAAGTTTCACAATAAAAGATAATCTTACTCTTTCTAAAGCAAATATATTTACTGATAATTTTGAAGAAGCATACGAAAAATATTCAGAAATATTTACTTTAAATTCAAGTTATTTAACTCCTATTAATGAACTTTCTGTAGGTGAAAAACAAAAAGTAGAGATAATGAAATTAATTTTTAAAAATAGTGAAATTATGCTTCTTGATGAACCTACTGCAGTTCTGACTCCTCAGGAAACATTACAGCTTAAAGAATCTTTGGATAAACTTTCTCAGGAAGATGATAAAACCATTGTTTTAATTACTCATAAATTAAAAGAGATAAAAGATTTCACTGAAAGAATATTTGTAATGAAAAACGGAAAAATGGTTGCAAAAAATTTAGAAACTGAAAAAGTAACTGATCAGGAACTTATTGAATTGATGATGGGTGAGGTTAAAACTTCTAATTTCAAAAAAGATAACAAAAAGGGTGACGTCAAATTAGAAGTAAAAGACATTTCACTTACAAACAGTGAACAATTTAAATCACTTGACGATATTTCTTTTACAATTCAATCAGGAGAGATTCTGGGTGTTGCTGGTGTATCTGGTAACGGCCAGGTAGAGCTAGCAAATGTTATTTGTGGAATTGAAAAAGAATTTCAAGGAAGAGTTTTAATTAATTCTCAAGATGTTTCAAAAAAAGGTGTTAAATCTAGAAAAAAGCTAAGCCTTTCTTATATTCCTGAAAATAGACTTGGTGTGGGTTTAGCTCCGGGTGTGTCAGTTTTAGATAATTCCGCTATAAAAGAATATTTTAAGGCAAGCTACGGTCCTCATTTATCAAAAGGAAAAATGCTAGGTTATTTAAATGATCTAATCAAGCAGTTTGCGATTAAGGCACCTGATGTAAAAGCAGAAATATCTACTCTTTCAGGTGGAAATATGCAAAAACTTTTAATGGGTCGAGAATTAATTTCAAATCCTGAAGTAATTGTTGCGGCCCAGCCAACTAGAGGATTGGATGTCAGTGCAGTTGAAGCAATTCATAAATTGATAATTAATCAAAGAGACAAAGGTTCAGCTGTTTTGTTGATTTCAGAGGATCTTGATGAGCTTTTTAAACTTAGTGACAGGATTATTGTTCTTTACGAAGGCAAAGTAGTAAAAGAAGTTGGAATCGATTCAGCAACAATTGAGACAATAGGCTATGCAATGGCTGGTATAAATGAATAAATATATTCTTTCTAAAAAACTTTACAGAAATGAACTAGCAACTTTTTATTCTTTCTTAATAGGCTTTTTGATTGCTCTTGCTGTGGGATCTTTAATATTATTTATTCAGGAAAAAAATCCCTTCGATGTTTTCTCCTTAATGCTTAAATTATCTATTGGCAGCGTAAATAGTCTTAGCAACTCACTAAATAAGGCGATACCTCTTATATTGGCTGGGCTAGGCATCTCAATAATTAACTCTGTAAAGCTCTGGAACATTGGAGCTGAAGGTCAAATTTTCATGGGAGCAATTGCTCTAAATTTTGTTTATATAAATACTTCAATAAATAATTCACAAATATATATTTTACTTCTGTTAGTTTCTGGATTTTTAGGAGGTGCTTTTTGTATTCTCTTCCCTGCAATTACAAAAGTTTTATTTGGAGTGAATGAAATTATTACAACTCTTCTTACGAATTATATTGTCTTTGGGCTAACTATTTATTTAATAAATGGTGCTTGGAAAGATCCTGCTTCTTTAAATTTTCCTGCAGCAGCCTATGTAAGTGAGTCAGTTTATTTACCGACTGTTTTGGGAAAATTAAGCTCTGGATTTTTAATATGTATACTTTTCACTCTCATAGCTTATTACATTAAGGACAAGTCAGTATTTGGATATGAAATGAGAATAGCTGGTGGATCAGAATTGACTGCCATTTATGCTGGAATTAGTGCAAAACAAAAAGCATTTTTTGCAATGTTAATTGGTGGTGGTTTTGCTGGGCTAGCTGGAGCAATCGAATTATTAAGCCAGACACACAGAGTATCAACTGGAATTTCTCAGGGATTTGGTTATACAGCAATTATTGTTGCAGCAATCACTGGAATGAGACCTATTGGTATATTTTTAGTAGGTTGTTTGTTTGGAGCTTTAACTATTGGAGGCTCTGTAATACAAACTATCGGCGTAAGTTCATATATTGCTGAGATAATTCAGGCAACTACTCTTTTTGGTGCTTTGGTAGCTCAATTCTTTTTTTCATATGAAATTTTAAAAAAGGATGAAAATGATTGATGTACAGTTAATGGGTTTACTAAATGCTACATTGCAAGCTGCAACATTATTGTTTATTGCTGCTTTAGGAGAACTCATTACTGAAAAATCTGGAATTTTAAACCTAGGGGTAGAGGGAATGATTTCAGTTGGAGCTGTTTCAGGTTTTATTACTGCAATTAATACAGAAAATTTGTTTTTAGCAGTAATTGTTGGTGTTCTAAGTGCATCAGCATTTTCATCAATTCATGCTTTTGTAACTGTTGTCCTAAAACAAGATCAAACAGTGTCAGGATTAATTTTAACTATCCTTGGACTTTCTCTTTCTTCTTTAATTGGAAAACCATATGTTGGAAAAAAATTAGAAGTCAAACTTGAAAGCCTTATTGATATTGCAGAACCATCAAATATTTTTCAAGTACTGCTTACTCAAAATCTTATCTTTTACATAGCTATTCTGCTTATGATTTTTACTGCTTATATTTTAAAGAAAACAATGTTTGGAAGAAGAATAGAAGCAATAGGTGAGGATCTGAAATCTGCAGATTCTATGGGGCTAAAAATTGCAAAAACACAATTTATAGCTACTTGCGTGGGTGGAGCTTTTGCAGGTCTTTCAGGTGTTTATCTTACTTTAAGCTATGTTCCATATTGGACCGATGGTATGACCTCTGGACGTGGATGGATTGCGTTGGCTTTAGTAATTTTCGGAGGATGGAAACCATACAGAACTGCATTTGGAGCTTTACTATTTGGTTTTCTTGAGGCACTTGGTCCACGTTTACAAACATATGGATTTGAAATGAGTCCATACATTGTCAAAATTACACCCTACATCATTACTATCCTTGTATTAGTTTTCTTAACAATTATAAAAAATGGAAATACTGGTGCTCCAAAAAATATTGGTATTCCATTCTTTAGAGAAAATAGGTAAATCAAATTATTTAAATCAATTTTTTGGTAGTATTAATACGACTTTAATTGACACCTGTGAGTGTCGAAAGGAAATGTCTTGGAAATAGATAAAATAATTTATCGTCTTAGTAAAGAAATCACTGAATCTGAATTTACCAATCCTCTTTTACTTGGAATCCCAAGAAGAGGCGATTTAATTGCAAAAAGAATTTCGAAAAACCTTGATCAGCTAAATTACGCACATGATATTGATACTGTTGATTATTTACCATTTAGAGATGATTTAGAAGAACAAATTGAGAAAACTAAATTAGATATAAATCCGCAAGAAAGAGATGTCATTTTGATTGATGATGTCATTTACACAGGAAGGACTTTAAGAGCTTCAATAGAGGCCGTAGTTCATACAGGTAGACCAAGATTAATATCCCTTCTTTGCTTAATTGACAGAGGCCACAGAGAACTACCCATTAGTCCAAAATTCATTGGAAAAAATATACCTACTAATGAAGAGGAGTATGTTTCAGTATTTCTCAAAGAATTAGATGACGTTGATAAGGTTGAGGTCAAATAGCACATGAAGCATCTTCTAGATTTTCAAAATGTAGAAAAAGAAAATTTAGAAAAGATTATTAATTCAATTTTTAAACTCAATATACAAAAATTAAAAAAAATTGACTCTTTTACCCTTTTGCAATTTAATGAAAGCTCAACAAGAACTAGACTTTCATTTTCAATTGCTGCTCAGAAATTGGGGATCAATGTAGTAGAGTCTCAAGACTCAATTTCAGCTAAAGAAAAAGGTGAAAGCTTGATTCACGAATTGGAAACTTTTAAATCTATGGGAATAGAAGCATTAGTAATAAGGACAAAAGAAAATAATTTAGAGGAATATAGAAATTTTGATGAAATTTCAGTTATTAGTGGAGGCTTTGGTAATACTTCTCATCCAACACAAGCATTAGTTGATGTTGCGACTCTAACAAAACTAAATAAATTTTCCTATGAAGTACCGGTAACTTATGTTGGTGACCTCAAACATTCTAGAGTATTTTCCTCTGGTAGAGAGCTATTAACGAAATTAGGATTTAAGGTTGGTGTTTTCTCTAATGAAGAACTTCTTCCTAGTAATTTAGATAATTTATGTGTTTTTGATTCTTGGGAAGAAGTTGTTGAAAATTCAGGATCTGTTGAATTATTAAGAGTTCAAAAAGAACGCATTGAAAATATTGAAGGTTTTGATTTTAATAATTACAAAAAAAACTTTCAATTAACCAATGAGATACTTGAAAACACTTCTGATGACTTTGTTGTCTTGCACCCAATGCCGATAAATATTGGAATAGAGATAGACTACAATGCAGCAAAAAGCAAAAAATTTATTTACCAAGAGCAACTAAAAATGGCAATTCCTGCAAGGGTTGCAAGCTATCAATATGTTTTTGGAGCAATATGATTGAACTGCCATCATTTATTGATCTTCATACCCATACACGTTATCCCGATAAAAATAATTTCCCTTTTTTAGAAATTGAAAAAGCAGCACTAAACGGTGGGTACTCAGAAGTTTTAGCTATGGCAAATTCTGAAATAACAATTGATTCAATAGAAAATCTAAAATTTGCGAGGTCTATTGATAAAAAGTTAGAAATAAAAGTTCATCGAGTTGGAGCATTGTCAAAAAACCTTGATGGAAAAGAACTTGTAAATTTTAATGAATTTGTTGACGAAGGAGTAACAATTTTTTCAGATGATGGAAAAACACTTATTGATGATGATCTTTCGGAAATTGCTTTTAAAGAAATTGCTAAGTTAAATGGTGCAATTTTTCAACATTGTGAAAAAAACTGCCACACAAATCCCGGTGATATAGCACCTCTTTACAACACTTCGGAACTAATTACTATTCATGAAAATGAAGAGTTTGAAATTGTAAAAAGAGATTTAGATTTAGTAAATAAATATAAAACAAGATACCATGTTCAACATGTTTCTTCTAAAAAGAGTGTTGAACTAATTAAAGATGCAAAAGAAAATGACCTTCCAGTAACTGCCGAAGTAACCCCTCATCACTTATTAAAAAATAACCTAGATATAAATATGAATGATGGAAGCCTCAAAATGTATCCACCATTAAGATCAGAAGAAGATAGGCAAGCATTAATTAATGGCCTAAAAAATGGAATTATCGATGTAATTGCTACTGATCATGCGCCCCATCCAAAAGAAACTAAAGAAGTAAGTTTCAAGAAATCTGCAAGAGGCGTGGTTGGGCTAGAGTCAGCATTTGTTGTTTTATTTTCTTCAAATTTATTTAGCTTGGAAGAATTAACAAGATTTATGTCAATAAACCCAATGAATATTCTGGTTAGTCTTGGATATGATAGCTCAAACACTAAAAAGAATAGCTGGAGTAAAAATGATAGTACTTTTATTACAAAATCATTCTACAAAAATTCAGCCTTTGAAAACTTCCAAGTAAATATTCAGAAAGAACTAAATCATGTATAAAAAAACTTTGCTTGTCAATCAAAATGGAGATGAGTTTATAGGATGGTCCGATAACGAATTTAACCCTACAACTGGTGAACTAATATTTAACACAGCAATGACAGGTTTTGTTGAGATACTCAGTGACCCCTCCTATATAAATCAAATAATTACGTTTACTTCTTCTCATGTTGGAAATTATGGAATGTCACAAGATGATTATGAGTCTAATGAACCAAAAATTGAAGCTGCTATAGGTAATTCATTTACATATGATCCATCATCTTGGAGATCAGAAAAATCTGTAACTTCCTGGTTAAAAGAATATGAAATACCCTTTAGTGGTGGTTTTGATGTCAGGTCAATAACAAAACATCTTAGAGACTGTGGGTCCAGTATGTTTGCAATAGGGCAAGAGATTGATAAAGACTCACTTATTAATTTAGTTGTGAATGCTAGGGACATAATTGGTGATAATTCAGCACTAACCGCTGGTAGTTTGAATTTGGGTAATGATACAGTTGGTAAAGTTGGAATTTTAGATCTTGGAGCTAAACAAAGTATTGTAAATGTATTAAAAAAGTTAAATTTTCAAACTGTAGCAATTTCTCCAAAAGAATCAGCAGAAAATATACTTTCAATGAATCTAAAAGGTATTTTAATATCTAATGGCCCTGGAGATCCAAGATCTCTTGAAGGTGTAATTGATACTGTTCAAAAACTGATTGGTAATATTCCTATATTTGGAATCTGTTTAGGTCATCAAATTTTAAGCCTTGCGTGTGGTCTGAATGTTAAAAAACTAGAATTTGGACATCATGGCTCTAATCACCCAGTAGAAATTAAAGGAATCAAGAAAGCATTGATTACTGCTCAGAATCATGGATTTGCTGTAGATGATTTTGAAGCTGATCTTGTGCATGAAAAATTTGGAAGAATTGAAAGTTACGCAAGTAATTTAAATGATGGAAGTAATGAAGGTATTAGTATCTGGGAGTCAATGGCTTATTCAGTACAATTTCATCCAGAATCTGGTCCAGGCACATCTGATGGACTGCAAATTTTTGACCCCTTTGTCAAACTTATGGAAAGTAACTATGCCAAAAAATAAAGATATAAATAGCATTTTAATAATTGGGTCAGGACCAATTGTAATTGGGCAAGCATGTGAGTTTGATTATTCAGGATCACAGGCTGCAAAAGCTCTTAAACAAGAAGGTTATAGAGTTATTCTTGTTAATTCAAACCCAGCAACTATTATGACTGATCCTGAAATGGCAGACGCTACATATATTGAACCACTAACTGTAAATTATTTGAAAAAGATAATTGAGATTGAACAACCTGATGCTGTCTTACCTACATTAGGTGGACAAACAGCACTTAATTTATCAATGGAATTAGAAAATGACAATGTATTCGACAAAAATGAAATTTTACTTTTGGGTGCTTCAGCAAAATCTATAGAGATTGCAGAAAATAGGTGGCTATTTAAAAGCGCTATGGAAAGTGCAGGAATCAAAACATTACAAGCTGAGTATGTTAAATCTATCGAAGAGGGTGTCGCTGCAAGTGAAGATATAGGATTTCCATTAATGCTTAGGCCTTCATTTATTTTAGGTGGAGGTGGCACAAGTCTTGTCGAAAGTAAAGAAGACTTGGAGAAAAAATTAAAAGATGCATTTAAAGCATCTCCAACGCAAGAAGTTCTAATAGAAGAATCTGTTTATGGATGGAAAGAGTATGAACTTGAGGTAATGAGAGACAGTGATGGCAACGGTGTTATCGTCTGTGGAATTGAAAATTTTGATCCAATGGGCGTTCATACTGGAGATTCCATTACAGTTGCCCCAATTCAAACCTTGTCTGACAAAGAATATCAAATTATGAGAGACGAAGCTCTACTTTGTTTAGACACAATTGGGATTGCAACTGGTGGCAGCAATGTTCAATTTGCAGTTAATCCAGAAAATGGTGATAGAAGAATTATAGAAATGAATCCTCGAGTCTCGAGATCTTCAGCATTGGCATCTAAAGCAACTGGGTTTCCTATTGCAAAATTTGCAGCATTATTAGCTGTGGGTTACAACCTTACAGAATTAAAAAATGATATTACTGGTTCAACACCAGCAAGTTTTGAACCAGTTCAGGACTATGTTGTGGTTAAGATTCCAAGATTTGATTTTCCAAAATTCCCCTCAACAGATGACGTTTTAGGAACGTCTATGCAAAGTGTTGGTGAGGTTATGTCAATAGCTTCAACTTTCACAGAAAGCTTAACTAAAGCAATCAGATCACTTGAAATAGGTAAAACGGGAATAAGAAATATTGATAACCGATTTATAAACCTGCCAAAAAACCAACTTCAAGAAGAAATTAAAACACCAAGACCTAGAAGAATTTTTGCGATTCTAGAAGCTATTAGAAGAAACTGGCCAATCGAAGATATAGCTTCATTGTCAAAAGTAGATTTGTGGTTTTTAAGAGAGATTGAAAAAAGTTTTAATGTAAACCCAGAGTCAACTCCTGTATCAATTTTAAAAATGCTTGGTTGGACTGATGAAGATGTAGATTCTAAAGAAATAAAGGATGACCTTGAAAATAAGAGAGCTTATAAACTTGTAGACACTTGTTCTGCAGAATTTTTATCAAAAACTCCATATTTGTACTCCACTTTTGGGACGTCAGACGATGACAGCGCATCAAAGAATAAAAAAGTCGTAGTCATAGGTTCGGGACCAAACAGAATTGGACAGGGAATAGAGTTTGATTATTGCTGTGTTCATGGAGTTGAGTCATTAAAAGAAAATAATTATGAAGCTATTATGATTAACTCAAACCCGGAAACTGTTTCTACAGATTATGACACTGCCGACAAATTGTATTTTGAACCACTTTCTTGGGATGAAGTTAAAGCAGTGTTAGCAAGAGAAAAACCAGATTCAGTAATTATTCAACTTGGAGGACAAACTCCCCTAAAGCTTGCGGATAAAATCTCTTCAGCGGGTTATAAAATTGCAGGATCGTCTCTAGATGTCATAGATGCAACTGAGGATAGAGATTTATTTCAAAAGCTTTGTTTATCTTTAAATATTGATCAACCAAAATCAAAAATATCATTCAATGAGGATGAGTTAATCAGTGCAGTAAAAGAAATTACTTATCCTGTGCTATTAAGACCAAGCTATGTTTTGGGAGGTAGAGCTATGCGTGTTGTTAAAAATGATGATGAGTTAAAAAACTATCTATCAATATTGGCAACTGCAGATGATGATGGAAATCCTTTTAGTTCTGGGCCACTACTTGTTGACCAGTTTCTAACCGAAACCATCGAAATAGATGTTGATTTAATTTCAGATGGAAAAGATGTCTTTATTGCAGGAATTTTAGAGCATTTGGAACCTGCAGGAGTTCATAGTGGAGATTCTACTGCTGTTCTTCCACCATTTAGTATTACGGAAAGCATGATAAAGGAAATTGAAGACAAGAGTACGACCCTTGCAAAAGCCCTTGGTGTAAAAGGGTTATTAAATATTCAATTTGCTATTAAAGATGATACATTATTTATTCTTGAGGCAAATCCAAGAGCTTCAAGAACTATGCCTTTTGTGTCAAAAGTAACGGGAAACCAAATAATCAAAGCTGGCACCCTTTTAATGCTTGGACATAGTTTGGATTCAATCAAAAAAACTACCAATTATTTGAATAGTTCAACAAATAAAGTAGCTATTAAAAAAGCTATTTTTCCTTGGTCAAGATTTCCAGCTGAAGATACAATGCTTGGCCCTGAAATGAAAGCAACAGGAGAAGTATTGGGAATTGGAAGAAGTTTTGGAGTTGCTTTAAATAAAGCTTATGCAGCTGCAGGAGTTGAAATAAATGAAAATGAAAAAGGAATTTTTGTGTCTCTTAGCGATCAAGAAAAACCTAATTTTATAAAAATTGTAAAAACTTATTCCGACTTAGGATTCAAAATTTATTCAACATACGGAACAGGAGAATACTTAAAAAATAACGAAATTAACTCAACTATTGTTGGAAGGGCTGATGAGACCTTTCCAACTTCTTTGACTATTCTTCAAGATAAACTAATTTCACTTGTTATCAATACACCAACATTTGCAAATGAATATACAGATGGATGGAAAATTAGGCGACTCTCACATGAGACTGGAGTTGCAGTGGTTTCATCTGTCAGAGAAGCTGAAGCTTTTTTAAAGGCATTTTTAGAAACTACAAAATCTTTTGAAGACATGGAGGCAATACAAAATGTCAGTTAAACCAATTTTCTTTGCATTAGATGGAAAATCATTATCTGAATTTGAATTTGAACTAAAGATATTAAAAGATCATATATACGGAGTAAAAGTAGGCCTTGAACTCTTTGTTTCTGAAGGGCCATCTGTTGTAGAAAAGTTAAAAAAACAAGGATGGCAGGTTTTTTTAGACCTAAAACTTCATGATATACCAAATACTATTAAGGAAGCTACAAGAAGTGCAGCAAACCTTGGAGCAGATTTTTTAACAATTCATATTGCTTCTACTAGCGATGCCTTGATTGAAGCATCAAACACAAAAGGTAACACTCTACAAATTCTTGGTGTAAGTAGTGCATTAACCAGTAGGGCTATGAGTAACTCAGTAAGTGAAGAAGTGAACAAAGAGTTTAAAGAAGCAAAGGAATGTGGTGTTGACGGAGTAATTTGTCCAGCTTCAGAAATATCTAAAACAAAAGAGATATTTGATTTAATTGTAACTCCTGGAATACGTCTTAAAAATGATGACAAAAATGACCAAAAAAATGTTGCAACGCCTAATTTTGCAATCAATGAAGGTGCAAAATATATAGTTATGGGAAGATCTATAAGAAATAATCTCGACTACATTATCAATGATTTAGAGTTATGAAAACATTTATTGCAGCACCATTTGGAAATTATATTAAAACATCAAATACAATCTCCGTTACTGGAAGCTGGACTATAGAAAAACGTAAAGGTCGTATAAAGCAAATTGTAAAAACACTGAGATACACCAAAAGAGGGTGGGTTAACAAAATAGGCTTAAGAAATCCGGGATTTGAACATGGTATAAAAAATCATAAAAAAAATGAGGTATTTTCAATAGCTGGAATTGAGGAAGATGATTGGAAAATTTTTGCTGAATTGATTCCTAGTGATACAAATCTAGAAGTAAATATGTCATGCCCAAATATAGAAAGCCACTTTACTTCAGGAATTGAAAACTTCAGTTATGAGTCTCGCCAGTGGTATATTGGAAAGATTTCTCCATTAACAACTTTTGATGAGTTAGAAAAATATATAAATGAATTTAATTTTAAACAAATCCATGCTTGTAATACTTTGCCCATTGAAAAAGGTGGTTTAAGCGGAAAAGAACTTATCCCATATACTTCTAAATTTATTGAGCATATAAAGCAGTACTATCCTCATATTGAGATTATTGCTGGTGGAGGAATATCTGAAAAAAAAGATATTGAGCATTATATTGAGTTAGGCGCAGATCACATAAGTCTTGGAACTGTATGTTTCAATCCAGTAAAATTAGGAAGGTTATTATGAATTTATTTATTAGAGAAGATTTTATTTCACACGCAGGATTGCCGTTGACCTGGAAGGTCGAATGTGATGCGTTAAGTGAGGGTGATTACGAAGCGCTTGCAAAAATAGTAAGCGAAAAAATTAAATTTAAAGATGTAGTTGGTATTCCTCGTGGAGGTATTCCTTTTGAAAATGCCCTTAAAAAGTACGCATCTAATGACGAAAATGATCCGTTGTTAATTTGTGACGATGTATATACAACTGGTACATCAATGAGAGAGGTTTATCAAGAGGGTGCAATTGGTATTGTGGTTTTTGCAAGGAATGAGATTACAGATGATTGGATTAAGGCAATTTGGCAAATGTCAATCTAGTCTTCTAATTTACTAATTCTCCTTAGATATCTCTCTTCTTTAATTAACGTAGCGTCTAAAAAACTTTCAACAATATTTATAACATTTTCCTCATTTATATTATTTGTACCTAAACATAGAACATTTACATCATTGTGTTCAACACTTTGTATTGCAGTATCTTTATCAACTACATTTGAAGCTCTTATTCCTTTGATTTTATTAGCAGCAATTGACATGCCTACACCGCTTCCACAAATCAATAATCCTCTAGAGGATTCATTATTGAGTACAAAATCACAAGCTTCTTTTGCAAAGTCTGGAAAGTCGCAACTATCTTCATTATTAGTTCCAAAATCTTTTATGTTAATTTCTCTTTTAAGGTTGTTAACAATATAATTTTTTAATTTGTATCCAGCATGGTCAGATGCAATTGCTAAATTTTGAATCATTAAATTAATTTTTCTATATTTAAAAGCTCATCAATTTCTTCACTTGAGATCAAGTTTTTCTCAAGTAAAACTTCTTTAATAGTTTTGTTTTGTGACATTGCTTCTTTAGCAACTTCAGCAGATTTGTCATAACCAATTACAGGCACAAGGGCAGTGACTAAAATTGAATTTTTTTGAATATTTTCATCAAGCTTTTCTGTATTTGCTTCTAAATCATTAATTAATTTTTTTTCAAATACATCAGTACTAGTAGTCAAAAGCTCAATACTTTCAAGTAGATTGTGTGCCATAACAGGTAACATTGTATTCAATTCAAAGTTTCCATTTGATGAAGAAAAGGTAATTGTATTGTCATTTCCTATTACTTGTGCAGAAACTTGCATAACCATTTCAGGTATTACAGGATTAACTTTTCCAGGCATGATTGAAGAGCCAGGCTGCAATGCAGGAATAATTAGCTCATTGAGTCCAGAGACAGGTCCACTACCCATCCACCTAATATCATTTGCAATTTTAAACATAGATACAGCAAATGCTTTTAAGCAACCTGACAAATGAACAACTTCTTCTCTAGATCCCTGGCGAGTAAAATGGTTTTCTACTTCAACAAAATTAATACCTAATGATTTTGAAATCTCTTTTGCAACATCTTTACCAAAATTATCTGGTGCATTGATTCCTGTACCAACTGCTGTACCACCAATAGCCAATTTACTGGCATTTATTAGTGATGATTTAATATCTTCTAGTCTCTCTGATAAAAGTGCTGAATATCCCCTAAATTCTTGTCCAAGGGAAACAGGCGTTGCATCCATTAAGTGGGTGCGTCCATTTTTGTATACTTTTTCCCATTTTTTGGCTTTATCTTCGAGTGATTGAATTAAACTTTCAACAGCTGGAATCAAATTTTGAACGATTTCTGTTACAGCTGCGACATTAGTAGCTGTTGGAATTACATCATTTGATGACTGACTCATGTTTACGTGGTCATTTGGATGAATATTTTCACTTAAACTTTCTGAAGCAATTTTTGAAATTATTTCATTAGCATTCATATTTGTTGAGGTGCCTGATCCAGTTTGAAATATATCCACAACAAAATCTTTGTCATGATCACCATCAATTACCTGTTGTGCTGCATCAATAATAGAATCTGCAAAATTCTTATCTAATAATTTATTATTTTGATTTACTTTTGCACAAGCTTTTTTAATCTCACCTAATGCTTTAATAAATGATCTGGAAAATCTAAGGTTTGATATTGGGAAATTTTCTACTGCTCTTGCTGTAGAGGCTCCATATTTAGCATTTATTGGAACTTGAAACTCTCCCATTGAGTCTTTTTCAGTTCTAAATTGTTCTGTCATTTACTGTTCCTGATATTGAGTGTATCCACCAGAATCGACTTCTTCAATAAGTTCTTTAGATCCTGATTTCACGACATTCCCTTTTACTACAATATGAACTCTATCAACATCTAGATATCTTAAAATTCTTGAGTAATGTGTGACTAATAGATAAGAGGTTTCATCATCTCTATTTTCATTAATTAAATTAGCTACTGTCTTGATAGCATCGATATCTAAACCAGAATCAATTTCATCTAACAATGCTAGTTTTGGTTTTTTTAATGCAAGCTGGAAGAGTTCAGAACGTTTTTTTTCTCCACCTGACAAATCAACATTGACTTCCCTATCTAAAAACTCTTCAACATTAAATTTCTTAGCAACAGAAATTATTTCATCTTCGTTCAATCCCTCTGTTGAAGCCATAACAAACTCCATTAAAGATACTCCGGGCAGGCCAACGGGATATTGATAAGATTGAAATATTCCATCCTCTGCTCTTTCAAACTGAGGCTTTCCTAGTATTTCACTATCGTTAAGTGTTACTTCACCATCGGCTTCAAAATCTGGATTACCCATTAAAACATGGCACAATGTGGACTTGCCAGAGCCATTAGGCCCCATAACCGCGTGGAGCTCACCTTTGCCAATTTCTAAATCCACCCCATTCAAAATTTTTACATCACCAATGTTTGCAAATAAATTACTAATCTTAAGCATCTAAATTTTCCTTAATTACTAGAGAATCTCCATCTACCTCAGTTGTAAAAACGGTAACCGGTTTTGTAGCTGGTAAAGTTAAAGCTTCACCTGTTTTCAAATCAAACTCTGCACCATGAAGAGGACACTCTACTTTACAATCATAGACCTCGCCATCTGCAAGATCAGCTTCGGAATGAGAGCACATATTTTGAATAGCGTAATAATCTTCATCTACTTTAAACACTGCTACAGTAGTGCCATTTATATCTATTTTTGCAACAGATGTATTTTCAAATTCTGAAAGCTTAATGGTATTCATGCTCACTTTGATCTTTCCAGTACATTTAAATATTTTTGCATAATTTCCTCAGAAACTTTATCAGAGATAGTTTCCCAACCATCTTCACTGATTACTTCATTAAAGAAACCTTTGATTAGTAATTTTTCTGCTGAAGTTTTATCAATACCTCTTGACATAACGTAATGGTATAAATTCTCCTCAATAGGTCCAACAGATGATCCATGGCCACATATAACATCATCACATAAAATTTCCAGATTAGGAACCGACTGAGCGCTTGCAGTTTCTGATAGTAATATATTTCTATTTTCCTGGTGAGATTCAGTTTTTTCAGCACCTTCTGCAATGTGTATTGTTCCTGTAAAAACTGATCTACTTTCATCACCTAGAACTCCCTTGGTTAACATATTTGATGTAGTTCTTTTTGCTATATGATTTACAAAAACTCTATTGTCATGAACTTGAGCTTTTTCTCCAAAATAAACACCGTCTATATTGAAACCTGCTCCGTCACCTATTAAGTCGACATCTATCCTATTTCTAGAAAATGAACCACCAGTACTTACAGTATGTATATTGAAAAACCCATCTTTTTCAACTCGTGCAAAAATTGAATTTATAATATCTATCTCTTTTGGAGTATCAGCATCAATAATCAATTCCAAATTAGAGTTACTATTTGTTAAAACTTCAATAATTGAATAAACATCCGCATTTAAAGAATCTCCGAACTTTATAGATAATTTTGCTGTGACATTCTTTTCAACATTTATTCCAATATAGGGAGTTGATAAACCTGTATTTTGTAGATTGAGTGTAACAAATTCTTGATTATTTTCTTTAAAGTCAATAATTATTCCACCATTACACTTTTGATATTGTTGCGCCAAAAATCTATCAACAGGTCTTAAAGCATAATCAGTAATCAATGGCTCGGAGACATCATTCAGATCAGTAACACTAAAAGTCTCATTGTCTTTACAAATAAACTCATTTGAATTAAATACAATGTCAAAATCTGTGTTTTCAACTAAATCATTATTTTCTTCTTCAACTTTGAAATTATTTATTGATTCAGATATGTTTGTGTATTTCCAGTCTTCATCTTTTGTTGATATTTCTTTCAATGAGTCGTAAGGCTCTGAAATTAATTTTTTTGAAAACACTTTATTATTCAATTTTTATGAAACCTTAACCTATTGCGCCAGCTTCTATCATATTAAGTTCTATAAGTTTGTTGAACTCCATTGCATATTCCATAGGCAAGGTTTTAGTAAACTCTTCAACAAAGCCAGCAACAACCATAGATGTTGCTTCAGCTTCAGAGAGGCCTCTACTCATCAAATAAAATAATTGATCCTCGCCAACTTTTGAAACAGTAGCCTCATGGCCAATCTCGGCAGTAGATTCTTCAATCTCCATATAAGGATATGTATCGGATCTAGATTTATCATCTAATATTAAAGCATCACATCTTACGAAACTTTTAGCAGTTTCAGAGCCATCTTCTACTCTTACCAAACCTCTGTAAGCACCTCTTCCTCCACCTTTTGAAATTGATTTTGATGTAATTAGTGAAGTCGTGTCTGGAGCCAAATGTACCATCTTTGCTCCAGTATCTTGATGTTGCCCAGAATTAGCAAAAGCAACAGATAGCACTTCTCCATGAGCACCAGGCTCCATTAAATAAACTGAAGGATACTTCACTGTTAATGAAGAGCCAATGTTGGCATCAATCCATTCCATTGTTGCATTTGCAAATGCTTGAGCTCGTTTAGTAACTAGATTAAATACATCATTTGACCAGTTTTGAATAGTTGTATATCTACATGTTCCAGAAGGTTTTACAATAATTTCAACAACTGCTGAATGTAAAGCATCAGTAGTGTACACAGGAGCAGAACATCCTTCTATATAGTGTACAGAGGCTCCCTCATCAACAATTATTAGTGTTCTTTCAAACTGACCCATATTTTCAGCATTAATTCTGAAATAGGCTTGAAGAGGATCTTCAATGTGTACGCCTTTTGGTACATAAATAAATGATCCTCCCGACCAAACTGCAGAGTTAAGTGCAGCAAATTTATTGTCACCTGGAGGTATTACCGTTCCAAAATATTCCTGTACAAGTTCTGGATACTCTCTTACTGCAGTGTCCATATCACAAAAAATAACTCCTAATTTTTCAAGATCTTCTCTATTTCTGTGATAAACAACTTCACTTTCATATTGTGCAGTAACGCCGGCAAGATAACTTCTCTCGGCTTCTGGTATGCCAAGTTTTTCATAAGTTTCTTTAATCTCATCAGGAACCATGTCCCAAGAGTCAGCCTGTTCTTCAGTTGGCTTGATGTAGTAATAAATATCGTCAAAGTCTAAAGAGTCTAATTTTTCTTTAGCTACCCACTCAGGCATTGGCTTATCTAAAAACCTTTTATATGCTTTCAATCTAAAATCAAGCATCCACTCTGGTTCTTCTTTAATTTCTGACATCTTTCTAATGATGTCCTCATTAAGACCTTTTTCAGGTTTAAAAACATTTTTCTCAGGATCAGACCACCCAAGCGAGTACTTTCCTAAATCTATATCAACATTTGCCATACTTTTATCTTAATAATGTACTGGTTCAATCATAAAAAGTATTGATTTAATTTATTTCCTTAAGTAGTTATTATTTTTTATATGCCAGCAATTTTTATAAATCCTAATAATGAAGAACACATAAATTTATTGAATCGTCTAAAAGAACAGAATCAAGATTTAAGAGTTTTTATATCAGACAAAATTGAAAAAGAGTTTATAGAAAAATTACCTGGAAAAAAAGCAATAGGCGATATTTACGATGATTCACATATATACACAGCCTCTGAGGGAGCATTTTGTGGAATATTTTACGAAGGATCAGAAAATTCTTTAAGAGACGTATTTATAAAGTCAATTAAACAGTCATCATTAAAAAGAATTTTATGGATATCTAATCAGAAAGAATCGGATGAAATCACAGAATTAGACAACTTAACTTATATTTTTTGTAACAAAGATTCAAATTATGAAGATACTGTTTTGGAATTAGAAGAAATTGATGAAGTAAGTGATAAATTTATCGATTTATCCTAAAAAACTTTGAACTTAGATTACTAGATTGTAAAGTTGTAAAATTCTCTTATGAAGAAAAATTCATTTTTTAAATCTGGTTCCGGAGCTCGAAAAGCATTTGTTTCTAACTTCCAAGATAAAACAGAATTAAAAGAATTCATAGACTCAAACAATAAATCAAAAATAAGTGACGAAATTTTTCACAAAAGCTCTGAAAATATGGAGGAGCTTGAAGATAATTCTGTTAGCCTCACAGTCACATCCCCTCCTTATAACATTGGTAAGGATAGCGACCTAGATTTAACTGATGATGAGTACTGGTCAATGATGGAAAATATTTTTAAAGAAACATATAGAGTTACTGAATCCGGGGGGAGACTTGTTGTAAATGTTGCTAATTTAGGTAGGAAACCTTATATTCCTTTTTCAAAATACTTCACAGAGCTTTTAATTGAGACTGGTTTTATTATGCGTGGTGAAATCATATGGCAAAAGTCCAAAGGAGCTAATGCTAATTTTGCCTGGGGTAGCTGGCTATCGGCATCCAACCCAGTTATTAGAGATATTCACGAGTATTGTTTAGTATTTTCAAAAGATTCACTTAAAAAATCTACCCAGGGTGAATCTTCTCTTGAAAAAGAAGAGTTTATGGAATCCACACTTTCTATATGGAATATAAATCCAGCGAGAGCAAAGAAAATAGGTCATCCTGCTCCATTTCCAATAGAACTGCCACAAAAATTTATAAATCTATACACATACAAAAATGATTTAATTCTTGATCCTTTCCTAGGAAGCGGAACAACAGCTATAGCAGCAAAGTTATTAGAACGAAATTTTGTTGGTTATGAAATTGAAGAAGAGTACATCCAAATAGCTAAAAATAGATTAAAAAAAGAAGTTAATTAACTAAATTCCAGGCTGAAAATAATTGTTGATAAATTTCATTATTATCAAGTAAAGTTTCATGATTGTCAAAACCTACTAATTTGCCTTCACTCATTACAAGTATCTTTTCTGCGTTTAAAATAGTTTCCAGTCTATGAGCAATAACAACAGATGTTTGATAATCAAGCAATGTATCAGTTGCGTCAAGAATGGAACTTTCAGATTCAATATCTAAGTTAGCTGTAGCCTCATCGAATACAATTATTTGTCTTCTAGCAAGCACTGCTCTAAGTAAAGCAATAAACTGCCTCTCTCCTGCTGAAACATTTGCTCCTCTTTCTCCTACGTCTTGTTCTAACCCATCTTCATATCTTTCAAACCAATCGATCAAGCCAATATTTTCTAGCTCACTTTTTAAATCTATTTTTTCAGGATTAGAGTAAATTAAATTATCTCTAATTGAACCTCTAAATAGAAAGCTTTCCTGAGGAACATAGGCAATATTTTTCCTTGCCCATTTTTGTGAAATGTCTTTTGATGATTCTCCATAAAACTTAACATCCCCTTTATTTGGTAGATAAAATCTTAAAATTAATTTTGCAATAGTGCTTTTTCCAGCTCCTGTTTCTCCAACAATAGCGATTTTTTCTCCTCTATCGATTGAGAAGGAAACATCGTGAAGTACAGTTTCCCTACCATATGAAAATTCAACATTTTCGAATTTAATTACACTGTTTGAATCTAATTCTGGCGAAAGAGTTCCTGTTTTACTTAATACAGGTTCTTCATCTAAAATTGAAAAAACTTTCTTCATTGAAGACCCTGCAGACCTTAAAAGATCATAGTTAAAAGAAAGTTGAATTAGGGGATCAAAAAAATAATTTAGATAAAACAATAATGCAACCAGTTCACCAACTGTTAATGTGCCCTGCTCTATTCTTGCAGCTGCAAACCAAATAACTACTGCAATTGAAGTGACTCTTGTAATCTCCAAAAAGGGAAAGTATATTGCAATATTTTTAGCGGACTGCATATTTGCTTTTAGGTGCTCATTATTGACTTCTTTAAATCTTTTTAATTGCTTGGATTCATCTGCGTAAGCTTGAATAATTCTTACGCCTGATATTCCCTCTTGTAGAGATGATAAGACTTGTCCTATCCATTCCCTCACTGACCAGTATGTTTTATCCGCGTGGTTTCTAAATATTTTGGTTGCAATTCCAAGTAACGGAAGAATCAGAAATGATAATAACGAAAGCTGTACGTCTACCAAAAATACTGCGATGGTAGCACCAAATATGGTTAGTAAAGAAGTCAAAATACTACTAGCTCCTTCTCGTGCAAATTCATTCAAGCTCTGCATGTCAGATGTCATTCTTGCTACCAATACTCCCGTTTTATTTTTTTCAAAATAATTAATATCTAAAGATGACATATGTCTAAATAATTTTTCTCTTATGCTTTTTACATAAGACTCACCAACAAGACCAATAGAAAGAAGTGCTTTACTTGTCACAAAATACAATACAACAAGTGTTAAGAAATAAAAGAGGCACTGAACAAGTAAGTACTGATAATCATACTGCATTACACCATTGTCAATTCCTCTAGATATTAACTGTGGACCAATCATCCGCACACCAGTTCCAACCATTGCAATCATTGAAGCAAAGAAAAAGGGTCTATGAACTTCTGGTACTAGTTTGAATGATCTTAAAAAGGTGTTCTCTTTCATATCTATAACTCCGAAGTTTGATTCTCTAGAAACAAAGACTTATAAGTATCTACTGATTCCATAAGCTCTTGATGTTTTCCTTGGGCTTTGACTTTTCCATTTTCTAGAAATACCACTTCGTCACACAACTCTATAGTTGGAACTCTATTTGTTATTATTAAAGTCGTCATATTTGACATTACTTGATTTAATTCATTTCGAATCTCTTCTTCCGTACTAGCATCTACAGCTGAAAGGGCATCGTCAAGAACAAGAACACGTGGTTTTCTTAAAATAGCTCGAGCTAATGCAATCCTTTGCCTCTGTCCTCCAGACAAACCATATCCTCTTTCCCCTACCTTTGTTTCATAAGATTCTGGAAGTTGTGAAATAAAATCATGCGCTCTAGCAATAAGTGCTGCATCTTCAATCTCTTCTTGTGATGCATCCTCTAACCCAAGCGAAATGTTTTCTCTTGCTGTATTAGAAAATAAAAAACTCTCTTCAAAAGCAAGGCTTACATTACTTCTTAAATCACTCAGTCTTAAGTTCTTGATATCTACTCCATCAATTTCGATAGAGCCAGACTCAATTTCATACAATCTTGGAAGAAGATATGCTAGTGTAGATTTTCCAGAACCTGTAGTACCTACTATTGCTACAGTCTTTTTTCCCTCAATTTCTAAAGTAAGGTCATCAAATATTTTCTCATTTCCATACTTAAAATTCACTTTTGAAAACTTTAATGAACCATCTCCATCTTCAGGTAACTCATTAGGGGATTCATCATCTGTAATTGTTGGTGTTTCATTAAGTAGCTCAAGAATTCTATTTCCGGCTGCAACACTTGAAGGTATTTCGGATAAAAACCAAGCTGTAATTCTAAGAGGCCAAATTAACAAGAAAACATATTGTGTAAAAGCAATAAATTCACCTAGAGAGAGAAAATTATTAATTGTTAAATATCCACCTAATAGCAACACTGCAAGCGTTATGACCATTGGTATCAATTCAAATAAAGGAACAAACCTTGTTCTCAACTTAAGGTAACCGAGTGAAGTGTCATAAATTTTTTCGACCGCATCTTCTACTCTATTAGAAGCTTGTTCTTCATTCCCAAATGCTTTTACAACCCTGATTCCTCCCAACTGTTCTTCAACTTCAGTTGTCATATTTGCTTCTGCTTCTTTTACTTTCAAAGAAACGCCCATTGCTTTGGAAGAAAAGTTAGAAGCTAACCACAAAACAGCTGGAATAGATAGCAGCACTATGCCTCCAAGTGGAAGGCTCAAGCTTAATAATGTCACACTTAAAATAAGAAGTAGAAATATGTTAGCGGATGCGAGTGGTGCAATAGCAAAAGCTAGCCTTACTTGTGATGCATCACTTGAGGCTCTTGCCATTAAATCACCTGTCGGTACTTTATCGTGGTAATTAAATGCAAGTTTTTGCATATGTGTAAAAATTCGATTCCTAATTCCAGCTTCAACATTATAAGAAACATCCATACTGAAGTATCTTCTTGTACCAATTGAAATTGCTCTTGTATACCCTGCGATAACCATAAAGGAAATAAATACAATCACAGCTCTTTGATTTTCAGCAACAATACCGTCGTCAATAATTCTTTTGATTAAATATGGTTGAATAATTACTAAAAAACACCAAAGAAGAGCTGAAATATTGGAAATATAAAAGCTTTTTTTGTTTTCTTTTATACCTTCTACAAAAAAAGAAATTGCTTTTTTAAATTCTGGTGTTTTAAAGACTTTAAACATGTTTAACCATGTTAATTGGGTAAAAAATTTAAAATAATGGACCAAATACTTTGTGCATTATTTCACAAGCATATTAACGTAGTCGATATGAGTGATGTATTAGACAAAAAAATTGAGAATGTTTTAGATCAAGCTGATCGAATGTTTATAGCTACAAGTGTAGGAGGAAACTCTTCTGGAGCTTCTGTATTTTTTAGTAGAGATGGAGAGGATTTGGTTTTCTTTACCTTCCACCCTACCCGCAAAGCTGAGCAAATAAGATTAAACCCAAGAGTGCACGTTGTAATCTGGCCAAAAGGTCAAGAAGGAATAGAAGGATTGCAAATTGATGGTGAGTGCTACAAGATTAAAGATGAGGATGAGAAGAAAAGAGCTTACGAATTAGTCTTAAATACAACCGAAGCTTTTAAAGAGTTCATGGAAGATGAGTTTTTAATCAAAAATGATGTTGTCGGTTATTACAGAATTAAACCAACAACTATAAAATATGTAAACTTTTATCAAGAAGAAAAGTTTGAGTGGAAGACATACCCTGCAAACAAGACGTCTGCAGTAAAAATGGCTTTTAAACTCGGATTAAAAAGAATTGGACTTTGGCTTAGGACAATTCGTGCACCATTTTTGACAGCTACTTTTGCCCCAATTTTTATTGGTGCAGCAGTTGCATGGAATGATTTAAAAGATGCTGGTTTAGATTCAAGTTGGTCATGGAGAATGTTTTGGCTTGTTCTTGGTGGAGCATCGCTAGCTCAAGTTGCTACAAACGCATCGAATGATTATTTCGATCACACCTCTAACGCTGACGAAATAAATAAGGTCGCAAGTCCATTTAATGGTGGTAGCAGGGTTATACAAGTTGGCTTAATGACACCTGGACAAGTTCTTTTAACTGCATTAATTAGTATTGCTGGAACTGTTGCCATCGGTCTTCATTTAAATCAACAAGTTAGTGGAGAGTTTTTTGGTAATACTCCAATTTTATGGACAGGTATAATTGGAACATTTTTAGCGCTTGGTTATACAGGTGACCCAGTAAGACTTGGATACAAAGGTTTCGGAGAAATCGCAATTGCACTTGGATTTGGTCCGGTAATGGTAATGGGTGCACATTATGTACTGACAGCGTCAATTCATAACAATGTGATTTCAGAATGGAATTGGATTGAAGCATTGATTGCATCTGTTCCAATAGCAATTCTCGTAATGCTCATTGTTTGGATTAATCAGTTTCAAGATGCTCCTTCTGATGCTGCAGTAGGTAAAAATACCTGGGTTGTGAGAACTGCGAAACAAGATGAGTGGATGAAGCTTGAAAAACCAATGAAGTTGTATAAGCAATTCATGATTGAAGCATTTGTTGCTGTTGCGTTTGTAGGCGTTATAAGTTTTTTCACAGATTACGGTACAGTTTATGCTTTCATGGCATTACTCCCTCTAGCGCTTGTTTGGAAAGCTTTTAAGATGGCAGACGAATGGATGATTAAGTGGAATAATCCTGATGCTGATCGTCAAAAAGTTCCTTATGAACTTCTTTTAGTAAATGTATCTACAATAGGAATTCATTTCCTTACAGGTATTTTGCTAGCAGTGGCATACATTCTCTAATTGGCTGAAAAAGCTAACTTTTCAAACATATATAAGTTTTATGACTTTATTAATTCCGTCATAACACTTGGGTTTGATAAGTCATGGAGAAAAAAAGCTAGTACTCATATAACTGGTACAAGGGTCCTAGATCTTGGAAGTGGAACTGGTGCTGCTTTTCAACAGCTTCAAAACCTTGAAGTAACAGCTATTGACCCTGACGAAAAAATGCTCCAACTTAATAAATTTAAAAACAAAATTCCTGAATTAGGCCTTAAGGAAGTTCACAGAGTTCTTAAACCTGGTGGAAAATTTATATTACTTGATATGACAAGGCCAAAAAATAATTTTTTAAGAATCCTTCATAAAATCGGGACATTTAAAATAACCTTCCTTATCGGATTATTAACAATGAATTTTAAAGAATATAAATTTTTACACAGATCTTTAGATAAGTACCCACAGCCAGAAATTCATCTAACTAACGATTTGTTTAATGGTGTTGATACAACTCGGATGGGAATTTTTGGTTTTGTTTACTTGGCTCTCTTAGAAAAATAATTTATTGATTAGCTAAAGCCACTAGAAGCTGGCCTACTTGATCTTGTGGAAGGTTTCCTGTTCTTCTAGCTAAAACATTGTGATCTTTATCTAAAAATACCCAATAAGGAAATGCGTTCAATCCATAAGCAGTTGCGATTTCTTTATCTAAATCATAGAGTTGGGTTGCTGACCAACCTTCTCTTGCTAACCAGTCGTGGGGAGGATAGTTATCTCGTGCTCGATCTATGGAAGTAGCGACTGCTATAACTTCGATGCCGTCAGGAATTCCAACAACATCGATATATTCTTGCATTACCGGAACTTCTTTTTGACAATAATTACACCAGTGAGCGAGGAAGAGCAATGCTTTTGCATTTCCATTTTTTTCAATAGTAACTATTTCAGAAAATTCATTTGGTGCTGAAAAAGATGGTGCAGCTAATCCTCTTGCAATATTGTCATCGTTTTCAGATGCAAACTCCGGAAGAAAATCTCCATTTACTGTAGTTTCACCCTCTGGTAAGTTACCATCTAAAGGTTCGTCAACAAGTGTAACGCCAATAGCAACAGCTAATCCAATTGCAAAAACTACTCCACCAGCGATTAAAAAGTTTTTATTCAACTATTTCCTTCCTCGATAAATCATAATACAACAAGGCTAAAAATATCGTTAAAAAACCTGTTGAAGCCATAACCGGTATTGATATAAATCCAAAAATATCTACATATTTTAAATTACATGGCACATCTATAGCGCAGGAACCTCCACCTCCACCTCCATTTTGAAGATAAATATGATAAGCACCAACCCCAACACCAACAA
>LULW01000215.1_pt1 | contig 26156 bp, 29 predicted proteins | sample 729531 | NCBI WGS metagenome assembly LULW01 (sample SAMN03860279, study PRJNA289734) | marine metagenome | biome: seawater column; feature: ocean; material: water; isolation source: Red Sea water column Station 108 - depth 10m | place: Saudi Arabia: Red Sea | collected 2011-10-15 | depth 10 m | reverse complement strand
AGCCGCGTGAGGGCCTGGCGTACGACGGCGGGGTCGGTGGTCGTCCACATGGGCGGCAGGCTCGCCTTGAGGAAGGAGCCGTAGCGGGCCGTCGCGAGCCGCGGGTCGAGCACGGCGACGACGCCGCGGTCGGTGGTGGTGCGGATCAGGCGGCCGGCGCCCTGGGCCATCAGCAGCGCGGCGTGGGCGGCCGCGACCTGCATGAAGCCGTTGCCGCCGGCCTTGTCGGCGGCCTTCTGCCGCGCACTCATCAGTGGGTCGTCGGGGCGCGGGAAGGGGATGCGGTCGATGAGCACCAGCTGGCAGGTGTCGCCGGGGACGTCGAGGCCCTGCCACAGCGAGAGGGTGCCGAACAGGACGGTGTGGTGGTCCTCGACGAACTGCTTCGCCAGCTCGGGCAGCTGGGCGTCGCCCTGGGCCAGGGTCGTCAGGTGCGGCAGCCGTTCGCGGACCGCCTCGGCCGCCGCTTCCGCGGCCCGGCGCGAGGAGAACAGCCCCAGCGTGCGGCCGTCGGCGGCGTCGACGAGCTCGGCGATCTCGTCGAGCTGGGCCTTCACGAGGCCGTCGCGGCCCGGCGGCGGGAGGTGCCGGGCGACGTAGAGGATGCCCTGGCGGCCATAGTCGAAGGGCGAGCCCACGTCGACCCCGCGCCACGGCAGGACCCCGTCGCCCTCAGGGACCGACCCTCCGTCGACGACCCGCTCCGAGGGCTTGAGCCCCACGGAGGTGGCGACCGAGGAGAAGTCACCGCCGAGCATCAGCGTCGCCGAGGTCATCACGACGGTCTTGTCGGTGAGCAGCTTGTCGCGCATCTGGCCCCACACCTGCAGCGGCGCCACGCACAGCCGCGGCGCGGAGCGCTCCCCGCCCTCGGAGAGCCACAGCACGTCGGACTCCAGGTCGGCGGCCATCCGCTCGGCGACGGCGAAGACGTCCTGCACCGAGCCCTTGGCCTGCTGGCGCCCGGGGTCTCCGTCGCCCTCCCCCGGCTTCTCCTTCGGGAACGCCGAGACGCACGCACGGGCCGCGTCGCGCACCAGCTGCAGGGCGTCGCCGAGCTGCTCGGGCAGCACCTCGAACCGCCCCGGCGAGGCGGTCGTGATCGCGTCGCGCAGCGCCTCACCCGCGTCAGCGAGGTCGTCGGCGGGGTTGCTCGCGCCCTCCGCGGAGACGTGCTTGCGCGCGCGTCGCGCCGCCCGCTCCACGTCGGGGGCCGTGAGCTCGTCGGTGGCCGCCTGGGTCACCCGGGCGACGAGCTCGTGCGCCTCGTCGATCACGACGGCGTCGTACTCCGGGATCATCGGGACGCCCTCGATGGCGTCGATGGCCAGCAGCGAGTGGTTGGTGATGATCAGGTGCGAGCGGTGCGCCTTCTCCCGCGCGAGCTCGGCGAAGCACTCCTGGCCGAACGGGCAGCGCTGCGCGCCCAGGCAGTCACGATGGCCGACGGAGACCTGGCGCCACTCCCGCTCGGTGTGCTGGACGAGCGCCCCCTGGTCGTCGGGCACGCCCTCGCGCACGCGGTGGAGGCAGGCGTAGTTGGAGCGACCCTTGAGCACGGCGTAGGAGGTGTCGACACCGTCCTGGCCCTTCATCGCCTCCATCAGCCGCGGCACGTCACGCTCGACGAGCTGGTGCTGCAGCGCGAGCGTCGCGGTCGCCACGACCACCCGCTTGTCGTGCAGCAGGGAGGGCACGAGGTAGGCCAACGACTTGCCGGTGCCGGTGCCGGCCTGGACGAGCAGGTGCTGGTCGTCGGCCAGCGCCCGACCGACCTCCTCGGCCATCTGCACCTGGCCCTCACGGGTGGCACCGCCGAGGGCGGTCACGGCCGTCTCCAGCACGGCGCTGACGCTGGTCCTCGGCTCACTCACGCCGAGCACCCTAGTCGCGGCCGGGGACGTTCCCCGCCTCGCCGTCAGGCGTCTGTGGACAACCTCACGGCCACCGCGTCACCGAACGCGGCGTGACCGGCCGGGGTGAGGTGCAGCAGGTCCGGGAGGTAGTCCAGCGACAGGTCGCTCACCGCCACGAACCGCACACCGTGCTCCGCGCAGAGCCGCTCGAGCACGCCCTCGACCCGCGGGACGTACGCCGACCGCGCCGGCGCGGCCGCGGGCCCGACGACGGTCAGCGGGTGGCCGTCGAGCTGGCCGAGGAGCCGCTCGAACCCTGCGGTGATCTCCGCCGCGGACATGTCCCAGTCGTTGAGGCCGCCCGCCACGACCACCGGCGTACCCGCGGGCAGCGGACGCAGCGCCGCCCTCGCCCGCGCCGCGAACGACACCTGCGGGCCGCAGCCCGAGGCGCCGGCGCTGAACCCGGAGCCGGAGAAGCCGGCGGTGTGCACGCGCCCGGGCAGCCGGACGGTCCAGGACCGGGTCGGCTCGTCGAGACCGAGACCGGCGGTCCAGGAGTCGCCGATGACCAGCAGGTCCTCCCCCGCCCCGGACACCGCGCCCGCGCGGGCCGCCGAGTCGGCGGCGAACGTCTCGCACCGGGTCGGCCCGGAGCCGGTCGCGCGGCCGGTCACGACGACCACCGACAGGGCCACGAGCACCGCGGCGAGCGCCACGACCGAAAGACGACGGTGCGGTCGCCCGCTCTGCTCCGCCGGCTCACGCCGCGCCCCCCGGAAGGCCATGGCCCCATGGTGCGGCCCGGGGCCGCCCCGGCGCAGCCGAAGACGGCGATCAGCGCCGAACCGTGACCGGATCGTGGCTGATGGCCGGGACTGGTGCTCAGGACTGGCGCTCAGGACTGGGGCGCGACGGCGTACTGCGCCAGCTCCCCGGCCAGCGACTCGCCCGCGCGACCACGGACCAGCGAGCCGTCCGCGGTGTGCTCGATCGACTCGATCTCGCCGGCGCGGTGGATCTTGTCGACGAGGTCGCCGCGGCTGTAGGGCAGCAGCACCTCGAACTCGATCGCCGGGCGCGGCAGCTCGGCCTCGACCCGGGCCAGCGCCTCGGCGATGCCCTGACCGGTCTTCGCCGACACCACGACGGTGTGCGGCTCGCGGGCCTGGAGGCGCGCGATGACCATCGGGTCGGCGGCGTCGGCCTTGTTGATGACGATCAGCTCGCGCACGTCGGTGGCGTCGATGTCGGCGAGCACCTCGCGGACCGCCGCGATCTGGCCCTCGGGGTCGGGGTGCGAGCCGTCGACCACGTGCAGCAGCAGGTCGGCGTCGGCGACCTCCTCCAGCGTCGAGCGGAACGCCTCGACCAGCTGGTGGGGCAGGTGCCGCACGAAGCCGACGGTGTCGCTCATCGTGTAGACGCGGCCGTCGGCGGTGGTGGTGCGCCGGGTGGTCGGGTCGAGGGTCGCGAACAGCGCGTCCTCGACGAGCACCCCGGCGGTGGTCAGCCGGTTGAGCAGGCTGGACTTGCCGGCGTTGGTGTAGCCGGCGATGGCCACGCTCGGGACCTGGTTGGCCTGCCGCTGGCTGCGCTTGGCGTCGCGGGTGACCTTCATGCCCTTGAGCTCGCGCCGGAGCTTGGCGATGCGGTCGTTGATGCGGCGGCGGTCGGTCTCGATCTTGGTCTCACCGGGGCCACGACCACCGATGCCGTCACCGCCGGCGGCACGGCCACCGGCCTGGCGGGAGAGGTTGCCACCCCAGCCGCGCAGGCGCTGCTTCATGTACTGCAGCTGCGCCAGCTCGACCTGGGCCTGGCCCTCCTTGGACTTCGCGTGCTGGGCGAAGATGTCGAGGATCAGCGCGGTCCGGTCGACGACCTTGACCTTGAGCCGGTCCTCGAGGTTCCTCAGCTGGCTGGGCGCGAGCTCGCCGTCGCAGATGACGGTGTCGGCGCCGGTCGCCCGGACGATCTCGCCGATCGCCTCGACCTTGCCGCGGCCGACGTACGTCGCCGGGTCGGGGCTCTGCCGGCGCTGGTAGATCGCCTCGAGCACCTCCGAGCCGGCGGTCTCGGCGAGCAGCGCGAGCTCGGCCATCGAGTTCTCGGCGTCCTGCGTGGTGCCCTCGGTCCAGACGCCCACGAGGACGACCCGCTCGAGCCGGAGCTGGCGGTACTCGACCTCGGTGATGTCCTCGAGCTCGGTGCGCAGTCCGGCGACGCGGCGCAGCTGGTGGCGCTCGGCGAGCTCCATCGCGCCGACCGTCGGCTCCTCGGGGTCGGGCTCGTCGGCGTACCCCGACTCGAACCCGTCGGCCCCGGCAGCGTCCTCGTCGGCGGGATCGTCCTCCCAGGCGTCGGTCTCCTCCAGCTCGTCGGCGAGCGAGAAGCCGTCGGAGAGGTCCGGGGCGGTGTCACGTGCGTTGCTCATATACCTCCAGAGTAGGTCTGTTCCAACGCCGCGGCGAACGGGTTTAGTCCCGCCTGCTCTGGCAGCCTGAGCAGATGGATCTCGACGCGCTGCGTGCCGGCTTCGACGGGCGGCTGCTCGGGCTGACCGGCGCTCCGGGCGTCGGGAAGTCGACGCTCGCGGCGCGGCTGGCGTCGGCGTGGGGCGCGGTCGTGGTGCCGATGGACGGCTTCCACATCGCCGACGTCGAGCTCGCGCGGCGCGGGCTGCTGGATCGCAAGGGGGCGCCGGAGACCTTCGACGCCGAGGGGTACGCCGCCCTGCTGGCCCGCGTGCGCGGCCGCGAGCCGCTGGTGATGGCTCCGAGCTTCGAGCGCGACCTGGAGCAGCCGATCGCCGGCGCGCTGCCGGTGCCGGGATCGGCGCCGGTCGTCGTGACCGAGGGCAACTACCTGCTGCTCGACGAGCCGCGGTGGCAGGCGGTGCGGGCCCAGCTGGACGCGGTGTGGCACCTGCGCGTCGATCCGGCGCTGCGCCGATCGCGCCTGGTGGACCGGCACGTGGCGTTCGGCAAGAGCCCGGACGAGGCCGAGGCCTGGGTGCGGGCCGTGGACGACCCGAACGCGGCGCTGGTCGAGGCGGCCGCCGAGCGGACGGACCTGGTCATCGACCTGTGACGGGCCCCGCACATGGGTCGTGCCCCTGAGCGGGCGCCATGGCGCGCGCTCAGGGGCACGACTCGGGTGCTCAGGAGCTCACTTGGGAGGCATCCGGATGCCGCCGTCGACGCGGATGACCTCGGCGTTCATGTAGGAGTTGATGATGGTCTCCACGACCATGCTCGCGAGCTCCTCGGGCTCGCCGAGGCGCTTGGGGAACAGCACGCTCTCGCCGAGCTTGGCCTTGAACGCCTCCGCCTGCTCGCCCTCGCCGTAGATCGGGGTGTCGATCAGGCCCGGGGCGATGGTGTTGAGGCGGATGCCGGCCGAGGACAGGTCGCGCGCGACCGGCAGGGTCATGCCGACGACGCCGCCCTTGGAGGAGGAGTACGCCGCCTGGCCGATCTGGCCGTCGAACGCGGCCACGCTCGTCAGGTTGGCGATGGCGCCACGGCAGCCGTCGGCGTCGGGCTCGTTGCGGCTCATGGCGGTCGCGGCGAGGCGGGTCACGTCGAAGGTGCCGATCAGGTTGATCGCGATCACCTTGCGGTAGGCCTCGAGGTCGTGGGCGGAGTCGAACTCGCCGTCGCGGCCGATCGCGAAGACGCCCTTGATCTCCTCGGCCAGGGCCTCGCCCTTGTCGGCCTGGAGGTCGGCGATGACGACGGTGGCACCCTTGGCGGCCAGCTGGCGGGCCGCGGCCGCGCCGATGCCCGAGGCGCCGCCGGTGACGATGGCGGTGGATCCGGTGATGTCCATGGCTCGGAACCTAGCGGGTGCCGAGACCTGCGTCACCCGCGGGTTGGCGATCGAGACAGTTCCACTGTCACGGTCCCTGGGGGTCGGGGGGTGGAAGGTTCGACTGATGACGGTCAGACCTTCGCGATCGCGGTCGAAGGTTCGACCGCACCATGCAAGGTCGGACTGACGTCAGTCAGACCTTCCCCTACAGATCGGTCTCCCCACGCGCCACGATCACGCCCGGCCCGGTCATCAGGATGCGCCCGGCCTCGGTCCACTCGATGCGAAGGGTGCCGCCGGGCAGGTCGACGGTGTACGCCGACCCGGGCCCGGTCCCCTCGCGACCCGCTCCGTCGCGCAACGCGGCGGCGACCGCGACCGCGCAGGCACCGGTGCCGCAGGAGCGGGTCTCGCCGGAGCCGCGCTCGTGGACGCGCATGGCGACGTGACCGGGGGCCACCGCCACGACCAGCTCGACGTTGACCCCGTGCGGGTAGACCGCGGGGTCGTGCTCCGGTGCGGTCAGCAGCGTCCCCACGGGCCCGGCAGGGTCGAGCGACTCCACGAACGCCACCGCGTGCGGGTTGCCCATGTCGACATGGGTGGCCGCCCAGGTGGCGCGGCCGATCGACACCGACGTCTGGCCGAGCACCTGCGGCTCGCCCATGTCGACGGTGATGTCCTCGCCGTCCACGACGATCGTCTTCACGCCGTCGCGCGTCTGCACCGGGATCGGCTCGTCGCCGGGCACGAGGCCCTCGGCGACCAGGTGCCGCGCGAAGACCCGGATGCCGTTGCCGCACATCTCCGAGACCGACCCGTCGGCGTTCCAGTAGTCCATGAACCAGTGGCCGTCCTCGCCGCGCACCACCCGCAGCACCCCGTCGCCCCCGATGCCGGCTCGCCGGTCGCACAGCGCGCGCACCCGCGCCGACCACGCCTCGGGCGAGAGCCCGCCGTGGACGGTGCCGTCGTGGTCGGGCAGCAGCACGAAGTCGTTCTCGGTGCCGTGCCCCTTGAGGAAGGGGTACATCAGTAGAGGCCCTCCGCGTAGGACGGGCCGTAGTAGGCGTCGAGCTCCTCGACGGGGCCGGCGCCCTCGACCTGCGAGGCGATCACCGCTCGCCGGGGCACCCGCGCCTCCGGCTCCCAGGTCTCGGGCTGCCAGAGCCCCGAGCGCAGGAACGCCTTCGCGCAGTGGAAGAAGACCTCCTCCACGTCGACGACCACGGCCAGCACCGGCCGGGCGCCGCGCACGGCCATCTCGTCGAAGAACGGCGCGTCGGTCACCAGCCGCGCACGACCGTTGACGCGCAGGGTGTCGCCGCGGCCGGGGATCATGAAGAGCAGCCCGACGTGCGGGTTCTGCAGGATGTTGCGGTAGCCGTCGGCCCGCCGGTTGCCCGGTCGCTCGGCGATCGCGACGGTCCGCTCGTCCAGGACGTGCACCAGCATCCCGGCCGGGTCGCCCTTGGGCGAGGAGTCGCACCGGCCGGTCGCGTCCGAGGTCGACAGCACGCAGAACGGCGCCGCCGCCAGCCACTCGCGGTCCACGTCGAGGAGGCGGTCGCGACCCTTGTCGCGAGCACGCGCGGTGGGCTCGCCGAGGAGCGCCACGAGCGCGTCGACGGAGTCCAGGGTCCGCCAGTCGGCGGTGACCCGGTCGGGGGCGGGAAGGGCGCTGCTCACCGTCCCACGGTACGCCGCTGGGCGGCCGCGCCCGGCACCAGCGCCGCCCCGTGGGCGACCGGCCGGGTCGCCTCCGGAGCGTCGCCTCCGGACACCGGCGTCAGCTCCGGTCAACGACCCGCGCGTCGCCACCGCCCCGGCGCACCGGCTCGGCCACGGCGACCAGCCGCTTGCCGCGCAGGAACTCGATGCCGGTGGCGGCACCGATCTCCCCGCCGGGCAGGGTGGTCTCGCGCAGCAGGTGACCGAAGGGCTCGAGGTCGCCGCTCCACGTCTCCAGCCACGCCGGCTCGGCCTCGACCCAGACGGTGTTGCGCTGCGTGGCGCGCGGGGCCGCGATCGCGTCCTCGAGCGTCTCGCCGCGGTCGATGAAGTCGACGAGCAGCCCCAGCACCGTGGTGATGATGGTCGAGCCGCCCGGGGAGCCGAGGGCCACCAGCGGCTTGTCCTTCTCCGTCACGATCGTGGGCGCCATCGAGCTGCGCGGGCGCTTGCCCGGCTCGACGCGGTTGGGGTCGCGACGCTTCCAGGTGAGGCTGAAGTCGGTGAGCTCGTTGTTGAGCAGGAAGCCACGACCGGGCACCACGATGCCCGACCCGCCGGTCTGCTCGATGGTCAGCGTGTAGGACACGACCGTGCCCCAGCGGTCGGCGACGACCAGGTGCGTGGTCTCGGTGTTCTCGTGGTCCTCGGCCTCGACCGCGGCGCGCTCGCCCTCGCCGGCCGGCTCGCACCGGCCGTCGTAGAGGCTGACGTCGCCGGGCTCGAGCGGCTTGGGCGTGGCCTGGGCCATCGACACCGCGCAGAGCCGCTCGTCGGCGTACTCCTTGTCGAGCAGCGCCTCGTCGGGCACCTTCACGAAGTCGCGGTCGCCGACGTGGGCGTTGCGGTCGGCGAACGCCAGCGCCCCGGCCTCGAGGACCGCGTGCTGGACGCGGTCGTCGGTCCAGCTCGACAGGGGCAGCCGCTCGAGGATCGCCAGCGCCTGGCCGACGGTGCTGCCGCCGCTGGAGGAGGAGCCCATGCCGTGGACCTTGAAGCCGCGGTAGTCGAGGGTGATCGGCTTGCGCACGCGCACGTCGTAGGTCTTGAGGTCCTTCCCGCGCAGGTGGCCCGGCGGCACCGGGAGGTCGCCCTCGAGGACCGGCGGCGCCTTGACGGTCCGCACGATGTTGCGGGCGACGCTGCCGCGGTAGAAGAGCTTGCCGCCCTGCCGACCCAGCTTGTCGTAGGTCTTGCCCAGGCCCGGGTTGCGGAAGGTCGAGCCGACCGCGGGGACCTCGCCGTCGGGCAGGAAGAGCGCGGCGGTGGAGCGGACCTGCGCGAACCGCTCGGCGTTGGCCTCGACCTGGTCGGCGAAGGTCTGGTCGACCTCGAAGCCGTCGCGGGCCAGCTCGGCCGCCGGGCGGAGCAGCGAGCGCAGCGACCGGCTGCCCCAGCGGTCCAGGGCCTCCTCCCAGGTGGCGACGGTGCCGGGGGTGCCGACGGACAGCCCGCTGGTGACGAGCTCCTCGAACGGGTAGGGGTCGCCGGTCGCCGGGTCGAGGAACATCGTGCGCTCGGGCGACGTCAGCGGCGCGGTCTCGCGTCCGTCGACGGTCAGCACCTTGCCGGTCCTGCCGTCGAGGCGCACGAGGTAGCCGCCCCCGCCGACGCCCGCGCTGAACGGCTCGGTCACGCCCAGCGCTGCCGCCGTCGCGACCGCCGCGTCGACGGCGTTGCCGCCCTGCTCGAGGACCTTCAGCCCGATCCGGGTCGCCTCGGGGTCCACCGACGTCACGGCGCCACCGGTGCCCTCGTCGGTGGCGAGCCGGGTGACGGCCCGGGCGGCGGTCTCCGACGGCGCAGTCTCGGACGGCGCGCTCTCGGACGCAACGGCCGGGTCGGCGACCGCCAGCGGCGCCAGGCAGAGCGAGGCGAGAGCCGGGACGAGGACCAGGGGGGCGCGACGCGGGATGCGCATGGGGAGCCTTTCGGGCGGGCGGCGTACGGCCGACCCTAGGCTCCGCGCGGGCCCACCACGTCGTAGGTCGCGCAGACGAACACACCGTGTGGGGCCAGCTCGACCAGCCTCAGGTCGAACGGTCGCGGGAACAACGGCCGACCCGCCCCCAGGGTCACGGGCGCGATCGAGAGCATCAGCCGGTCGAGGTGCCCGGCCTCGGCGAAGTCGGCAGCAAGGCCTCCCCCGCCGACCACCCAGACGTCCTTGCCGTCCGCCGCGGCGACCATCTCCTGCCACACCGGCTCCACGTCACCCTGCACGAAGCGCACGTCGGCACCCTCGATCGCGGGCAGGTCGCGGTGGGTGAACACCCAGGTGGGCTGGGAGTAGGGCCACGCGCCGGGGTCGCCGCCCGAGGGCTCGCCGCCACCGCCGGACTCCAGGTGTGCCCGCACCCACTCGTAGGTCGTCGCACCCATCGCCAGCGCACCGATGCCCTCGATGAACGTGGCGTAGTCCAGCGGCCCGCCCTCCTCGTGCTCCTGGCTGAGGAGCCACTCCAGCGAGTCGTGCTCGTCGGCGATGAACCCGTCGAGCGTGGTGGCGGTGTAGAAGTGCGCGCGCGTCATGCCCCCATCACAGCGGAGACCTCCGACAGTGCGCGAGCGACGCGGTCGGGATCGTCGAAGCGCACCCAGCGGATGCGCGGGTCCTTGCGGAACCACGCGTCCTGGCGCCGCGCGAAGCGCCGGGTCGCGACGACGGTCCGCTCGCGCGCCTCGTCCAACGACAGCTCCCCGGCCAGGTGGGCGGCGACCTCGGGGTAGCCGATGGCACGGCCCGCGGTACGCCCCTGCGCGAGCCCCCGCTCCAGCAGCCGCGCCACCTCCGCGACGAAGCCGGCCGCGAACATCTCCTCGACGCGTTGCGCGATGCGGGCGTCCAGGGTGGGCCGGTCGATGTCGACGCCCACCTGGACGGTGCGCGGGTCGACGTACTCCAGGCGCGGCAGCGTGGCACTGAACGGGCGGCCGGTGAGCTCGAGGACCTCGAGGGCGCGCACGACGCGGCGACCGTTCTCGACCAGGATGCGCGCTGCCGACTCGGGGTCCACCTCGGCCAGCCGGGCGTGCAGCGCCGCCGACCCCACCTCGGCCAGCTCGGCCTCCAGCCGCGCCCTCACCTCGGGATCGGTGCCGGGGAACTCGAACTCGTCGAGCACCGCCCGCGTGTAGAGCGCCGACCCGCCCACCAGCACCGGCGTGGCGCCGCGGCCGCGCAGCTCGGCGATCACCGCACGCGCCTGTCCCTGGAACTCCGCCACCGTCGCCGGCTCGGTCACCTCGAGGGTGTCCAGGAGGTGGTGCGGGATGCCCCGCCGCTCGTCGGGGGGCAGCTTGGCGGTGCCGACGTCCATGCCCCGGTAGAGCTGCATCGCGTCGGTGTTGACGACCTCGCCACCCAGCGCCTCTGCCAGGTCGAGGGAGAGCCCGGTCTTGCCCGCGGCGGTGGCCCCGACCACCGCGACCACCGGAGGGAGAGGGCTCATGTGGCTAGTGTGGCAACAGGTTCCGATCCCGAGCACCGGAGGTGGCCATGGGCTTCCTGGACAAGGCGAAGAAGCAGCTGACCGACGCGGTCGACAAGCACGGCGACAAGATCGGCGACGGTCTCGACAAGGTCGCCGCCGAGGCCGACAAGCGCACCGGCGGCAAGCACACCGACAAGATCGAGCAGGGCGTGGCCAAGGCCAAGGACGGCCTCGACAGGCTCGACGGCCGCAACGACGACATCGCGGACGACAAGTGACCGCGCCGATCCCCGAGGAGCGCGACGGCGAGCCGCTGCCCACGCAGGGCACCCCGCCCGGCGAGCACGACTCCGACCTCCCCGACGGCTCGCCCGCCCCCGACTCCCCCGTGGAGGAGGAGCAGGAGCGCAACGCCGAGACCACCGAGGACCAGCCCTCCCAGTGACCGGCATCGAGGACAGGTTCGTCGTCGTGCCGGCGGCCTACGTGCTGCTGCTACGAGGTGAGGGACCCGGGACCGAGGTGCTCCTCCAGCTGCGGCAGGGGGTCGACTTCATGGACGGCCACTGGGCCTCTGGCGCAGCCGGTCACGTGGAACGCGGCGAGACGGCGTACGACGCGGCGAGGCGGGAGGCCCGCGAGGAGCTCGGCATCGGGGGGCTCGAGCTGGAGCACGTGACCTCGATGCAGCGCACCGCCGGCGGCGAGCCGATCGACGAGCGCATCGACTTCTTCTTCACCTCCCGCACCTGGAGCGGCGAGCCGCGGGTGACCGAGCCGGAGAAGTCCGGCGGCATCCGCTGGGTGCGCCTCGACGACCTCGACTCGCTGCCCGGTCCCGTCGTCCCCCACGAGCGGGTGGTGCTGGATGGCCTGCGGACGGGCAGCCTGGGGGCGTACTCGACGCACGGCTTCGACTGACCCACCCGAGGGACCGGTCGCGGCCCGCGGCCGGACGACGCAGGAGGGACCCATGACCGAGCAGGAGAACACGGAGACCGAGGAGGACCTCGGCCCGATGCCCGAGCCGGAGGCCGAGTCGCCCCAGCTCCACCCGGGCGGCACCGACGCGGTGCTGGACCGGGTCGAGGCACCGCTGGTGCCCGACCTCTCCGCTGAGGACAACCCCGCCACCGAGGCGAGCCCGAGCGAGACCCGTGAGGGCGAGGACACCAGCACCAAGGCCACGCGCAGCGAGGAGGACGCCGGCGACGGCAACCACCCCGAGGAGTCCCCGGCATGAGCAGCGAGCGACGCATCGACCCCGCCACCGGCCGGGAGCCCGACGACCCCCGACACTCCAACGACGAGCTGGCCGGGGACATGGGCGTGAGCAGCGAGCGTGAGGGGCCCACCGGGCCGGGCCAGCACGGCACGGACGGCGTCCGCTACACCGGCCCCGGCGAGGCTCCCGGCGACGCCCCGCCCGAGCAGTCCGCCGGCGGCGAGGAGACCAACCCCGAGGGCGTCGCCCCCAAGGCCGGCTACCCGTCGAAGGATCCGCGCTCGGACGAGAAGCCCTACGAGCCCGGGCACTGAGCCCCGCCGACGTAGCCGGACGGACCGAACGGTCCGTCGCCGCAGCGGATCAGGCGGCGCGGCATCCCGCGCACAGCTGCTCGGTCCGTGCGGCTACGACCGCCTCCAGGACGGCCCTGACCCGCTCGGGGTGGAACATGACCTCCTCCCAGGAGAACCGCAGCACCAGCCACCCGGCGGCGACCAGGGCGTTGTAGCGGTTGGCGTCGCGGTGCAGCGCCGCACGGTCGCCGTGCCACTCGAAGGAGTCGGCCTCCAGCACCACCTTGAGCCGCACGTCGGTCAGGTCGGGGCGGCCGAGGAGGTGCGGGTCCCGAATGGTCACCTGCGGCTCGACGTCGAGGCCGACCACCTCCAGGCAGATCGCCCGCAGCGCCGACTCGAACGGGTTGGCGGCCCGGCCGTCGGCGAGCGCCGCCGTCCGACGCGCTCGGGCCGCCCCGGGCCCGCGCAGGTCGCGCGTCAACGCCTGCAGGCGCGCCGGCGGATAGCCCTCGCGGAGCGCCGAGTCGGCGACCGCGAGCGCCTCGGCGAACGGCAGCGTCCGCAGGCAGTCGGCCAGCGTGCGGTCGGGGCTGGTGCGGTCCCCGTCGACGTCGTCGGGGCCGAGGTCGGTGCGGTGCATCGTGATCGATGCGCGCCGTTCGGCACTGAGCCGGCGGTCCTTGGGGAGCGTGACGTCCGGCCGCTCGGGGTCTGAGAGGACACCCCAGCCCCAGGCCTGGGCGGCGGTGCGATGCGAGAGCACGCCGCTGACCGCCGCGGCTGCGGCTCGCGAGGCGTCGAGTGCGGGCCCGGCGTAGGTCCCGCGAGCCAGGACGACGAGCCGACCAGCGGTCAGCGCGGCATCGACAGCAGCGCGACCGCACGCAGCGATGAGCTTCTCCCGCCTCGCGACCCCACCGAGCCGGGCGAGAGCCTCTTCGACGGTCGGCTCGTGCACCCGCACACCATGCACCGCTCCAGCCTCGGGCACGGCTGTCTCTCCACAGGCACGTAGACGGACGGACCGAAGCGCGCGGTGGGACCAGCGGACAGCCTCAACGGATCCGCGGAAGCCGCGTACGGTCCGTCCGGCTACGCATTCTCAAAGGCGGACGACGTCCAGCTCGGTCTCGACGGCCCGGTCCCCGTCCCGCTCGACGAGGTAGGCCCCGGCGCCGGCGCGCTCGGTGTAGGCGCCGACCATCTCGGTGCCCTGGTACAGCACGCCCGCCCCGTCGTCGGTGGCGTAGCCGGTGGGCAGGGTGCCGTCGGCGACGAGGGACTGGAACAGCGGGCGGCGCTGCTCCTCGGAGTCGTAGTGGACGCCGTTGGAGAACGGCAGCAGGCCCAGCCCGTCGGTGATCGGGCGCAGCGTCGGGCCGAAGGAGTCGGTGGTGCCGCCGGCGTGCCAGCAGATGGAGCCGGCGGAGACGCCGGTGAGCACCACGCCGGCCTCCCACGCGGCGCGCATCGCCTCGTCGACGCCGTGCAGCCGCCACATCGCCAGCAGCCCGGCGACCGAGCCGCCCCAGACCCACACCACGTCCTGCTCGAGCAGGTGGGCGGTGATGTCCTCGACGTTGGGCATCGTGAACAGCTGCAGGTGGCTGCCGTGGAACCCGCGCGCCTGGGCGGCGGCGTAGAAGTCACGCACCAACGCCGGCGAGTCGCCGCAGGCCGTGCCGAGGAAGCACACCTTCGGCGCGCGGCCCTCGACGCCGGACAGGTCGACGGCGAGGTCGGTCAGCGGACCGACGCCCCAGCTGATCCGGTCGGCGGCGCCGACGCCGCCGGAGGTGGCCAGGATGGTGGGCTGGTCGGCAGGCACGCCGGGGACTTTACGTTGGCCGGTCCCTCAGCGGCGGGCGGGTGCGTCCGGCAGCGGAGCGGGCACGCCGACCGACGGCATCCCCAGCCCGACGCCGGTCTGCTGCGGGCCCTCGGTGCGGGCCTGCCACGCGTCCCCGGAGCGGGTACGACGCACCGACAGCACGCGGTCGGCCACCAGGTGGTGCGGCGCGGCGTAGGTGATCTCGACGGTCACCATGTCGCCGGGACGGGGTTTCGAGACGCTCGCTGGCGCTCGCTCCTCAACCGCCGACCCGCCACTCGCTGGCGCTCGCTCCTCAACCGCCGACCCGCCACTCACCGGCGTCAGCTCCTCGACCGCCGTGTCGTCCCAGGCGAAGTGGACCAGCCGGTTGTCGGGGGCCCGCCCCGAGAGCCGCTGGGTCTCGGTGTCCTTGCGGCCCTCGCCCTCGGCGACCATCAGCTCGACGGTGCGACCGACGAGCTGCTTGTTCTCCTCCCAGGCGATCTCGTTGACGAGGTCGACCAGGCGGCCGTAGCGGTCCTTCACCACCTCGGGAGGGACCTGGTCGGGCAGCTCGGCGGCGGGGGTGCCGGGGCGCTTGGAGTACTGGAAGGTGAAGGCGCTGGCGAAGCGCGACTCCCGCACCACCCGCATCGTCTCGAGGAAGTCCTCCTCGGTCTCGCCGGGGAAGCCGACGATGATGTCGGTGGTGATGGCGGCGCGCGGGATCTGCTCGCGGACGCGCTCGAGGATGCCGAGGTACTTCGCCGAGCGGTAGGAGCGGCGCATGTCCTTGAGCACCTTGTCCGAGCCCGACTGCAGCGGCATGTGCAGGCTCGGCATGACGTTGGGCGTCTCGGCCATCGCGTCGATGACGTCGTCGGTGAACTCCGCCGGGTGGGGACTGGTGAAGCGCACCCGCTCCAGGCCCTCGATCTCCCCGCACGCGCGCAACAGCTTGGAGAAGGCCTGCCGGTCACCGAACTCCACGCCGTAGGCGTTGACGTTCTGACCGAGCAGCGTGATCTCGGAGACGCCCTCGGCGACCAGCGCCTCGATCTCGGCGAGGATCTCACCGGGGCGGCGGTCCTTCTCCTTGCCGCGCAGCGCGGGCACGATGCAGAAGGTGCAGGTGTTGTTGCAGCCCACCGACACCGAGACCCACGCGGCGTACGCCGACTCGCGCTTGGTCGGCAACGTGGAGGGGAAGACGTCGAGGCTCTCCAGGATCTCGACCTGGGCCTCCTGCTGCACCCGGGCGCGCTCCAGCAGCACCGGCAGCGAGCCGATGTTGTGGGGTGCCGAAGACGACGTCGACGTACGGCGCCTTGCGGGTGATCGTGTCGCGGTCCTTCTGCGCAAGGCAGCCGCCGACGGCGATCTGCATGCCGGGGTGCTCGGCCTTGACCGGCGCGAGGTGGCCGAGGTTGCCGTAGAGCTTGTTGTCGGCGTTCTCGCGGACCGCGCAGGTGTTGAAGACGACGACGTCGGCCTGCTCGCCGGCGGGGACGCGCGCGTAGCCCGCGTCCTCCAGCAGCCCGGAGAGGCGCTCGGAGTCGTGGACGTTCATCTGGCACCCGTAGGTCTTGACCTCGTAGGTGCGGGGCTGCGCGACGGTGCTCATGACAGTCCACAAGGGTACGGCGGGTGGCCCGGGCGTCCCGAATCCCGCGCTGCCTCGTTGGGCACTGCGTGTGCACCTGTCCCCTGACCCGTCGCGGTCTGCTGGCCGGCTCCACCGGGGTCGTGACGACCGCGGCCGTGGCGCGCTTCGAGCCGGCGGCGGCCGGGCAGAGCCGCACCGAGACGTTCACCGGCACCTTCACCGGCGTGGGCACGCCGGACTGGCACTACCTGCCGGTCGAGGTGCCGCGCGGCGTCCGCGAGATCGAGGTGTCCTACGCCTACGAGAAGACCGACACCGGCCTGGGCTTCAGCGCCAACGTGATCGACCTCGGGATCTTCGACCCCAGCGGGCACGACCTCGGCGACGCGAGCGGCTTCCGCGGCTGGTCGGGAGGGGCGCGGGACCGGTTCCGCATCAGTCGCCGCCGGGCGACCCCGGGCTACCTCGCCGGGCCGATCACCCCCGGCACCTGGCACGTCGTCCTGGGTCCCTTCGCGGTGGTGCCGCCGGGCGTCGACTACGAGGTGACGGTGACGCTGCACTTCGGCCGTGACCGCCGTCGGTTCAAGCCCGAGCCCGCGCCGCGACGCGTGAAGGGCTCCGGGCCCGGGTGGTACCGCGGCGACTGCCACCTGCACACCGTCCACTCCGACGGCCGCCACACCCAGCGCTCGCTGCTGGCGCTGGCCCGCGAGGCCGGCCTGGACTTCATCGGCTCGACCGAGCACAACACCTCCTCCGCCCAGCTCACCTGGGGCCGGCACGTTCCCGACGACTTCCTGGTCATCCCTGGCGAGGAGGTCACCACCCGCGCCGGGCACTGGCTCGCGCTGGGCCTGCCGGCGGGCACCTGGATCGACTGGCGCTTCCGCCCCGAGGACGACGAGCTCGCGACGTTCACCGAGCGGGTGCGCGGCGTCGGCGGGCTCGCAGTCACGGCCCACCCCTTCTCCCCCGGCCCGGGTTCGACGTGGGGCTTCGACCCGACGTACGCCGACATGGACCTCGTCGAGATCTGGAACGGTCCCTGGACCCTCGACGACCAGACGGCCGTCGCGGCGTGGCACGCGATGCTGGTGGCCGGCCGCTACGTGCCGGTGATGGGCAACAGCGACTCCCACCACGAGGGCCAGACCGTCGGGCTGCCGCAGACCGTCGTCCGCGCGGCGTCGCTGTCGACCAACGCGGTGGTGCGCGGGCTCCGCGGCGGGCACGCGTGGATCGCCGAGTCCAGCGCGGTGGACCTGGCGCTCGAGGCGAGCCTGGGCGACCGGACCGCCGGCTGCGGGGAGGCCCTCGGCGCCGGTCCGACCGACCTCGTCGACGTACGCCTCGCGGTGAGCGGGGCGCCCGGGTGCCTCGCCCAGGTGATCGGCCCGGTCACGCCGCTGGCCGGCGCGCTGACCGACGAGGACGGCGCCGCCGAGGTCGCCGTGCAGGTGCCGGCCGGGCTCGCGCCCTTCGTCCGCGCGGAGGTACGCCGCACGGACGGTGAGCCCGAGCTGAACCCACTCGCCGGGGTGCCCGGCCTGGCCATGGTCGCCCTGACCAACCCGGTGTTCCTGGGGGCGGTCCCCGGGGCCGCGACCCGGGACCGGCCGCTGATCGTGACCTGATCGCGACCCCAGGTCGCGCCCGCAGGCGTGGCAGCGGCCCAGAACTTGTGGCTAGGGTGCTGGACCATGACGCAGTCCGATGCGGCGGGCAGCACGGCCGCCGGTGATCCCCTCGTCGTCCTCGACCACGTCGACAAATGGTTCGGCGACCTCCACGTCCTGCAGGACATCGAGCTCACGATCCACCGCGGCGAGGTGGTCGTGGTCATCGGCCCGTCCGGCTCCGGCAAGTCCACCCTGTGCCGCACGATCAACCGGCTCGAGACGATCGACAAGGGCTCGATCAGCCTCGACGGGCAGCCGCTGCCCGCGGAGGGCAAGGAGCTCGCGAAGCTGCGTGCCGAGGTCGGCATGGTCTTCCAGAGCTTCAACCTCTTCGCCCACAAGACCATCCTCGAGAACGTCACGCTCGGCCCGATGAAGGTCCGGGGCGTGAAGAAGGCCGACGCCGAGAAGCGCGGCCTCGAGCTGCTCGACCGCGTGGGCATCGCCCACCAGGCGCAGAAGTACCCCGCCCAGCTCTCCGGCGGCCAACAGCAGCGCGTCGCGATCGCCCGCGCCCTCGCGATGGACCCGAAGGTGATGCTCTTCGACGAGCCGACCTCCGCCCTGGACCCCGAGATGATCAAGGAGGTCCTCGACGTGATGGTGGACCTCGCCAAGCAGGGCATGACGATGGTCGTGGTCACCCACGAGATGGGCTTCGCCCGCACCGCCGGCGACCGCGTGGTCTTCATGGCCGACGGCGCGATCGTCGAGGAGAACACCCCCGAGGAGTTCTTCACCAACCCGCAGTCCGATCGCGCCAAGGACTTCCTCGGCAAGATCCTGAAGCACTGACCCAGCACTTCCGGGCGGGCCCGTCCCACCCACCAGCGACGTACGACTGACTCGACACCCGTCGACTCGGAGAACGAAAGGGAGAGAAGGAATGCGCGTACTCAGGTTCCGCGCCGCGGCTGCGGCGCTCCTGCTGGCCGGAGGTCTCGCGGCCTGCGGCGATGCCGGCAGCGACACCGAAGGCCGGGACGTCCAGGCCGAGGAGGTCGACGCGAGCAAGTTCGAGGAGGGCTCGCGGATGGCGGAGATCGCCGAAGCGGGCACCATCAACGTCGGCGTAAAGTACGACCAGCCCGGCTTGGGCTTCAAGGGTGCCGGAGACGACATCCCCAGCGGATTCGACGTCGAGATCGCCAAGATCCTCATCGCGGACCTCGGTATCGATCCCAGCGACACCAGCAAGGTGAACTGGGTCGAGACCATCTCCGACAACCGTGAGCCGTTCCTGCAGTCGGGCAAGGTCGACCTGGTGCTGGCGTCGTACTCGATCACCGACGACCGTCGCAAGGTCGTCGGTCAGACCGGGCCGTACTTCATCACCGGCCAGCAGGTGCTCGTCCCGGCCGACTCCGACGTGGAGTCCATCGACGACCTGAAGGGCGAGGAGGTCTGCTCGGTGACCGGCTCGACCTCGATCGATCGCATCAACGAGGCCGGGGCCAAGGGCGTCGGCTACGACTCCTACAGCGAGTGCGTCCAGAAGGTCCTCGACGGCACCGTGTCGGCGATGTCGACAGACGGATCGATCCTGGCCGGCTTCGCCGCTCAGAACGAGGGTGAGCTGAAGGTCGTCGGCGACGAGTTCTCCGAGGAGCGCATCGGTGTCGGCTACTCCCAGGACGAGCCGGAGATGTGCGAGTGGATCAACGGCGTGCTCTCCGAGGCGTTCGACGACGGCTCGTGGGCCGAGGCCTTCGAGCTGACGCTGGGCCCCTCGGGCGTCGAGACCCCGGAGCCGCCGGCCCTGGACGACTGCCCCGCCTGACCCGGCTCGGGCAGTTGAGCAGAACCATCGCGTCGTAGCCGGTCGGCGGGGGTCCTCGCCCCCCGCCGGCCGCTCGACCACCTCAGAGAAGGAGCGGACCTGGTGGCCGTCCTCGACAACTTCGACCTCTATCTGCGGGCTTTCGGCTACACGTTCTTCCTGTTCGTGGTCGCCGGGCTGCTCTCGCTGCTGTTGGGGACCGTTCTCGTGGCCATGCGTGTGGGTCCGATCGCGGTCCTGCGCTGGGCGGCGACGACGTACGTCACCCTCGCGCGGAACACACCGCTGGTGATCGTCTTCGCCTTCTTCTCCTTCGCCGCCCCCGTCCTGGGCATCACCTTCAACTGGCTGGATGTCCACATCGGACGCTTCGACTTCACCGCCTTCTTCGGCGCCGCCGTCGTGTCCCTCACCCTCTACACCTCCTCCTTCGTGTGCGAAGCGCTCCGGTCAGGCGTCAACGCCGTGCCGCTGGGCCAGGCAGAGGCCGCCCGAGCGATCGGCCTGCCCTTCGGCGGGGTGATGACCCAGGTGGTGCTCCCCCAGGCGTTCCGCGCCTCGATCCCGCCCCTGGCCAGCGTCCAGATCGCCCTCATCAAGAACACCTCAGTGGCCGCCGTCTTCGGCGTTGCCGAGGCAACCGCACAGATGCGGGCCTTCACCAACGACTTCGCTTCGGAGAGGACCGCGATCTTCATCGCCTTCGCGCTCGGCTACATCGTCATCGTCGAGCTCTTCTCAGCACTCTCGCTCCTGCTGGAGCGGCGCTACCGGGCGGCTGCGGCATGAGCGCCGGAGTGCTCTTCGACGCCCCCGGGCCGCGGACCATCCGTCGGCACCGCATCTACACCGTGGTCGCCGGCCTAGCCGTGCTCGCGGTCCTGGCCTGGATCGTGGGGTCCCTCTACGACGACGGGCAGTTCGCCTACGACAAGTGGGAGGTCTTCCTGACCCCCAAGTACCTCCAGGTGCTCCTGGTCGACGGCCTGCTCAACACCCTGAAGATGGCGGCGCTGGCGATCCTGTTCGCCGCGGTCGTCGGCTTCGCCCTGGGTGTGGGCAAGATGTCCGAGCACCGCTTCGTGCGCTGGCCCTCCTGGCTGGTCGTGGAGTTCTTCCGTGCCATCCCGGTGCTGCTGCTGATGGTCTTCGCCTGGTACTTCATCGGGATCAACAGCGAGAGCGCCTCCTTCTGGGCCGTCGTCATCGCCCTGGCGCTCTACAACGGTGCGGTGCTGGCCGAGGTGCTGCTACGCCGTGGGACTGCGCAAGACGCAGGTGATGAACATCGTGCTGCTGCCGCAGGCGGTCAAGATCATGCTGCCCTCGATCATCAGCCAGTGCATCGTCGCCTTGAAGGACACCGCACTCGGGCAGTACGTGCTGGCACCGGGCCTGACCCGCGTCTACAAGCAGATCTACCTCGAGTTCGACAACCGCATCCCGACGATGATCGTCGTGGCGGGCCTCTACATCGCGGTGAACCTCTTGCTGACCATCCTTGCCACCTACGCCCAGAAGAAGTTCGTGGGCGAGAAGAACCCGATCGACCTCACGCGCGCCGGCAACATGGACGGCGGCCAGAACACGGGTGGCGCAGCCTGACCGGTGGGGCAGGACCTACTTCTTCGGGCTGATCCAGAGGTTGATGGTGCCCTCGACGACGGTGGTGCCGTCGTCACGGACGCCCTTGACGCGCACGGGGAGGTCGTAGCCGGCGCCGAGGTCGGCGGTCCACTGCTCGGGGTCGGTCTCCGCGACGCAGGTGATGTCGCTGGTGGCCTTGGCGGTGTAGCCGACCTCCATGCCCTTGGGGATCCAGCGCCGGTCGCTCGGGATGGTTGCCTCGGCGAGCGCACCCATGGCGGCCTCGAGTCCGTTGCACAAGGCGATGGCGTGGACGGTGCCGATGTGGTTCTGGACCGCACGGCGCTTGGGGATGACCAGCTCGGCGTGGTTGGGCTCGAGCACGGTGAAGCGCGGGCGGATCGAGGAGAAGTACGGCGCCTTCTGGCCGAAGACGAGGCTGAAGACGCGGGTGCCGACGCTGCTGCCGACCACCGGGAGGGTGCTGGCGGTGCGCCACATGGAGAGGACCTGGCTCATGACCGGGATGCTACCGGTCGGTAACCCTGGCCGCCACGGGTCTCAGGACAGCGACAGGAAGTGCTTCTCGTAGGCGTCGAGGTCGGCCTCGCTGACGGCACCTCCAGTGACGAGCGCCTGGCGCAGGTCCTGGGTGACCAGGGCGAAGCCGGCGCGGTCCAGCGCCTTGGAGACGGCCTTGAGCTGGTTGAGGACGTCGTCGAGCTCGCGGCCCTCCTCGATCATCCGCAGCACGCCGGCCAGCTGGCCCTGGGCGCGCTTGATGCGGTTGACGACGGGGGCGAGGTCGCGGGCGTGGTCCATGCTCGGAGGCCGGCCTTTCGGGGGGATGCTGGCGACCTCGTGGGTCGCCGTGACGTGTGACGCGTCGCCCGGCCCGGCCTCCGAGTGTGGCCCGGCGTGGTCACGCCGTGGCAGGTCGACACCGGTAGAACGCCCGACACCCCAGGGGGTTACGCCCCCCGGGGGATGGCGAGCAGCTCGACCCGGTTCCCGTGCGCGTCGTGGGCGTGGCAGCGCTCGTGGCCGGGGAAGGTCGCCCGATCGGTCCAGTCCACCTCGAAACCGAGGTCTCGGAGCCTCTCGGCCGTGCGGGCGAGCTCCTCCGGGTCGTCCAGCAGCAGCGCCGGGTGCGCGCGGCGCGCCGGGACGAACGGCTCCTCGACCCCCACGTGCACCTCGACCGCTCCCCCGCGGAACCACGCCCCGCCCCGGGCCGCCAGCACCGACGGCTTGGCCACCTCGACCAGCCCCATGCCCTCCACCCAGAACCTCCGCGCACCCTCCTCGCCACCGGCCGGGCACGAGAGCTGCACGTGGTGCAGCCGCATCACGCCGGCACCCGCGCGACCGCGAACGCCCGCCGGAAGGGCAGCACGACCCGCCCGTCCCGGGGTGGGTACGCCGCCCGCAACCGCCTGCGCAGCTCGCCGGCGAACTCCTCGCGCGACCCGGCCGGCAGCGCCTGCAGCGTCGGGCGCGCGCCGGTGCCGGAGATCCACTCGAAGACCGCATCCTCGCCCTCCAGGACGTGCAGGTAGGTCGTCTCCCACGCGTCGACCTCGCACCCGAGGTCGGTCAGCGCCTCCAGGTAGGCCATCGCCCCTGGCGACCACGGCGAGGCCACCCCGGCCGTGTGCGCCGCGTAGGGCGCCTCGGCGGCCAGCTCGCGGCGCAGCACGTGGCTGGGCTCGTCGAAGTTCGCCGGGACCCCGATCGCCAGGACGCCGCCCGGCGCGACCCTCCCGACCATCGCGGGGAGCAGGTCCAGCGGGTCGGGGAGCCACTGCAGCGTGGCGTTGGTGACCAGCACGTCCGACCTCTCCCCCGCCCTGGACCCCGGCCACTCCGGCGCCGCCAGCCAGTCGCGCAGGTCCGCGACCTCGTAGGTCTCTCCGGCGCCCTCCGAGCCATCCCCGGGCCCGCCGACCCGGTCGCGCGCGGACGCGATCATCTCGGTGCTCGCATCGACCCCGTGGAGCCTGGCGCCGGGCCAGCGCCGGGCAAGCAGCCCGGTCAGGTGGCCGGGGCCGCAGCCGAGGTCGACGACGCTCGCCACCGCCCGCCCGTGGGGGTCGGGCACCCGCGCGAGCAGCTCGACGAACGGGCGCGTGCGCTCGTCGGCGTACGAGAGGTAGGTGGTGGGGTCCCAGGTGTGCACGGCGCCTCCAGATATCTTGACGTCAAGACATCTTCAGCGTGCGCCGGAAGTGTCTTGATGTCAAGAGACTTCGGTGAGGAACCCCCTGACCAGCGCGTTCACCCGGTCCGGGCGCTCGAGCTGGAGGAAGTGCCCCGCGCTCGGCACCACCTCGACCCGACAGGTCGTCGGCGCGACCTCGGAGAGCCGGGTCGCGAACCGAGCGCTGAGGCAGCCGTCGCGGGCGCCGGGTGGGCGTACGTCGCAGGCAGCCGCCCCTGCCGCGGGGCCGCCCGGTAGTAGTCGATCGCGGCCCGGCGGTGGGCGCGGTCGGGCAGGGCGGCGGCCAGCAGCTCGAGGTCCTCGCCGGGGTCGTAGCCCGGCGACCAGCTGCGCCACAGCCGCGCGACGTGGCGGGAGAAGACGCGCTCGGGCAGCACCGGCAGTTGGTGGAACACGGTGTACCAGCTCATCAGCGCCTGCTGCGCCAGCAGCCCGGCGTCCCCCACCCCCTGCGGCACCAGCGCGGGCACCGGTGGGACGGCCATGCTCACGATCGCGGAGTACGGCGACGCCTCGGCCGCCCCGACGCCGTTGGCCGTGATCGCGCCCCAGTCGTGCCCCACCAGCACCGCGCGCTCGTCACCACCGAGGGCCGCGTGCAGGGTGATCGCGTCGTGGCACAGCGCCGGCACGTGGTAGCTGCCGTCGGGGGCGAGCCCGGTCGGGGCGTAGCCGCGCAGGAACGGCGCGACCACCCGCCAGCCGTCCCGCGCCAGCGCGGGCCCGAGGTGCCGCCAGGTGTGCGCGGTGTCGGGGAAGCCGTGCAGCAGCACCGCCAGCGGACCGTCGTCGGGCCCCCAGGTCAGCGCCTCCACGTGCAGGCCGTGGGGCAGGTCGAGGCTGAGGGTCCCGGGCGCGGGCGTCTCCGACGAGGGCACGGGCCGAGCCTAGGGTCCCCGGCCGACCCCCGCCCGACCCCAGCCCGGAACCCGTCTGTGCGTCGGCCGGGAACCACAGTCTCTTGACGTCGAGAATCTCGATGTATCCTGGCGCGATGCGGGACGAGGTCGACGAGCTGGTCGAGGCATGGGCGCGCGAGCGCACCGACCTCGACCTGGGTCCCGTCGCCGTCTTCAGCCGCATCAGCCGGCTCTCCCGTCACCTCGACCTCGCGCGGCGGGCGGCCTTCGCCGCCCAGGGCATCGAGTCGTGGGAGTTCGACGTGCTCGCCGCCCTGCGACGTGCCGGTGCGCCGTACGAGCTCTCGCCGGGCAAGCTGCTGCGCGAGACGCTGGTGACCAGCGGGACGATGACCAACCGGGTCGACCGGCTGGTCGCGCGCGGCTACGTCGAGCGCAACCCCGACCCCGACGACCGGCGCGGCGTGCTGGTGCGGCTCACGCCCGAGGGCAAGGCCGCCGTCGACAGCGCGTTCGACGCCCTGCTCGAGGCCGAGCAGACCTTCCTGGCCGACCTCCCCGAGCGCGATCGCGCCACGCTGGCCGACCTGCTGCGGACCCTGCTCGCGCCGTTCTCCGACTGACCCCTCAGGCAGCAGCCGGGAGACGGGTGCGCAGCGCAGCGGTGGCCGCCTCGTGGCCCATCGCGACGTGCTCGGCGGTGCGCGAGAAGTCGTGCATGCGGATGCCGAGGTCGGGGGCGGTCAGGTGGACGACCTCGACCCCGGGCATGTCCACGCTCGGACGCACCCGCATCGACACCGCCAGGCTGGCCAGCAGGACGTCGATGGGGGTGCGCACCCTGCGCAGCCGGGCGGGCACGCTCGCGTCGAGCACGATCACCCGGGTCGGGGCCAGCGAGGGAGCGCCGGCCACCGGCACGAGGTCGGCGATGCCGCCGTCCACGTGGGTCTCGGGACCGTCCGGGCCGGTGAGCCGGATCGGGTCGAAGATGCTGGGCAGCGCCGTGGAGGCCATCAGCAGCGTGTGGAGGTCGCCGGCGTCGTGGTAGACCGCCTCGCTGGTCTCCAGCCGGGTCGTGACCACGCGCAGCGGGGTGGGGAGGTCCTCGAGCCGCTCGTGCTGCGCCCAGGTGCGCACCAGGGTCTGCAGGCCCGAGGAGGAGTAGAGCGAGGCCGGGTGCCGTACGACGTGGCCGATCCGGGTCCAGTGGCTGCCCGGGAACACGTCACGGGTGGTGATGCCCGCCCAGTGCCGGCCGAGCTCGTCGACGCGGTCGGGCAGCTCGTCGGGCTCGGAGCCGGCGAGGAACGCCGCGTTGAGCGCACCCACCGAGGTGCCGACATACGCCGCCGGGCGGATGCCCGCCTCGACGAGGGCCTTCATCATCCCGACCTGGACGGCGCCCCGGGAGGCACCTCCGCTGAGGACCAGCACGTCCCTCGTACCCATGAGCTCCTGCATCACGCCTCCTCGGCCGGGACGGACCTCCGTGTCCGTCTGCCCCTCTCCGATCGGCAGGGACCCCGCTCACCTGACCCCTCCGGGGGTCGGCGGCGCAGGTCTGGCCGCGCGACGGGCGGCATGGCCCGTTCGGGCCATCCCTGGTGAACCGGGGCTGATCCGGGGCTGATCCGGGGCTACTCCACCGCCTCGGCGGCCTCGAGCCACTCCATCTCGACCTCGTCCTTCTCCGCCGACAGCTCACCGAGCTCCGCGGAGATCTCGGCCAGCCGCTGGTGGTCGGAGGCGTGCTCGAGGACCAGGGCGTTGAGCTCGGCCTCGCGCGCGGCGATCCGCTCGAGGCGCTTGTCGAGGCGGGCCAGAGTCTTGCGCGCGGCCCGCTCCTCGGCCGACCCGGCCTTCGCCTTGGGTGCCGCCGCTGCGGGTGCTTCCTGTCCTCCCTGCCCTCCCTGCGTCGAGCCGGCGTGTTGATACGCCGGCTCGGCGGGCGTCGAGCCGGCGGAAGGATGCGCCGGCTCGGCGAGGAGGGCGGCGCGACGCTCGAGGTACTCCTCGACGCCGCCGGGCAGCATCGAGATCTGCCCGTCGCCGAGCAGCGCCCAGGTGGAGTCGGTGACCCGCTCGAGGAAGTAGCGGTCGTGGGAGACGACGACCAGCGTGCCCGGCCAGCCGTCGAGGAAGTCCTCGAGGACGGTGAGGGTCTCGATGTCGAGGTCGTTGGTCGGCTCGTCGAGCAGCAGCACGTTGGGCTCGTCAAGCAGCAGCTTGAGCAGCTGGAAGCG
>LULW01000414.1_pt1 | contig 26644 bp, 29 predicted proteins | sample 729531 | NCBI WGS metagenome assembly LULW01 (sample SAMN03860279, study PRJNA289734) | marine metagenome | biome: seawater column; feature: ocean; material: water; isolation source: Red Sea water column Station 108 - depth 10m | place: Saudi Arabia: Red Sea | collected 2011-10-15 | depth 10 m | reverse complement strand
AAATAATACCTTGGAACTTTCCATTATTAATGCTTGCTTGGAAAATTGCACCTGCTTTAGCTACAGGAAATACAGTTGTGTTAAAGCCTGCTGAAACCACTCCACTAACAGCCTTACTTTTCGCTGAAATCTGTGAACAAGCTGGGCTTCCTCCTGGAGTTGTCAATATCGTTACAGGAGACGGGTCGACAGGTTCACTGATAGTTAACCACAAAGATATAAACAAAATTGCTTTTACAGGATCTACTCAAGTTGGAAAACTTATACAGAAATCACTAGCTGGAAGAGATGTTGGGCTTACTCTTGAATTAGGAGGCAAAGCTGCAAATATTGTATTCGAGGATGCTGCAATCGATCAAGCTGTGGAGGGAGTAGTGAATGGTATTTTTTTCAATCAAGGTCATGTCTGCTGTGCTGGAAGTAGGCTGCTTCTTCAAGAGTCAATACATGATGAATTTGTTAAAAAATTAGAGAAAAGAATGCAGTCACTTAGAGTGGGAAATCCATTAGATAAGAACACGGACATTGGGGCGATAAACTCAAAGGAACAATTAGATAAAATTACTGGTTTAGTTAACGAAGGCGTTAAAGATGGTGGCGAATTGTTTCAAACTGAATGTGAATTACCAGGTAATGGATTCTGGTTTAGACCAACTTTGTTTACGAATGTTCAACCTTCTTACTCAATTGCTAGAGAAGAGATTTTTGGCCCTGTTTTGACAACTTTAACTTTCAGGACACCAGAAGAAGCAGTTGAAATAGCAAATAATACTGAATATGGTTTATCAGCTGGAGTGTGGACTGAAAAGGGATCAAAAATATTGTGGACTGCCGATAGACTTGATGCTGGTGTTGTTTGGGCTAATACATTCAATAAGTTTGATCCATCATCACCATTTGGGGGATATAAAGAATCAGGATTCGGAAGAGAAGGCGGAAGGCATGGTCTACTTTCATATTTAAAGGCATCATCATGATAGACATTAAGAAAACTTACAAAAATTATGTTGATGGTAAATATGTTCGTTCAGAGTCTGGAAAAACGTATACTAAGGAATTAAAAAATGAATTTTATGAATTACCGTTAACTTCAAAAAAAGATATTAGAGATGCCGTTACATCATCTAAAAATGGATTTAAGAAATGGTCTTCAGCAACTCCTTATTTGAGAATGCAAATTCTTTATCGTTTATCAGAGATGATTGAAGGAAATAAAGAAAGTTATGTTGAGCTGCTAATGGATCACGGACTAACAAAACAAAAAGCAACTAAAGATATAGATGAGTCGATACAAAATATAGTGTGGTTTGCTGGATTAGCTGATAAATGGGAACAATTAGCGGGTAATCTGAATCCTGTCTCTGAGGAATATTTTAATATTTCACATCAAAACCCTATAGGTGTTGTGTTTTCATTGAGTAGTTCAAATGTATCTTTAAATGAGTTATTAATGAGTATCCTCCCATCATTAACAGTTGGTTGTTCAGTAATATCTTACTCTGAGGAAAATAGTGTTCTGGCATTAAAATTTGCTGAGGATATTAATAATTCTGATTTTCCATCTGGATCTTTGAATATACTTTCTGGAAAATTTGAAAATATTCTTAATGATGTTAGTAAACATGTTGAAATAAATTTAGTGGCACTCCATAAAGAACTGGATAAAGAAGGTCTAAAAACTATAGAACAGAATGCTTCGGAATCTGTTAAAAGAGTATTTTCACAACCATCTATAGAAGGTTTATCTTCTATTCTTCCTTACCTTGAAACAAAAACAGTCTGGCATCCAAAAGGCACATAAACTGTCCTACTCTCAAAGTAATATTTCATTATTACTAAATTAACCCTGTTTAAGCTGTCTTGATTGCCAAGACAGCTTATTCATATAAGTTGCTATTATTACATGGTGGCTGAAGATAATCTTGAAAATATGTTGGCAAACAATGGAGTACCTGTTCCAAATGTATGGGTGGAGCTTGAAGGTGAGTTTTTAGATTTTAATAAAGAAAAGCAAACATTAAGGGGTAAGTTTCCTGTTCGTGAAAGGTATTTTAATCCTCTCCCAACAACACTTGGAGGAATTATTGATTCATGGATAGATATTACCATGGGCCCCTTAACTGTTTTACTAGGTCAAAAAGCAGTAAGTAAGAATTTTTCAATAAAATATCTAAAACCTGTTGGGCCATCTATTGAATATGTTACAGCTGTTGCGTGGAGAGAAAGCATCGATGGTCGAAATAGTTTGTATAAAGGAGAACTATATTTAGACAATGGCACATTAGCTGCTGTTGCTGAATCAGAACTTGTAGAAATAAGACAATCTTAAGTTCTCGAATATAGAAAAGCAGAAGATAATATTACGCCGATTCCTATAAACTGAATTGAATTAGTTATCTCATTTAAAAATTGATAGCCAAAGAAAATAGAAAAAATAGGAATCATATACACAACAAATGAACTAGATATTCTGCCAACACTCTCTAATAATTTATAATATGTTAAAAACGCTATTCCAGTTCCTCCGATACCCAATATAAGCATTGGAATTAGTGAAACTTCGACAGTTGGTAACTTAAACGATGCAGTAGGCCCCAACATTATAAGTGAGATAAGAAATGCATATCTTATTACCATTTTTATAACAATTAATGAATCATATTTTTGAATTAATGGTTCTACCATATTTACAGCGATTCCATATGATATTGAGGCAATCAATGCGTAAAGAAAACCAATTTCAAAAGAAACTTCATTTATTCCTCCACTTAAAGAAATGAGTCCCACCCCAATAAACCCAGTGAAAATATACAAAACTTGAATTTTCGTAACTTTTAACTTGTAAAACACAACAGCAATAAAAGCAACAAAAATTGGAGTTGATCCATTTATTAATCCAGCCAATGAAGATGTTATTGTTTGTTCAGCAATGCCAAACATATAAAACGGAAGAGCCATCCAAAAAAATGAGATAATAAAAATCTTTATATTATCAGTTTTGACGATATTATCCTTAGCTCTAACAAAGATATTAATAAATAAAGCACCAATTAAAATTCTGTAGATAGCAATATCAGATGGATTAAGTTCTTCTAATGAATACTTAATCATCAAAAAAGATGATCCCCAAATTGAAGACGTTACAAAAGCTAGTAAAAAATTTTTAAAATTCACAGGCTTTGAAGCTTAACATAGATTCCTTCTTAAGAACAATAGAGTCACCATCCAACAGGGTAGAAGGATTAGTGTAGTGGTTCAAACTGACACAAAGATGACTCTAAAAGTATTATATAAATAATAAAATTTATTGGTCAGTCAATAAAACTGTTTTTTTTCTTAAACGAATTAATTCATTTACAGGTAAACCGTTCTCTTTACCTATTTTTTCAATAATATCTTTTTTATTATCACCTGTTACGAGTAAATATACGTTTTCAATATTTTTTAGTAGTTCAAAAGTAGAAGTAACTCTCCATCTAGTGAGAATATTTACTTCATTCTGAACAAATCCTTTCTCATCAGCATTTAAAGCACTTGTATCTGGAAATAGAGACGCAATATGACCATCTTCTCCAACCCCTAATATTGCTGCATTAAATTTATCAACTTTACTAAAAACTGTAGTGGTGTAGTTTTTAGCAGAATGGCTTGGATCTTCTTCGTAAGAGTATTCAATGATATTTAGATTTGAATTACTGAAAATTGAATTAATCATTCTTTGATTAGAATTTTCATCATTTATATCTACATGCCTCTCATCAACAGTCCATAGATAAATATTTGAATAATCTTTATATTTTTCAGCAAATAATTCATAAAAAAACTTAGGTGTGCTTCCACCTGATAATCCAAGACTATAGTTTTCAGAGTCATTGATTTCAGAGCTTATTAAATTCAGAAGTGTATTTGAACAATCAATATGATTGTTTCCCTTAAATATTTCTAATGAGTTCATCATTTCTTTTGTTACGTTTATTTTTTAAGTAGTATCAATGTTAGTGGAAAAAAGTATTCAAATAATTGGTGGAAAAAAATTAACAGGAACCATTGAAGTTTCTGGTGCAAAAAATGCTGTTTTAAAACAAATGATCCTTCCCATACTTTCAGAAGGTGTATATAAAATAGAAAATGTCCCAAACATTGCAGATGTTTATTACATGCAAGAAGTGCTAGATGTTCTTGGAATAACATCAAAACTTGATGATAAAACTTTAGAGATTAATTCTCCATCTGACATTTCAGTAGAAGCCCCATATGAAGTTGTTCAAAAGATGAGAGCTTCTATTATCGTCTTAGGCCCTTTATTAGCAAGAAAGGGTGAAGCTAAAATAGCTTTTCCAGGTGGTGATCAGCTTGGCCCAAGACCTGTCAAGATGCATATTGAGGCACTAGAGAAAATGGGTGCTAAGTTTGAACTAGATCACGGTGTGCTTATTGGAAAAACCGATGGACTAAAAGGTGTTGAAATCAATCTTCCCTATGCTTCAGTTGGGGCAACAGAGAACACAATATTGGCAGCTGTATTAGCTGGTGAAATTACTATTCAAGGAGTGGATTCTCTTAAAAGTACAAATCATAAAGTTATTGGAGATAGGGTTGTTGCGGGAACTTATCTTGCTGCATTTTTAGCTACACAAGGATCAGGTGTAATTGAAGGGATTAATCCAGGCTGTCTACCCATGGAATTAAAGAAATTTAAAGAAATGGGTGCAGATTTAGTTATCAATGAAAATTCTATCGAAATAAATAGTGTAAAAGAAATATCCTCAATTGAAATTTCTACTCTTCCATTCCCAGGAGTAGCAACAGACTTACAGCCTATTTTTGGAGCATGTCTATTAAAAGCGAATGGCACATCAATAATAACTGAAAATGTTTATGACCAGAGGTTTCAATGGATACCTGAAGTACAAAGAATGGGTGCAGATATACAATCTGGCTGGCAACATGCAATGATTAAAGGAGTAAAAGAACTATCCGGCGCACCAGTGCACTCAACTGATATAAGAACTGGGGCAAGTTTGATAATCGCTGCTTTACAAGCAGATGGAGAGTCTTTAATTACTGGGATTGATCATATTGAGAGAGGGTATGAAAATATTGTTGATTTACTGAGTTCGGTTGGAAGTGAAATACAATATAATTAATATATGGCAAATTTAAATTTTCCAGAAGTAAAAGATCGTGATCCAAATGCTGAAGTAGATATGGAGGTATTAAATGATACGATCGAATATATTCGTCCTGCAGTACAAGCTGATGGTGGAGATATTAAATTAGCATCTGTTGAAAATGGTGTTGTTAATATAGAAATGCTTGGTGCATGCCAAGGATGCCCAATGTCCATTGCAACTTTAAAAAGCGGAATTGAAAGAATATTAAAAGATAAAGTACCTGGGGTAACAGAAGTTATTGCCAGCTAAGTTATTCAGAATCTCTTGTTGAGTAAAAGTTAATTCCCACTAACAATCCACGATCAACTAGTGGTTCAACTACATATCTAACCGCATTTACGGTAACTCCGCCACCAATTTGGTTTGGACTTTCTACTTCATCGTAAAGGCCAACTTTTGATAAAACAGACTCCCGTCCATCTTTGTCTAGTGTTTCATCTGACATAGCGATAATAATTAAAAAGAACAAACGAGTCCTTTGTGCTGTGACTTCATCATTAGCTACAGGAGAAAAGAATTCAACACCCACAACAGTGTCATCAGCAATTAGCATATTCAATACAAATGCAGATTGAGTGTTTTCATTGAGACCAAATTGATATAGAAGTATATTTCTATCAGTAGAGGCCCACTGAACATTGTCAGGATCTATTGAGAAATAAAAAAGAGTCTCTTCATCACTAGCAATTTCAGAAACTAATTTATTCCAGTTAGCAACATACTCACTTGGGTTTTTTCCAAATCCTTGTTCAAAAACTATTTCTTGAGATTGAGTGTCATCACTACTTGCTTCTTCAGAAATATCCGTACTTGAACATGAAACTAAAAGTAAAACTAAAAGGGTTGTAAAAAATTTCTTCATTTTTCTAATATATTTTTTAAATTCATCAAATTTTTTTTCCAGATTAATTTTAAGACAAATCCGCCGAAAAATTCTGCAATTGGTCCACCAAGATAATATGGAGCTTTTAAATCTTCAATCCATTGAAACTTTGTTGAGTTTTCATCATTTTTACTTAAGTAAAATGCACCTTCGCCAGTAACAATTCCCTCATGGATTACTCCTATACTGTTCATTTCCTCCCACGTTGTAACGGTAATAATATCATTTAAAGTAAATGGTCCAACTTTTGTCAAAACTTTCATTTTTGTATCAATACCAGCTTCATTTTCGGAAAGAAAGTCAATTTTTGCTGCATCTTGCATCCAATTAACATGATTTTTCATTATTTTTACTTCATCCCAAACCACTTCAATAGGCTTGTAAATGATTGTTGAAACTTCAATTCTTTTACTCATTGCTTGTTAAACAATATTAGTTCATAAGTAAAATAAATATATATGAATAAAAATGATTATATATATTTAGATCATGCAGCAACCACTCCAATGCGTGAGGTGGCTTTTGAAGCATACAAAAAAACAGAAATGGATGCTTATGCAAACTCTTCTGGTGGCCATGCATTGTCACGAAAAGCTAAAAACATACTTGAGGAGTCAAGGGAATTTATAGCAAGCTGTTTTGGTGCAGCACCTAATGAAATAACATTCACTAGTGGCGGGACTGAAGCAGATAATTGGATTATAAAATCACCTTTTATAGACAAAGACTCTTCGGCTGAGCTTACAACGACTCAGATTGAACACGAAGCTGTTCTAGCTTCTGCAGAAAATGTACATAGTAAGGGATTTAATGTAAATTTTGTTTCATGCGATGGTGAAGGAGTCACAAATATTGATGATTTTAAAAAGTCTATAAATGCAAATACTCTAATTGCTTCAGTAATGTATGCAAATAACGAAACAGGAGTTGTCCAACCTATTCAAGAAATGTCAAAAATAGTAAAGGACATTAATCCAAGTGCACTATTTCATTCAGATGTAGTACAAGCAGTTGCTACCAAAAAATTAAACTTTCATAATCTTGGAATTGAAAGTGCTGCTATTTCAGGTCACAAAATTGGCGGACCAAAAGGTATTGGAGTTATGTTTTTAAAGACTGGATATAAAATTCCTAGCTTCTTACATGGTGGAAAACAAGAACTCGAAAGAAGAGCAGGTACAGTAAACGTTTCTGGTGTTGCTGGATTAGCTGCAGCTCTTAAAGAACAACAAAACAATTTAGAAAAAGATGTTGAATTAATTGAAAATGAAAAAACAATATTTGAAAATATTCTTAAAGAGAATATTGAATTAAGAGTAGTTGGAGAAAATGTAGAGAGATTGTGTCATATATCTAATATACAATTCAAAGATATAAATTCAGAAACATTAATGGTAGCTTTAGATTTAAACGGAATGGGAGTCTCAAGGGGCTCAGCATGCGCCAGTGGTGCACAGAAACCATCTCACGTACTAGAAGCTATGAAAGTTGATGAACAAGTTATTAATAATCATCTTAGATTCAGCTTTGGTTGGAACACACAAAAGGGTGATGGTGAAAAGTGTGCTGAAATTGTCGAAAAGACTATAAAGGAATTGTCATGAGGATTTTGGTTGCGATGAGTGGTGGAGTAGATTCCTCTGTTGTAGCAGGGCTTTTAAAGTCACAGGGACATGAAGTAATTGGTGTAACTATGAAGCTTTGGGAGGGGCCTAATGGTGAAATGCCTGAAACAGGGTGTTGCACATCTGCAGATTCTGAAGACGCTCGAAAAGTAGCTGCTAAATTAGACATTCCGTATTATGTCTTAGATTATACGGCTTCTTTCTCAGAAAATGTTATCGACAACTTTGTGGATATGTATGCACAGGGCTTAACTCCAAATCCATGTGTGGAGTGTAATAGATCGGTTAAGTTTGATCATTTTATAGATCAAGCAAAAAAATTAAATTGTGAAAAAGTAGCTACAGGCCATTATGCAAAGATAGTAATGAACAATAATATGTATGAACTTCACAAAGCAGATTATTTGGATAAAGACCAATCTTATGTTTTACATATGCTTGATTCTCAAAAATTAGAAAATATAGAGTTTCCGCTCGGCACTATTTCAAAACCAGAGGTTAGGCAAATAGCTGCGTCTCTAGGCTTGAAGACTGCTTTTAAAAAAGACAGCCAAGATATATGTTTTGTAGGAAAAAAAGATTATAGAAATTTTGTAAGTAAAAGAATAGATGTATCATCAAAAGGTTTAATTGTGGACAAAAATGAAAACGAAATGGGCACTCATGGAGGCATACACGCTTATACTATCGGACAAAGAAAAGGAGTCCCAGGCGGCCAAGGTGAAGCTAAATATGTTACAAAAATAGATGTAGAAAACAATAAAATTTACATTGGAAGTAAGGATGAGCTTACAACCAAAAAATTTATTTTGGATGAAGTAACCTTTGTTAATGAAGTTGAGTATGAAAACTTATCGATTCAAACTCGTTATAACTCTGAAGATGTTCCATGTGCGATTGAGAAAATAGATGAATCAACTTATCAAATTGTTTTAAAAACACCAACCATGGGTGTAGCTCCAGGACAATTTGGAGTAATTTATAATGGCACAAAACTTGTTGGGGGAGGAAGAATTACCTCTAAAGTTTTAGAAGATGCATATGAGTAGTAAGGAAGTTAATAATTTAATTGAAAAGCTGACAGCTGCCGAACACGCATATTATGTATTAAATAAACCAATCATGTCAGATGGTGAATACGATAAGCTGTTTAATGATTTAAAAAATATTGAATTAGAAAACCCAGATTTGGTTTTTGAATATTCTCCTACGCAGCGGGTAACAGGTACACCTGATAATGTTTTTGAGCAAATAACTCATAAACAAAGAATGTATAGTTTAGACAATTCAGAAAGTATCCAAGATATTACAAAATGGATTGAAAAAATAGAAAAATTAACTGATAACAAAATATTTCCTTTAACAGTAGAACCAAAGATAGATGGCCTTGCAATATCTTTAATTTACAAAGACGGCTTGCTCGTAAAGGGCCTAACTCGAGGAGATGGTTTTGTAGGGGAAGATGTCACACACAACATAAAAACCATCATGAATATTCCCCTCAAGTTAAAGCAAAACATCGAGGGTGAAGTAGAAGTAAGAGGTGAGATATTTATGCCTACTGAGAGTTTTGAACAATTAAACAAGCAAAAAATTAATGATCAAAAGAAATTAGATTACCTGTCTCAGCTTGATAAGAAAGAAATGACTCCAGAACAATTAAAAGAACTAAAGGAATTAAGAAATGAAGGAACTTCTGAATTTATAAATGCGAGGAATGCAGCTGCAGGATCATTGAGGCAAAAAGATTCTAATATAACTGCAAAGAGAGACTTAAGGCTCCTTGCTTATCAATTAATAGAACATGACCAACCAACCACTGAAAGTTACTCTGATCAAATAGCTTTATTAAAAGATTTAGGATTTAGTACTAATGAGGTCACTATTACAAAGGATTTAAAAAATGTCGAGTCAGAATTAAAGAGAATTGAAGAGAACAGAAATAGTTTTAGTTATCAAATAGACGGAGCTGTCTTGAAAGTAAACTCATCATCTACTCAGGACGAATTAGGTTTTACATCAAAAGCTCCTCGCTGGGCGATTGCTTTTAAATTTTCGGCTGAGGAACAAACCACAAAGTTGCTTGATATAAAGCTACAGGTCGGTAGAACTGGTGCAATTACTCCTGTTGCAGTACTGGAACCAGTAAATGTTGGAGGAGCTCTTGTTTCTTATGCAACTTTACACAACCCAGATGAGATAAAGAGAAAAGACCTAAGAATTAATGATTATGTGATTGTTAGACGTGCTGGGGATTTAATACCTGAAGTAGTTTCGTCAATTCCTGAGAGAAGAGAGAATTCATCAAAAAGTTGGACTCTTCAAAAAAGTTGTCCATGTGGTGAGTCTTTTATTGAATTCATAAACGATGAAAAGGTACCTCGTTGTGCAGGTAAACAAAATTGTAAAATTTCTAATAAAGAAGCTTTAATATTTTTTGGATCTAAATCAGGACTTGATATTGACGGACTTGGCAGAGAAACAATTGAAACTTTAATTAATGAAAACTTAATAACAAGTTTTGTGGATTTGTATTATTTGAAATATGATCAACTTATAAATCTTCCACAATGGAAAGAAAAAAAGACTGTTAACTTACTTGATGCAATAAAGGAATCAATTAGTTCTGATCCTTCAAGATTGTTATCTGCATTAGGAATAAGATTTATAGGTAAACAAACTGCAAAATTACTTATAAATTCTTTTGGTTCTATCGAAAGAGTTCTAAATGCTAAAAAGCAAGATTTAGAGAATATTCATGGAATATCAGATATCAGATAGTGTTATCAGTTCCATTTCTGAATGGTCCTCAAACCCATCTAATAAAAAATTAATTCAAAACTTAAAGACTATTGGATTTAAAGTAGATACTTTAGTTAAGTCTTCCGAAGGCAATTTGAATGGAAAAACATTTGTTCTCACAGGCACTTTAAATCAATATTCAAGACAACAAGCTACTCAATTGATAGAAGATTTGGGTGGTATTGTAACTTCTTCTGTATCTAAGAATACAAATTACTTAATATACGGAGAAAAACCAGGATCAAAACTAGATAAAGCCAAAAAACTTAATGTCGTAACTTTAACAGAAGAAGATTTTTCAAAGTTAATTAATAAGTAGTAAATTCCCACTCATACTCACCAAAATCAGGTAGCCCTGTTATTGTATCCCAGCTAATTCTCACGTAATGCTTTCCTGGATTCCAGACTTCAAAGGTTTTATTTGGTCCAGGTCTCCATATATAGACCCCAGTTGCTTCAACATACTGTATTTCTGATTGGGGAATTATATAGTTATCAACTATTAAAGTTAACTGATAACCAACAGGTAAGTCTATCTCTAATGAAGCTTGTTGAGGAACTTGATCGTATGGTAACGGGTAGATATTTTCTAGTGAATTCGGCAACACTAATTCTTCATTGTTGTCTTGAGAAAATGTTACTCCCCATGTAATTACTAAAGCTAATAAGCCAGTTAATAAAAGAATAATAAATCTGTAAGTCTGTTTAGTCATACATTAAAATAATATCTAAGAAATAAAAAGAGACCAAAGTGAAAATAGAAAATTTAGAAGAAAAGATATCAAACATTGACCCTAATAATTTATCTGAAAATGATTTGTCAGTCATAGAATTTACAATTCAAGAACTCGACAAGGGAAATATAAGAGTAGCCAGTCAAAAAGATAATGAATGGTTGCTTAATGAATGGGTAAGGGATGCCATTTTATTATTTTTTTCAATTAGAAATTTAAAAGAAATTAGTGCAAATGACCTCATTTATTATGACAAGTTAGAACCTAAAAAGAATTACAAAGAACTTGGCATAAGAGTTGTCCCCCCTGGAGTCGTAAGGTATGGAGCTTTTTGTGAGCCCGGAGTTGTTGTTATGCCTGGCTTTGTCAATATTGGAGCATATGTAGGCACAGGAACTATGGTAGATACCTGGGCAACAGTAGGTTCTTGTGCTCAAATAGGAAAAAATGTTCATCTATCAGGTGGAGTTGGTATTGGTGGAGTTCTTGAACCTGCTGGAGCAATGCCGGTGGTTGTTGAAGATGGAGCATTTATTGGATCCCGTTCAATTATTGTTGAAGGCGTCAGAATAAAAAAAGGAGCAGTAATAGGTGCAAATGTTACTCTTACTGCCTCTACACCAATTATTGATGTAACAGGTGAGGAGCCAGTAGAGGTTAAGGGTGTAGTTGATGAAAATTCTGTTGTCATTCCAGGAACAAGGCCAAAAGAATTTCCAAGCGGTGTTTTTAACACTCCTTGTGCTTTAGTAATTGGAAAAAGAAAAGAATCTACTGATGAAAAAACTTCACTTACTGATGCATTGAGAACTTTTGGAGTTGAAGTTTGAACTTAGTTGATACTTTCTTAAAGCTCATTTCTATTGAATCTGAAACTGGCAAAGAAGATAATATTTTAAATTTTATTGAAACATTTTTAGAAGGTAATAATTTTCAAGGTGAAATTAAAAGAAATAATGGTGGAATAGTAGCTGTCCCTAGCGAATCAAGTAAAAAAATTGCTCTAGTTGGTCACGTTGATACTGTTCCTGTTGTTCCTAATCAACAATATGAATTTGAGAATGATGATTTAATTGGCGGAAGAGGGTCTGTTGATATGAAAGGTGGCATTGCAGTCATCTTACATTCTTTACTTGAAAATTCTTCCGAAATAGTTGGAGTCTTTTATACAGCAGAGGAAAGTTCATATGAAGACAATGGATTAAATATCATAATGCCAGAGCTTTTAAGTGATTTTGATATTGATTTTGCAATAATTTTGGAACCAACTGACAATGAAATTCAATTAGGTTGCTTGGGTTCTTTAAATGCTACTTTAACAATAAGTGGCAAAGCGGCACATTCGGCAAGGCCTTGGGTTGGAGACAATCCTATTTACAAAGTTAAAGATGTAATTAAGTTAGTTGAAGATAATGAAATTAACGAACTTGAAATAGACGGTTTAAATTTTAAACAAGTGATGTCAATTACTAAAATTTCCTCTGGCATTGCTAATAATGTTATTCCAGAAACACTAATGTTAAATTTGAACTTTAGATACTCACCGGAACTAAATGGATCTGAAGCAAGTAATTACGTTAACGACCTATTTTCTGATTATGTTGAAGTTGAAATATTAAACACTTCAGATGGAGCTATGCCTAATAAATCAGAAGAGAAAATTAGCGAGTTTATTAAAAAGACAGGAGCAGTGGTTCAGCCAAAGCAAGCATGGACTGATATCGCAAGATTTTTCGAACACAAAATTCCATGTGTAAATTTTGGACCAGGTAATCCACTTTTAGCACATGCAACGAATGAACATGTTAGTAAAAAACAGCTATTAGAATCATATGAATTACTTTCAGGCTACCTAGGAGTAAAAAGTGAGTAATGAGTTCAATATTAAAAATATAGCTAAGCTTGCTTCTATTAATTTATCGGAAGAAGAACAAGACAGTTTGAGCAATGACTTAAGTATTATTTTGGAGCATGTTAATGCGTTAAGTGATTTAAAACTGAACTCTCAGCAACAAGAAATATTTATACACCCTTTAGAAAAAGAATTAGAACTACAAGATGATGAAGTTGTAGAATCATTAACTCATGATGAGGCAATTAGCAATGCTCCAGAGTCTAAAGACGGAAAGTTCGTAGTTCCCCCTTCGATGGAATAGTTATGGATGTTTCACATTTATCTATTAGAGAAATTAACTCGCTGTTTACAAAAAAAGAGTTAAAACCATCCGAATTATATTCAAAAGTATTTGAAAATGCTGCAAACTCAGAAGCAGCACTTCATGCACATCTAACACTTTTTGAAGAAGAAAATATAAAAAAAGCAGCTGAAGCTGACAAAAGATTTAGCAATAGTGAATCAACTAGTTTATTAGACGGTATTCCAATTGCAATTAAAGACAATATCAATATAAAAAATTATAAAACTACATGTTCTTCAAAAATGTTATCAAACTATACATCTCCCTATGACGCAACAGTAATTGAAAAACTTAAAGAGCAGAATACTTTGTTTACAGGTAAAACTAATCTTGATGAATTTGCAATGGGTTCATCCACCGAAAACTCTGCATTTGGTCTTACTAAAAATCCGTGGAACACAGACTATGTTCCTGGGGGGTCTTCTGGAGGTTCTGCGGCTTCTGTTGGTGCACGATCATCGATTGCAGCACTCGGAAGTGATACTGGAGGGTCAATAAGACAGCCAGCATCTTTTTGTGGTTTAGTAGGTTTTAAGCCGACATACGGAACTGTTTCCAGATTTGGTTTGGTGGCTTTCGCATCATCTTTAGATCAAATTGGTCCAATTACAAAAACTGTAGATGACTCAAGAATCATTTTTTCCTCAATTTCTGGTGAAGATAGTCGAGATGCTACTTCAGTAATCAATAACCAATTAGATATTCCAAGTGACAATACTGCAACAATTGGAGTGATAAAAGAATTAATGGAAGATGGCATTTCTGGTGAAGCTAAAAATGAAGTTAACAAAGTCATTGAAATTCTTAAATCTAAAGGTTACAAAGTCAAAGAAATCTCAATACCAATAATCAAACTTTCTATCAGTATCTATTATTTAATTGCACCAGCTGAGTGTTCAGCTAACCTTGCACGATTTGATGGGGTTAGATATGGATTAAGAGTAGATGGAAACACTAGTTATGAAATGATGGAAAATACCAGAGCTGAAGGATTTGGTGCTGAAGTCAAAAGAAGAATTTTATTAGGAACCTATGCACTATCAGCAGGATATTATGACGAATATTATGGAAAAGCTTTGCAGGCAAGAAAAGAAATGATAGATGAATTTGCTAAAACATTTAAAGATGTTGATTATCTTATTTCACCAACAACTCCCACACAGGCTTTCAAGTCTGGTGAGAAAACAAGTAATCCATTAGAAATGTATATGTCAGATTTATGCACAATTCCGGCAAATTTGGCTGGCCTTCCAGCGATAAGTATTCCTACTGGACTTAGTAAAGATGAACTACCTCTTGGAGTGCAAATAATGAGTAAGCCATTATCTGACAATTCACTTCTAGATTTTTCAGAAATAATTGAAAATGAGGTCCAATTTGATGGACAACCTAAAGGATGGTTGTAATGTCTTTAAAACCTACAATTGGTATTGAAACTCATATTGAGTTAAATACAAACACAAAAATGTTTTGTAGGTGCGCAGTTGTTGACACTGATGAACCAAACATAAGCTTATGTCCAACCTGCATAGGCTTACCGGGTGCTTTGCCTGTACCAAACAAAAAAGCTATAGAATTCATTACTTTACTTGCTCTTAGCACTGGCTGTGAAATAACAAGTAAAGGTATGTTTCATCGTAAGAATTATTTTTACCCCGATTTACCAAAAAACTATCAAATCTCTCAATTTGATCTACCAGTTGGACTTAATGGAGAATTAGAAATAGTTATTGATGAAAATAAGGATTATATTCAAATTGAAAGAGTTCACATGGAGGAGGATACAGGTAAATCTTCACACAGTGGATCAGGAAGAATTGAATCCGCAACCAGTACTGCACTGGATTTTAATCGATCTGGCGTACCTTTAGTTGAGATTGTTACTAAACCAGTGATTTCGTCATCAAAACAAGCTGTTGCTTACATAGAGGAGCTAAGGCAACTATCAATAGACTTAAATATATCAGAAGGTCGTCTAGAGAAGGGTAATTTGAGATTTGATGCAAACATATCAGTAGCACCTGAAGATAGTACTGAACTAGGAACAAAAGTAGAGATAAAAAACATGAACTCTTTGCGATCATTAGAAAGAGCAATAGATTATGAAATACAAAGACAAACTAAAGCCCTTGAAGATGGAGTTGAAATAGTTCAGGAAACTAGACATTGGGATGAAAATAAAGAAGTGACTAGCACAATGAGGTCAAAAGAAGGCAGTGCCGATTATAGATATTTTTCTGATCCCGACCTACCTAATATGTTTTTAAGTGACGATTTTATTAAAGAAGTTGAAACACTAATGCCGCTTCTTCCAAAAGCTCAAAGAGATGAATTAATGACAACAGGCCTTTCATTGAGCCAGTCAAATATATTAAGTAAAAGCGATGATTGGATTAAAAAATTGTATGTTAAAGTTTTTGACCAAACAAAAGACTCGGCAGCTTCATACAATTGGATTACAGGGGAGCTTCAGGGACAAATGAGAAAAGCGAATATTGAAGTACTTCCAGAATGGTTCAATGACGACTATCTATCAGAAATTATTGAATTAATCAAAAGTAATAAAATATCTTTTACATCTGCAAAAATTATTTTGACTGAAATCTTAACTACAGAAACTACTCCAAGTAAAGTAGCTGAGCAGAAAAATCTTTTCCAAGAAAATGACTCTGAAAAAATCTCAGAAATGATAAATCAGATTATCAAAGAGAATCAAGATATAGTCGACAGAATTAAATCAGGCGAAGATAAACTAGTTGGTTTTCTTGTTGGGCAACTTATGAAGCAATCTAACGGCTCTGTTAATCCAGGAATGGCTAAAGAATTATTGCTTAAAGAGTTAGAAGGCTAACTTGGTGCACTATCGTAGCTGATAGTAAACCTAATAACCCAGCCCCTAAATCATCATATAGAACACCGAGTTTTCCTGGGTAATCCTCTAACTGTGAAACAAATTTTGGTTGTTTTAAAATATCACTTGCTCTAAACACTAGAAATCCTGCAATTAGAGGTAGCATTTCTGAGGGTGAAGCTAAAGATACTAAACTCATTCCAACAATTTCATCTAAAGTGACCCAACTCGGGTCTTCATCAGCATAATGATCTTCTACCGAATAGAAATAAATTAAGAGTAATGATACAAATAAAATTGATAATACAAGTACGTTTAGATTTAAGTAATAAACCAGAACGGTGAAAATTAAAGGTGCTAAAGTTCCACCACCTTTTTTATTGCCAAAAATGTTTTTCCAGACTAGCCCAACACCAAATCCTGATGCCAAAAATCTTTTCACAATTGAATAATAGTATTTTTTATAGCTTCAATGATAAAAAGGACTATTATTTGTTATTAATAATGGAAAAGTCAAAACTTATTTGGATGAATGGTGAGTTTGTTAACTGGGAAGATGCAACAGTTAGTGTCATGTCTCATACCTTGCATTATGGTACCGGTGTTTTTGAGGGAATTAGAGCTAGGGAATGTCCAAAAGGTACTTCAATTTTTAGACTAAACGACCATGTAGATAGATTATATAATTCTGCAAAAGCATACAATATGAATATCCCATACGATAAAGAAGTAATTACTCAAGCAATTAAAGATTCTGTACACCTTAATAATTTAACTTCTGCATACATAAGACCTTTAGTATTTTTTGGTGAGGGCGAAATGGGACTTTTACCAAGCGACGTTCCTGTATGTGTCTCTATTTCTGCGTGGAGTTGGGGAGCTTACCTTGGAGACGAAGCTGGAAACAATGGTGTTAAGGTCTGTATCTCAAAATGGAAAAGAATCAGTCCAGAAAGTTTTATACCTACAGCAAAAGGAGTAGGTGGTTATATGAATTCAACACTTGCAAAAATTGATGCTGTAAACAATGGATTTGATGATGCAATTATGTTTGGTGATGGTGATGTTGTAGCAGAAGGTAGTGGACAGAATTTATTTTTAATTAAGAATAATAAAATAACTACACCTCCTATTGAAACAGGCGCATTGGGTGGGATTACTAGAAAAACAGTAATCGAAATAGCTAATAATTTAAATTTTGAAGTAACTGAACAAAATATTTCTAAAGAGGACTTACTTAGTGCTGATGAGCTTTTCTTTACTGGAACTGCTACAGAGGTAATTGGTGTTGTATCTGTTGACAATAGCAATATAGGAAACGGTTCACCTGGAGATGTTACAAATGCAATTAGAAAAAAATATCTTGAAATTGTAAATGGAAATGAAGCTAATTCTGATAATTATTTAACATTAGTTAAGTGAGCCAGCAACCAAATATAGAAGAAACAAATTACAAATTACAGACACTATCTGACCTGCCTGTTCCAAGATCACAAGGAAAAAAAGACTCAAATAGTTCACTAAAACATCCATACGAAGAAGCGTTTTCAATACCAAGTCCTGATAGTGGTTATGCCTTGAAATTAATAAAAAAATATGAACATTTTTGGAGTTCTCATCATAAGAAAAAGTTAATTACAAAAATTATTTCAAATTTAGTAATTTATCAGGCATCATTGGCTGGAAGAGGTCCTACTAAAAGTGACATTGAAAAAGTCTTAAAAGTTTTAAAGATAAGTGAAGCCTCTCTTGGTTTACTAACTAAAGACAATCTCTTAATAGCTGGTAAAGAAACAATAAAAGGTTTACATTTATCTGAATTATTTTCAACTATTGACGCTGATAATTTATAAAACTTTTACACTTGGATAATGAAGATTGTAAGAGCTAAGTTTGAAGGCGAAATCTTTTATGGTGAACTTACCGATGAAGGTATTATTCGCTACGAAGGCTCACCTCTTGTTGTTTGGGAGCCTACTGAAGAAAAGTATAGTATTGATGAAATTCAGTTATTAGCACCAGTTTTACCAAGTAAAGTTACAGCTGTTGCAAAAAATTATGAAAAACATGCTGTTGAGCTAGGAGTTCATGATTATACGGCACCAAATAATCCTGTATTTTTCAATAAACCTTCAACATCTGTAATTGGTACTGGTGAGTCAATAATATATCCACCAATTGGCCAACATGTTGATCATGAGGCTGAATTAGCAGTAGTAATTGGAAAACTCAGTAAAAACCTTACTAAGGATAATTGGATGGATAGTGTCCTGGGATTTACTATTGCCAACGATTTATCAGAAAGAGTTTTACAGGGACAAGATGGAACATTCAATGGTAATTTTACAAGAGCAAAAAGTTTTGATACTTTTTGTCCTTTAGGTCCAGTAATACAAACTAATTTTGAGCAGAATCCAGAGTTGGCAATTAAATGCTTTGTTAATGATGAACTAAAACAAGATGGAAATACAAAAGATATGATTTTTAGTGTTGGTGAAATCTTGGAGTTTGTTTCATCAATTATGACTCTATTGCCAGGAGATGTTGTTCTTACAGGAACTCCCGAAGGAGTCTCTAAAGTTCAGCCAGGTGATGAAATAAAAATAGAAATAGAGACTATTGGTACACTGATAAATCCAGTTAAATAAAATGAAATTAAGAATTGCTCCTTCACCAACTGGCAGCCTTCATATAGGAAACGCTAGGACTGCGTTATTCAACTGGCTATATGCTAAAGCAAATGGAGGCACTTTTGTTGTAAGAATTGATGACACTGACATAGAGCGAAGCACTGAAGAGTTTCAAAAAGACATTTTAGAAAATCTAAGATGGTTAGGACTTGATTGGGATGAGGGTGTTGAAGTTGGTGGAGAGCATGGGGATTACAAACAATCTTCACGGTTTGACAGATATAGAGAAGTAGCAAATGAACTCTTAGAAAAAGACCTTGCTTATAAAGATGATGGTGCAATTAGATTCAAAGTCCCTAGTGATAGGAAAATTGAATTCAAAGATTTTATACGTGGAGACATGTCATTTGAAACTTCAGATGTAGAAGATTTTGTCATTTTAAGATCTGACAATACCCCGACATATCACCTTGCTTCTACAGTAGATGATATAGATTATGGAATAACAATAATTGCGAGGGGAGAGGATATACTTTCTTCAACTCCTAAGCACATATTGATTATGGAAGCCTTAGATGCAGTGATACCAAATTTTTGTCATCTACCTTTATTATTTGGTCCTGACGGTAAAAAACTTAGTAAAAGACATGGTGATACATCAGTTGAAGCATTTCGTCAAAAGGGAATATTAAATGAAGCAATGTTCAACTATCTTTGTCTACTTGGCTGGTCACCAGGTGATGATATTGAGCTTTTTGATAGTGATTTTGCAATTAGTAAATTTGATTTAAATAAAGTACTACCAAATTCAGCTACTTTTGATGAAAAAAAACTCCTTTGGTTAAATGGACAGTATATAAGATCAACTTCACCAAATAAATTTGAAGAGGATTCACTGCAAAATATTGAGAATCAACTTAGTAGAGAATTATTTAATGAAGAAAAAGATAGATTGTTAAAAATATTTCCCGCTGTACAAGAAAGAATTGAAACGATGAACGATCTTTTTGGCCAAGTTCTGTTTCTAATTGATGAGCCATTTATCGTAGACAAGGAAGATTGGGACTCTGTAAATTCTGATGAGGCTCAAAAATACTTAGATGCTATTAGAAATAAATTTATTTCATTAGATGACTTTAATTTAAATATTATTGAAGATACGATGAGAGCGACTTTAGAAGAATTAGATATAAAAACTAAAGTAGGTTTTCAGTCAGCAAGAGTAGCTGTTACTGGTACAAAAATTAGTCCACCATTGTTTGAGTCAATATTTGCACTTGGTAAAGAGACAACTATTGCCAGATTGGCAGAAAGTATCGAAAAATTATAACAACTAATAATTACAAGTCCTTCTCCCCGAGCAGAGGCCCCGTCGTCTAGAGGCCTAGGACGCTGCCCTCTCAAGGCAGAAACGCCGGTTCAAATCCGGTCGGGGCTGCTAAATTGTTAGCTTTTTAAACCACCTTGGTTGGTTAAGCAGAAATTTTTGATAGTCATTTTCATCATCAAGTTCAAAAGTAAATTCAGTGCTAAAAATTTGTTTATATTCGTACTTATTTTCCTTAAGGTATTTTGAATGTTTATCAAAACTTTTAACCCCAAATCTAAACTCATCAAAGCTAACAGTTCCAGCAATAAATGGTGTACCACTATCTTTACTTTTTGCTATTAAAATTTCAGCTCCTTCAATTTCTTGGCTTATTGTTTTTGCAAAATATTTTGTTATATAAGGTAAATCTGAATGACATATCATCCAGCTTCGGTAATTTTTAAAACTATTAGAAAACTCTATAACTTCTTTATTCAAACCAACGGATTTTGTATTGAAAAAATTTATCTCTAGTTGTTTTGCTAATTTTTCTATTTCTGAATCATTTGAAATCAAAAATATATCGTTGTCTTTACCTCTAAAACATTCTGCTAAATTTTTAATAAGTCCAATCTGTAAGGCAATTCTTTGGTTTTTATCTAATGTACTAGCAAGTCTAGACATCGGTTATACCATGCTATTAAAGTATTTAATCAATATGGATAGAAAAACAAAAATTATTGCAACGGTTGGCCCAAGCCTATCAAGTGAATCAAAAATTAAAAAGATTATTGATACTGGAGCTAATGTCTTAAGAATAAACTTTTCACATGGAACACTTGAGGATCATGAAAATGTAATTTCCTGGGCAAGAAAATCTAATAAGCAAGTTGCAATTATGCAAGATATTCAAGGACCAAAAATACGAACTGGTATTTCATCCGAGAATACTTTTTTAGAAAAAAGTAAAAACGTTACCTTAACAAATATTGAAACTGAATCAAACAATGACATTGTATTTATCAATTATGAAAATTTATTGAGAGATGTAAATGTTGACGACAGAGTGTTTATAGATGATGGACAAATAGTACTTAAAGTAGTTGAAAAAGAAAATGATAAATTAGAAGCACTTATCTTAATTGGTGGAGAGCTTAGAGATAATCAGGGTGTAGCATTTCCAGATTCTAATCTGTCAGTCTCAGCTATAACAGAGAAAGATATAGATCATCTCAAATTTGGATCAGAACATGATGTTGATTTTGTTGCAGTTTCGTTTGTTAGAAATGCAAGTGATATAAATATTGCAAAAGAAATAATTCCAAAAGATATAAAAGTAATAGCAAAAATAGAATTAAAAACTGCTTTAGAAAACATTGATGAAATCTTAGATGTTGCGGATGGAGTCATGGTGGCTAGAGGAGATCTAGGGGTTCAGCTTCCACTAGAGCAAGTTCCCTTTGTGCAAAAGCAAATTTTAGATGCTGCTAACAAACGAGGAAAAATATCTATAACTGCAACTGAGATGCTTCAATCAATGAAAACTTCTTATAGACCTACCAGAGCTGAGGTTACTGATATTACCAATGCAATACTTGAGGGTTCAGATGCTGTGATGCTGTCGGCAGAAACATCTATCGGCGATAATCCAAATAGAGTAGTTGAAGTTATGTCTATAATTTGTAAAGAAACAGATTCTAGAAATGATACCTCTTCATTACTTTCAAAAGAAGATTCGAAGGAAGACTCAATAACTACTACTTTAGCTAGGGCTGCAGTTCAGGTGGCAAATGAAGTAGATGCTAATTCGATAATCGCTTTCACAGAAACAGGTAGAACACCTTTGCTAATATCTAACTTTAGGCCAAAAGCAGAAATTATTACATTTTCAACCAAGAAAAAAACATTGAATCAAATGAATTTACTTTGGGGCGTAGACCAATATCCTATAGAACGAAAAGAAACATTTTCAGAGATGTTGAAAGCTGCAAATGACTTTCTAATTAGTGAAAAAAAATACAATAAAGGTGATAAAGTAGTGGTTGTTGCAGGAACACCTCCAAATATTGAGGCTGCAACAAATTTGATAAGAGTTCACGAAATTGGAGATTTGTAATGGGGCAAATTATTGAAGTTAAAAGCACAAAGTTGAATAAGACAATTATTTTTGATTTGAATAGGTCTGTTTCAGGTCAAGAGGGAATGACTTTCCATAATATTTCTGAAGCATCATTAATACCCGATGTAAGTGGTCAGCTAGCTTTAAAGTTGTTTCAAGAGACTAATGATATAGAAACAATTTTTATTCAATCTAATATCGTAACTGTTAACTTTAATAGAAATTTAGGATCAGATATATCTGATGTAGAGGAGACTCTTAAAAACTTTTTTGTTTTTTACGGTGAAGAAGAATGAAAATAGGTGTAACTGGTGCATCAGGTTTTATTGGTAGGAAACTTTGTAAAGCTTTAAATGAGTCTGATTTTGAAGTATACAAATTTGTAAGAAGAGAACCTAAGAATGAAAATGAAATTTATTGGAAACCTTCTAAAAAAGAAATTGATCAAGAGAAATTTGAATCCCTTGATGCAGTTATACATCTAGCAGGTGAAAGTATTGCACCTAAAGATATTTTTGGATTCCTTCCTTTTGCTGGTGGAAGGTGGAGTAAAGAAAGAAAATCAAGAATATACTGGTCAAGAAAATGGGCATCTGAGACCTTCATACAGGCATATCAATCATCTGAAAATCATCCAAACATTTTTATAACTGCTTCTGGAAATGATGTATATGGAGATCATGGAGATGAGGTAGTTACTGAGGAGACTTCTTATAATCGGGGTCAGTATCTACAACTTGTTGTTGAAGAAGCATGGGAGGGACCTTTAGATGAAATTCGTAAGCTGGGTGTACGAGTAGTAATGTGTCGAGCGGGTATTGTCCTTGGCAAGGGGAATGTAGCAACTCAAATTTTTACACTGGTTTCTAAGTTAAATTTATCAGGTCCTATTGGAAGAGGAGAACAATATTTTTCCTGGGTATCAGTTGATGATCTTGTATCAGCTTATATTTTCTGTTTAAAAAATTCAGACATTAGCGGACCAGTTAATTGCACCGCCCCAGAACCTCTTCAACAAAAAGAATTCGCGAGAATTATTGCTAAAACAATGAATAAAAAATATTTTGCTCCTCCACTACCTCCAATAATTATGCGTATAGTTGTTGGCTGGGAACTTGGTGAGCAATTAGGATTAAATAGTATAAGAGCAATACCTAAAAAATTACTTGAAAAAGGATTTGTTTTTAAAAACACAACTTTAGATACTATGAAAGAGGATTTTATTAATGAGTAGTTACGAAGACAGGATGGCTGAAAAGTACAATTTTCTAAAAAAAGAAAATACCGATCAAAAACCTCAAGAAAGTATTTCAGAGGAAAAGCCATCAGAAAATCTACATAAAGATATTGAGGTTCCTGAAGAAGGTAGTCTTCTTGTTCCTCTCGATGCTTGGAATACAGTCTTAAATCAATTAGGTAATTTACATGAGGCAAGTCAACAAATGGCTGAAGCTCGTGAAAGGGCAGCTAAAGCAGAATCTGAAGCAGATTTTCTTAGAGAAAAACTTAAAAATACAAGACAGCAGTTAGAAGAAGTAAAAAACAAAAAGAGGTTTTTCTTTTTTTAATTTTCAGCTTTATCTGATACTCCACTAATAATGTAGTAAGAAATAGCTAAGAGAACTATTAAAGATCCCATTGCAACATTCCTTCCTAATCCCATACTATTAACAATTAGTCCCCAAAGTATTGGGCCTATAATTGTTGCAAATCTTCCAACTGTTGAATATAAACCATAAAACTCACCTAAATGTTTTTCAGGAGAAAGTCGAGTCATAAAGACTCTATCAACAGCAAAAATTCCTCCAATGTTAAATCCTCCAAGAACGCCTGTGACGTATATCAACCAAAGTTGGTTAAATTCAGTAGCAATAATTGCTAGCGATAAAGAAAGCATCCAACAAAAAATACTAATTAATATCAATCTTCTTGGGCCAAATCTATCGGCAGCTTTTCCAAATATGTACCCACCTATAATTGAAACAACTATAGCTAAAGCAAGGATACTTTGGCTGTCTGCTGGAGTAAGACCCACTTCTTCAACTAGATAAACTGCTAACAATCCACTAATTAAAGTATTTATTGCATCAGCATAAAAAAATCTTCCAACTAAAAATCTTGTAAGCCCTTTGTATTGTCTTGAGTGTTTCCAAGAGTTAACAACAACATTTAAAGAATTCAAGATGCTAATTTTAACTTTTTCTTTAGATGTAATTTTTTCTTCAATAAATAAAAATGCAGGTAGTGAAAATATTAAAAACAAAAAAGCAACAGATTTAAATATTTCTACATAGCTGTAGCCCATATTTTGTAATAAAGTAGCAACTCCAAAACCAATTAATGAACCTGTGTATCCGAAGGCTACTCCTAAACCAGATATTTTCCCCCTGTTTTCCTCATTGCTAACAGAAACAAGCAATGCGTCATAGACTACTGATCCTAAATTAAACCCAATTAATGAAAAAACGAATAATAGAACCGATACTTCAACTGAAAATGTGCCAAGTAAGAAAGTTGAAATAATACAAATAAGAGTCATAAAAAATAAAATTTTCTTTTTACCTTGAGAACTATCTGATTTTCTACCAATCCATGGTCCTAAAATAGCAACTATAACCATTGCCGTTGAAGTAGCTAATCCTAATTGTTGGTCTGTCCAGCCTTTTTCACTTACTAACCATACTGAAAAGTACAAACCAGGAATAATGAACGCATAAACTGTATTTGCTAAATCGAAAAGAAGCCAAGAAAAAAGACTTTTTTTTGTTATGTTATTCATTCAAATTATCTATAGCTTCACTTAGTCGACTCAATCCACTATCAAGATCTTCATCGCTTAAAGCATATGATAATCTCATAAATCCTGGAGTTCCAAAAACTTCACCAGGAACAAACGCTATAAAGTAATTCTCTAAGAGCCAGTCACAAAATTCTTCAGAAGTATTCAACCCATTTTTTCCGGAACAATAGTGACTCACATCAACAAATAGATAAAAAGCTCCAGTGCTATCTACAACATTAAGATTTGGAATGCTATTAATTTTTTCCGTTGCAAAGAGCCTCCTTCTGTTAAAGGCTATTTTCATTTCGTTAGTTACCTCGAGCCCATTAAGTAGTGCAGCTTCTGCAGCTAATTGGGACACATTAGAAACATTTGAGGTAGCCTGTGATTGTATTTTTTTTCCAAGCCCTATTACACTTTTGTTTCCAATTAACCAACCAACTCTCCACCCTGTCATTGAGTATGACTTTGAAACACCATTTACAATAATTGTATTCTTTAATTCTGGATCGTATATGGCTGGTGATGGAGATGTTTCTCCTTCATAAACTAGATGTTCATATAGTTCATCAGACAAAATCCATAAGTCGTTTTTGAATATCCATTCATAAATTTCTTCAGCTTCTTCTTTTGAATAAACTACTCCTGTAGGGTTTGATGGGGAACACCAAACCAACATTTTTGTATTCTTTGATTTACTTTTTTCCAATTGTTCAACTGTAACTTTAAAATTATTGCTCTTTTCAGTTTCAATAAAAACAGGAGTCCCTCCAGCAATTTTCACTGCTTCTGGATAAGTTGTCCAATATGGCGCAGGTATGATAACTTCATCTCCAGGGTCTAATATAGATAAAAATGCAGTTAGTATTGACTGCTTTCCACCATTAGAAACAATTACATTATCTGGATTTATTTCAAATCCGGAGTAATCTTTAGTAGTTTTTGCAATTATTTGTCTGAGTGATTCAAGACCTGCTGCAGGAGAGTACTTATGGTTTTTAGGATCAGCTGCTGCTTTTATAGCTGCATCTACTACATAATCTGGGGAAGGAAAGTCTGGTTCTCCAGCACCAAACCCGATAACTGGTTTGCCTTGTGACTTTAATTCTCTAGATTTGTTTGAAATAGCCATTGTTCCAGAAGGCTTAATTTTTTGATCTAATTTTGAAATATCCATATTTTGCTCATTGCTATTTTAATAAAGTTATCTAGTAAGTATGTTTCATAATTATTAAACTATTAAAAATGGAACAAATACTTTTTGGCGCACCTGTTGCAGAGCAACTTGATGAAATCAGTAAAAATATCTTTCAAGAACATAGCAAAGATAATAAGAAACCTCACCTGACTGCAATTACAGTGGGAGATAACCCAGCTTCTTTGTTATACGTTACGCGTAAACAAGAAAAAGCAGCACACCTTGGAGTAGAATTCAATTGGTTAAAACTAGATAGTGATACTTCTCAAGAAACTTTAGAGGAAGTTATATCTGAAGAGTCAAAAGCTACTGATGGCTTGATAATTCAGCTTCCACTCC
>LULW01000126.1_pt1 | contig 26872 bp, 20 predicted proteins | sample 729531 | NCBI WGS metagenome assembly LULW01 (sample SAMN03860279, study PRJNA289734) | marine metagenome | biome: seawater column; feature: ocean; material: water; isolation source: Red Sea water column Station 108 - depth 10m | place: Saudi Arabia: Red Sea | collected 2011-10-15 | depth 10 m | reverse complement strand
TCGACGGCTTCCTGCAGCATGCGCTTTTCGTTGCGGACGATGATGTCCGGCGCACGCAGCTCCATCAGGCGCTTCAGACGGTTGTTACGGTTGATGACGCGGCGATACAGGTCGTTGAGATCCGACGTCGCGAAGCGGCCGCCGTCGAGCGGCACCAGCGGGCGCAGTTCGGGCGGAATGACCGGAATGACTTCGAGGATCATCCATTCGGGACGGTTGCCCGATTCGATGAAGCTTTCGACGACTTTCAGACGCTTGATGATCTTCTTGGGCTTCAGCTCCGACTTGGTCGTCGCCAGCTCTTCCATCAGATCGACGCGTTCCTGTTCGAGGTCGAGCCCTTCGAGGAGCACGCGGATCGCCTCGGCGCCGATGCCGGCCGAGAAGGCGTCCTCGCCATATTCGTCCTGCGCGTCGAGCAGTTCGTCCTCGGTCAGAAGCTGGAACTTCTCGAGCGGCGTCAGGCCGGGTTCGAGAACGATATAGGCTTCGAAATAGAGGACGCGCTCAAGCTGCTTGAGCTGCATGTCGAGCAGCAGGCCGATGCGCGAGGGCAGCGACTTCAGGAACCAGATGTGCGCGACGGGCGCGGCGAGCTCGATATGGCCCATGCGTTCGCGGCGGACCTTGGTCACCGTGACTTCGACACCGCATTTTTCGCAGACGATGCCCTTGTATTTCATGCGCTTGTACTTGCCGCACAGGCATTCATAATCCTTGATCGGACCGAAGATGCGCGCACAGAACAGGCCGTCGCGTTCGGGCTTGAACGTGCGGTAGTTGATCGTTTCGGGCTTCTTGATCTCACCGAACGACCACGAGCGGATGCGCTCCGGGCTCGCGATGCCGATCTTGATCATGTCGAAGGTTTCGGGCTTCGCGACCGGGTTCATGAAGTTGGTAATCTGGTTCATATTCTAGCTCCACTCTTCCCCCTCCACCGCCGGCGGAAGGGGGTGAGGAAAATCATTCGGCGGCTTCGGGAAGAGCGTCCGGACCATCTTTGTCGTCTTCGTCCGTATAGGACGACAGTTCGACGTTGAGGCCCAGCGAGCGCATTTCCTTGACGAGCACGTTGAAGCTTTCGGGAATGCCGGCCTCGAAGGTGTCGTCGCCCTTGACAATCGCTTCGTAAACCTTGGTGCGGCCGATCACGTCGTCCGACTTCACCGTCAGCATTTCCTGCAGCGTGTAGGCGGCGCCATAAGCCTGGAGCGCCCACACTTCCATTTCACCGAAGCGCTGGCCGCCGAACTGCGCCTTACCGCCCAGCGGCTGCTGGGTGACGAGGCTGTACGGCCCGATCGAGCGCGCGTGGATCTTGTCGTCGACCAGGTGATGGAGCTTCAGGATATACATATATCCCACCGTCACCTTGCGGTCGAAACGATCGCCCGTGCGGCCGTCATACAGATCGACCTGACCCGACCGGTCGAGACCGGCACGTTCCAGCATCGTCGACACATCGCCTTCGCGCGCGCCGTCGAACACCGGCGTCGCGAACGGAATACCGAGCGACAGGTGGCCCGCCATCTCGACAATCTGATCATTGCTGCGACCCTTGATGTCGTCGGCATAATCGTCGCCATAGGCGGTGAGCAGCGCCTCACGTACCGCTTCGGGCGGCGCGCCCGCTTCGGGGTTCGGGTTTGCCGCACGCCAATCTTCGAGCGCCGCGGTAATCTGACGGCCGAAACCGCGCGATGCCCAGCCGAGGTGCGTTTCGAGGATCTGACCGACGTTCATGCGCGACGGCACGCCCAGCGGGTTGAGCACCACGTCGACATGCGTGCCGTCTTCGAGGAACGGCATGTCCTCGATCGGCAGGATGCGGCTGATGATACCCTTGTTCCCGTGACGGCCGGCCATCTTGTCGCCCGACTGGAGCTTGCGCTTGATGGCAACGAAGACCTTGACCATCTTGAGCACGCCCGGCGCGAGTTCGTCGCCGCGCTGCAGCTTTTCGACGCGGTCTTCATACTTCGCGTTGATCCGCTTGATCGCGTCGTCATACTGCGCCTTGATCGCTTCGAGCGCGGCCTGCGCCTTGTCGTCGACGACCGCGAGCTTCCACCAGTCGCCGCGATCGAGTTCGGCGAGCTGATCTTCGGTCAGCACGTCGCCCTTCTTCATGCCCTTGGGTACTGCGCTGGTGGCCTGGCCGACCAGCAGTTCCTTGAGGCTGGAGAAGGTCGCGCGGTTGAGGATCGCGCGCTCGTCGTCGGCGTCCTGCTTCAGACGCTCGATTTCCTCGCGTTCGATCGCGATCGCGCGTTCATCCTTGTCGATGCCGTGACGGTTGAAGACGCGGACTTCGACGACCGTACCCGACACGCCAGGCGGCAGGCGGAGCGAGGTGTCGCGCACGTCGCTGGCCTTTTCGCCGAAGATGGCGCGCAGCAGCTTTTCTTCCGGCGTCATCGGGCTTTCGCCCTTCGGCGTGATCTTGCCGACCAGGATGTCGCCCGGGCCGACTTCGGCGCCGATGTAGACGATGCCCGCTTCGTCGAGGTTGCGGAGCGCTTCTTCGCCGACGTTCGGAATGTCGCGCGTGATGTCCTCCGGCCCGAGGCGCGTGTCGCGAGCGGTGACTTCGAATTCCTCGATATGGATCGAGGTGAAGACGTCGTCCTTCACGATGCGTTCGGAAATGAGGATCGAGTCCTCATAATTGTAGCCGTTCCACGGCATGAACGCGACGAGCACATTCTTGCCGAGCGCCAGTTCGCCAAGCTCGGTCGACGGACCGTCGGCGATGATGTCGCCGGTGCGGATCACGTCGCCCACCTTCACCAGCGGACGCTGGTTGATGCAGGTGTTCTGGTTCGACCGCTGGAACTTCTGAAGGCGATAGATGTCGACGCCCGACTTGCCGGGTTCGACAAGGTCGGTCGCACGGATGACGATACGCGTCGCATCGACCTGGTCGATGATGCCGCCGCGGCGTGCCGCGATGGCCGCGCCCGAATCGCGTGCGACGGTGCCTTCCATGCCGGTACCGACGACGGGCGCTTCGGCCCGCAACAACGGCACGGCCTGACGCTGCATGTTCGATCCCATCAGCGCGCGGTTGGCGTCATCGTTTTCCAGGAACGGAATGAGCGAGGCCGCAACCGAAACCAGCTGCTTCGGCGACACGTCCATCAGCGTGATCTGTTCGCGCGGCGCCATCAGGAATTCGCCGGCTTCACGCGCCGAGATCAGCTCCTCGACGAAGCTGCCGTCGGGGTTGAGATCGGCGTTCGCCTGCGCGACCGTGTGCTTCGATTCCTCCATCGCCGACAGATAGACGACTTCGCTCGTCACCTTGCCGTCGACGACACGGCGATACGGGGTTTCGATGAAGCCATATTTGTTGACGCGTGCGAACGTCGCGAGGCTGTTGATCAGACCGATGTTCGGGCCTTCCGGCGTTTCGATCGGGCAGATACGGCCATAGTGCGTCGGATGGACGTCGCGGACTTCGAAGCCCGCGCGTTCGCGGGTCAGACCGCCCGGCCCGAGCGCCGAGACGCGGCGCTTGTGGGTGACTTCCGACAGCGGGTTGGTCTGGTCCATGAACTGCGAAAGCTGCGACGAGCCGAAGAATTCGCGCACCGCAGCAACCGCCGGCTTCGCGTTGATCAGATCGTTCGGCATCACGGTCGAGACGTCGACCGACGACATGCGCTCCTTGACCGCACGCTCCATGCGCAGCAGGCCGACGCGATACTGGTTTTCGAGCAGTTCGCCGACCGAACGGACGCGGCGGTTGCCGAGATTGTCGATATCGTCGATCTCGCCCTTGCCGTCCTTCAGATTCACCAGTTCCTTGACCACGGCGAGGATGTCCTCGCTGCGCAGCGTCGTCACCGTGTCCTCTGCATCGAGGCCGAGGCGCATGTTGAGCTTAACGCGGCCCACCGCCGACAGGTCATAGCGTTCGGGATCGAAGAACAGGCCCGCGAACAGCGCGTCGGCGGTTTCGCGCGTCGGCGGTTCGCCGGGGCGCATGACGCGATAGATGTCGCTCAGCGCTTGATCGCGATCCTCGGCCTTGTCGGCCTTCAGCGTGTTGCGGATCCACGGACCGGTGTTGTTGTGGTCGATGTCGAGCAGCACCAGCTTGTCGATGCCAGCGGCGTCCATCTTTTCCAGATTTTCCGCGGTCACTTCGTCGCCGGCTTCGATGTAGATCTCGCCGGTCGATTCATTGATCAGGTCATAGGCGCTGTAACGGCCGAAGATTTCCTCGGTCGGGATCAGCAGCGTTTCAAGACCGTCCTTCGCCGCCTTGTTGGCAAGGCGCGGGCTGATCTTGTGGCCGGCAGCGAACACGACTTCGCCGGTCTTGGCGTCCACGATATCGAACGCCGGCTTCGCGCCGCGCCAGTTTTCGAGGACGAACGGAATCTTCCAGCCATCGGCCGCACGTTCGAAGATCATGCGGTCGTAGAAGAAGTTCAGGATTTCTTCGCCCGACATGCCCAGCGCATACAGCAGGCTGGTCACCGGAAGCTTGCGCTTGCGGTCGATACGGACGTTGACGATGTCCTTGGCGTCGAATTCGAAATCGAGCCACGAACCCCGATACGGGATCACGCGCGCGGCGAAGAGATATTTGCCCGACGAGTGGGTCTTGCCGCGGTCATGGTCGAACAGCACACCCGGCGAACGGTGCATCTGGCTGACGATGACACGCTCGGTGCCGTTGATGAAGAAGGTGCCGTTCTCGGTCATGAGCGGCATGTCGCCCATGTAGACGTCCTGCTCCTTGATATCGAGAACCGAACGCGTGTCGGTTTCGCTGTCGACTTCAAAGACGATCAGGCGCAACGTGACCTTCATCGGCGCTGCATAGGTGATGCCGCGCTGACGGCATTCCTCGACGTCATATTTGGGCTCTTCGAGCTCGTAATGGACGAAGTCCAGCTCCGCGGTCCCGGCAAAGTCGCGGATCGGAAACACGCTGCGCAGCGTCTTTTCAAGGCCCGAGACGTAACCGACCGACGGATCGGAACGCAGGAACTGTTCATAGGATTCGCGCTGCACCTCGATGAGGTTGGGCATTTCCACGGCTTCGTGGATATTGCCGAACAGCTTGCGGATTCGCTTGGTTGCGGTTGCTTCGAGGGCCTTGCCCACCGACTTCGCCTTGGTCGCCATAAAGGATTGTCTCGCCTGTAAAAATTCGACTCGCGAGCGCGATAGAGACGCAAAAAAGCCGCAGGCAACCGTTGCCGGTTTACCGCAGCTTTCCAACGCATCTCGAAATCCCGACCGCCCTATTCGTGCCGCCTGCTGCGCAAAGTCAGGCCGCTTCCCGGACGGAAAGGTGTGAGGCGGATATAGGATCGGGGCCCGCCACTGTCAATTGTCGTCCCCCAATATAAGCTTTGCATCAGGCCCGCCGGCTCCATGACGTCGTCCCGCAGCGAATATTCCGTGCCGATTGCGCGCCGCGGCTCGCTTCGTCGCGGCTCTGCCACGGTTCGGCAGCTTTGGCATGGCCTTCGCGTCACGGCATGCGTTCAAGGTCCATGTCAATCCGAAAACCACCAAGGAGAAAAGAAGCTATGCGCAAGATCGCAGGCATTGTCACGTCCCTCTCTCTCGGCCTCGCGATGGCCGCCGGCGCGCCGGCATTCGCGCAGAGCGCGCCCGCCGCGGCGCCGACCATCAACCTCGCGCCCGGCACGACGGTCTATGACTCGGCCGGCAAGGCGATCGGCCCGATTGCCAGTGTCGCCGACCCCAACGTCGTCATCACTGTCGATGGCAAGTCGGTCGCACTGCCCAAGACGTCGTTCATGGAAACCGACAAGGGCCCGGCGATCACGCTGACCCTCGAACAGCTCACCGCCTGGCTCGACCAGCAGGCCGCCGCCGCCACCGCCGCGCTGAACGCCGCGCTCGTCCCCGGCGCCGACATCCGCAGCGCCAAGGGCACCGCTATCGTTGGCAAGGTCAAGGTTGTCGAAGCCGACGCCGTCGTGCTGACGACCGCCGAAGGCGACATGCGCTTGCCGAAGTCGGCTTTCTTTCAGTCGCAGCAGGGTCTGGCCACGAGCTTCACCGCCGAGCAGTTTGCGGCGGCGATTGCCGAAGCCAAGGCTGCAGCGCAGCCCGCGGCGACCGCCGAAGCGGCAGCCGATCCGGCGCCCGCGGAAGCAACGGCAAAAGAAGCCAACTGATCGCAGCGCGATTGGTTAAGGATGGGCGCGAGGAAGATCCCTCGCGCCCTTCTTTTTGTCCGCGGATCAGGCCGCCATGCGCAGCCGGTTGCGCCCTTCGCGCTTGGCGAGATAGAGCGCCTTGTCGGCGCGGTGCAGCAATTCCTCGACGCTGGCGTCGGCGGCATAGGCCGCAAGGCCGATGCTGATCGTGACATGCGCCGGGCCTTCGGCCTCGACATCGGCCTTTTCGATCGATGCCCGAATGCGCTCGGCGACCAGTTCCGCCGACCGGGCGCTCGGCCCCTGAAAGATGCACACAAATTCCTCGCCGCCATAACGGCCAACGACATCTTCCTCGCGCAGCGTCGCCTTCGCGCGCTGCCCGACCCAGCGGATCACCTCGTCGCCCACTGCGTGACCGTGACGATCGTTGATCTGCTTGAAATGATCGATGTCGAAAATCGCCACCGCGAGCTGCGTCCGCCCCTCGCCTGCCGCCAGCAAGGCGCGATTGAGCAGCGCGAGTGTCGAGCGCCGGTTGGGCAGCCCAGTGAGCATGTCGGTGTTCGCGGCTTCCTCGGCGATGCTGCGCGCGGCTTCCAGGCTGCGGGCATTTTCGACCGTTGCTGTGACATCCTGCACCGTACCGAAAATGCCGACGCTGCGCCCGCCGCGCCCGCGCTCGATCGAACCGTGCGATTTGACATAGCGTATCGCGCCGTCGGCGCGGATGATCCGTCCCTGATATTCGAAGGGTTCGCCGGTGCGCACCGCCTCTTCCAATATCGCCTTCACCGCGGGCTGATCCTCTTCGACATATTGCTCGACGCTGGTCGTCACGCTGACCGGCACGCCGGGTTCCAGCCCGTGGATGCGATAGGTCTGGTCCGACCAGTGGATCGTCCAGCGCATCAGATCGACGCGCCAATGGCCAACCAGCGCGGCCGCCTCGGCCTGCACCAGCCAGCGATTGCTCTGCTCGAGCCGTTTGGCGAGCCGGCGCTGGACGACGAGCGATGCAGCGAGGGGCAGCGCGGTCGACTGAAGCGCGAGCAGATAGAATTGCAGGAAGAAGACCTGTTCCTTGACACTGGCCTCCATCGCCGCGATCGGCCCGTGCCCCTGCCCGGTCAGCCATGCTGCAATGCCGGCGATGATGAGCATGCCGGCCGCGGCGCCGAACGGACCGATGCGATAGGCGGCGACGATCACCGCGATGACCGGAAGGAATGTCGCAGGAAAATGCGATTGTTCGAAACTGACCGCCGTGATCAGCGCCGCGAGCGCGAGCACTGCGATCGCTTCGACCTTCATTCGCGTCGTCGCATTGTCGAGCGCCTTCGATGCGACAAGCCGCGTCAGCATGATCAACGGCGGCGCCACGATCAGCATGCCGAGCGCCACGGTCGTCATCCACGACAGGAAGAAATCGAGGCCGATGCCGCCGAAAGCCAGCATCGTACCGCCGCCCGCGATCGCGGCACTCGCCATGCTGGCGACGATCACCGCGAAGCAGAAGCTCGCGACCGCGCGCGGCACCATGAACGAAAGATCCTCGCCCTCGCGGCGGCGGACGATCCAGAAGGCAAGCCCCGCTTCGACCGAATTGGCGAGCGTAAAGATCGCGGCCATCAGGAAGGGCGCACCGCTCAGCATGTTCGCGGCAACACTGGCCACCGCCGCGGCGCCGATTGCCGCCGGCCGCGCGCGCCCCGGCATCAACAGCAGCAACGCCAGGAAATAGCCGCTTGGCGGCCAGATTGCGGCGATATTGTCCTCCCCCTTCGTCGCATGCAGCGACAGGCTGGCGAGCATGAAATAGCCAAGCGCCATCAGCAGCGACCAGAACGTCGCTTCTACTCGTGGGGGGAGTGTCCGCGTCATGCCCGTTATCTGGCAAAAACTGGAAAACAAATGGCTAACATCGCCACCTGTTTAGCCGGGAACGGGCGCGAAATCTCTGCAAATCATCGCGTTAGTCGAACCCGCCGAAAGTCATTGCGACGACCTGTTCGACCCGCGCTTCGTCCCATTCGATCCGGCGGTCGAGAATCAGCATCGCCAGCCCATGCACCAATGACCAGGCGTGGAGCGCCGCAACGTCGGGCGCTTCAAGCTGTGGCAGTGCCTGCGAGACCCCGACGCGCAGCAAGTTGAAGGCAGTTTCGCCGCCATCGGTTCCCGCTTCGCGATAGCGTTCGGGCATCTGCCGGGTGAAGCTGAGCCGAAAGATTGCCGGGTCTTCGTGCGCAAAGCGGACATAGGCGACACCAGTTGCAAGAAAGCCGGCCTTGCCGCCGCCCGCCTTGAGCCACGCCTGCGCCTGCAACGCCCCCAGCCGCCGCAGCCCTTCATCGGCCAGCGCATCAAGCAACGCCTCCTTGTCGGGGAAATGCCGGTAAAGCGCAGTCGCACTGACGCCGACGTCGCGCGCCAGCGCGCGCAGGCCAAGCTCGGCATCGCCGCCATCGGTCAGCCGCTTCATCCCGGCGGCGATCACCGCGGCGCGCAGGTCGCCATGATGATAACCCTTGCCACGCGGCGTCGCCGCCGCATCGGCATTTTCCATGTTGACACTGTTATCTTCATCGATCATGTTTGCACTGTAAACATCGCGAGTCGGTCGCGCAAGCGAAAGGAGAAGGGCATGGCGAGCAATATGGAAACGCTGATCCGCGGCACGGTCTCGAAAGGCATCGGCAAGGTCGCCGATTTCAACCGCAAGCGCCTGCCCCGCCCCACCGACGCGCATCCCTATCTGACCGGCATCCATACGCCGATGACCGAGGAACTGACGATCGAAGCCCTGCGCGTCGACGGGGACATTCCCGCGGCGCTTTGGGGCCGTTATCTGCGCAATGGCCCCAACCCGGCTCTCCCCCCCGATCCCGCGAGCTACCACTGGTTCACGGGCGCCGGCATGGTCCACGGGCTGCGCATCGGCGACGGCAAGGCGCACTGGTATCGCAACCGCTGGGTGCGCGGGACCGAGGCGTGCGCAAAGCTCGGCGAGCCGATCCCCCCGGGCCCGCGCACCGACGGCTTCGATGCCCCCAACACCAATGTCGTCGGATTGGCGGGACGTACCTTTGCGATCGTCGAGGCGGGCGGCAAGCCCGTCGAACTCGACGATCAACTCATGACGATCGCCCACAACCCCTTCGACGGCACCCTCGCTGGCCCTTACACGGCGCACCCGCATCATGACCCGCTCACCGGCGAGACGCATGCGATCACCTACCGCGGCGACGAAATGAACAAGGTCTGGCACGTCGTGCTCGACGACAAGGCGCAGGTGATCCGCGAGGAAGCGGTTGCAGTGAGCGACGGTCCGTCGATTCACGACTGCGCTATAACCGAACATTACGTGCTGGTGTTCGATCTGCCCGTCACCTTTTCGATGAAATCGCTGCTCGCCGGCTATCGCTTTCCCTATGCGTGGAACGAAGCCCATCCCGCGCGCGTCGGCCTCCTCCCCAGGAAAGGCCGTGGCGACGAGGTGGTGTGGGTGCCGGTCGATCCCTGCTATGTCTTTCACCCCGCCAATGCGTTCGAAACCACCGACGGCAAGGTGGTGGTCGATGTCGTCGCGCACGACACGATGTTCGCGCGCTCGAAGCGCGGCCCCGACAGCGAACGGTCGCGCATGGAACGCTGGACCATCGACCCGGTGGCGGGGACCACGACGCGCGCAGTTGTACACGATCATCCGCAGGAATTTCCGCGCTACGACGAGCGCCTGACCACCCGCCCCTATCGCTATATCTACAGCGTCGCCATTCCGGGCGGTGACGCGGTCGAAATGGCGATCGCCGATACCCGGCTGTTCCGCCACGATCTGGAAAGGGGCGCGACCGAGGCGCGTGATTTCGGCCCCGGCCGCCATCCCGGCGAGTTTGTCTTCGTCCCCCGCAGCGCCGCCGGGGCCGAAGATGACGGCTGGCTGATCGGGCTGGTGGTCGACATGACCAACGAGACGAGCGAGCTCGTCATCCTCAACGCCGACGATTTTACCGGCGCGCCGCAAGCGGTGATCCATCTGCCGCACCGGATCCCGCCCGGCTTTCACGGCAATTGGGTCGCCGATTAGGACGGCCAGCGGTTGACGCGGCGGAGTCATTTCCACATTGATTGGGGAAAGGAGACAGACATGAAGCACTTTGCAGCCGCGTTTGCCGTCTTGGCGTTCCTCTCGTCGCCCGTCGCGGCCGACGAGAATGCGAAGACGCTCAAAGGGACGCTCACCCTTTTCAAGGGTCAAAAGTTCGACGGCGAATCCTATCGCATCGCCAAAGATAATCCCAGCTTGGGGCATGATTTCCTTGTCGGCAGCATAGCCGTCTTTCCCGGCGACGTCTGGGAGGTATGCGATAAGCCTAAATACAAGGGCAACTGCCTGACCCTCTCGGCAGACGAAACCGGGATAGGTAAGGCAATGCTGCAGTCCGCGCGCTTGATCAAAGCCGCAGGAGATTAAGCAGAGAAGCGGCAAATGGCGCTTGTCGTACATGTAAAGACCAGCACTAGACGCCAAAATTCTTCGTCCAATCGCCGGGCCGCCACGGCTCGTCGTGAAAAGCGCTGTCATTTGGCAGCGCTTTTCACGCGCGGTTCGTTTTCCTTTCACTATGACGAAGAAGTTCCCCCTCCTCCGCCCTGCCACGAGCGCGATGGCCGCGTTCCTGGTCCTGTCCACCCCGGCCGCCTTTGCGCAGACCGCGCCGGCCGAAACCACGCCCCCCGCGATGGCGCCCGAACCCGTCGCGCCGCCGGTTGTGATGGTGCCACCGGTCGCCGCACCGGCTCCGCAGACGACGCAGCCTGCGACGCCCGCACCTGCGCCGGTCATCCGCGTGCCGCTCGACGTCGCGCCCCCAGCTACCGAAGCAACGCCGAAGGTGGCGGAACCGCAGGCGGAGGCAGCTACCGCGCCGCGCGCCGAACGTCAGGCGAAAGCCGCGCCGGCCGAGCGGACCCGCGAGCCCGCGGCCGCCCCGGCAAGCCCGGCAACCGAACCGGCCGCACCGACTAGCGCAACCGCATCGACGCTCGCCGAAGATAGCGCGCTGACGCCGCCGCTCGCGGCGCCGGTCGCCGAACCCGCAGATCCTGTGGTCGCACAGCGCGCCGACGCGGGCGGCGACGCCTTCCCCTGGGAAATCGCAGGCGGTGCCGCAGCGCTGCTGCTCGCTGGCGGCGCAGCGTTCGCCTTGATGCGTCGCCGCCGCACCGACTTTATTGTCGAGGACACGCGCTACGAAGACGTCGCTCCGGCGCCCGAAGCCTATCGCGCGCCTGTCATTACGGCACCGCCCGCCAAGCCGCGTTCGGCGCCCGCATTCGCCACCGCGCCGCACGGCAGCATGGGCCGCCATGAGGCGCTGGCCATGGCCGGCCCGAGCGAGGACAATCCGTTCCTGACGCTCAAGAAGCGACTGAAGCGCGCGCGCTTCTATGACCGCCGCGAACGGATGGACTATGATGCGCTGCTCGCTGAACAGAAGGATATGCGCCGCCAGCCGGCCAGCGCGTGGGATATCGCCCAGCGTCCCGAACCGGCCCCGGCGCAGCAGGACGTGCATCGTCCGGACACCCGCCCCGCGCGCGCGGGCCTGCGCCCCGGTTTCGCCAAGGGCTGAGCCAGAGGCTGACCAGCCGCGCGCGTCCGGTTCGTTCGTCGCGCAAGGAAAAAGGGCGGCGCCGCAAGGCACCGCCCTTTTTCTTGTCGCCGTGGTTCCGCCGGGAACCGGCGGAAACCGCTACGAACGACAGCGAACTTACTTGAGTTCGACGGTCGCGCCGGCAGCTTCCAGCTTCTTCTTGATGTCTTCGGCTTCGGCCTTGTTGACACCTTCCTTGACGGCCTTCGGCGCGCCTTCGACGAGCGCCTTGGCTTCGCCCAGGCCCAGACCGGTGATCGCGCGGACTTCCTTGATGACGTTGATCTTCTGACCACCGTCGCCGGTCAGGACGACGTCGAATTCGTCCTTTTCTTCAGCAGCCGGAGCGCCAGCGCCGGCAGCCGGAGCGGCAACGGCGACAGCAGCGGCGGCCGAAACGCCCCACTTTTCTTCGAGCATCTTCGAAAGTTCAGCAGCTTCCAGAACGGTCAGCGCCGACAGGTCTTCAACGATCTTAGCAAGATCAGCCATTTTCATTCTCCATCAAAACCGGGATAGCCCGGTGAATTGGTAAGGGTAGGTAGGGTTTATGCTGCTTCCTTGGCGCCATAGGCACCAAAGACCCGCGCCAGCTGACCAGCCGGGGCTGCCGCAATCTGGGCAACCTTGGTGGCCGGAGCCTGAAGCAGGCCGATAAGCGTGCCGCGCAGCTCGTCGAGCGACGGCAGCGAAGCGAGCGCCTTCACGCCTTCCACGTCGAGGACCACATCCCCCATGCCGCCGCCAACGATTTCAAGCTTGTCGTTGGTCTTGGCAAATTCCACGGCGATCTTCGCAGCCGCCACCGCATCGGTGGAAGCGGCAATAGCCGTGGGACCGGTCAGATAATCGCTGATGCCGGTGTAGGGCGTGCCTTCGAGCGCGATCTTGGCCAGGCGGTTCTTCGCGACTTTGAAGCTCGCGCCCGCGTCGCGCATCTGCTGGCGAAGCACCGTCGACTGGGCGACGGTAAGACCAAGGTTGCGAACGATCACAACCGAAGCCGCATTCGACAGCGTAGCGTTCAGCGAGGATACGGCATCGGCTTTTTGAGCACGATCCATGCCTGTTTCTCCACTCTGTGCCCGGATGCGCGCAACAGGGCGCGCCGCCGGGCGGCTAACGAACGCAAAGGCCAGAAAGGACGCATCCCGTCTGTCCGTTGCGTGGCGATGTCCGATGGGGTCGGTCAAGCCGCGGGCGCCTGGATACAGGCGGGCGACCGAAAAAGACTGTTCCCCGTCTAGGCTGGAAATTAAGCGGAGCAAATCCCCCGCACCAACTGTCTCGGACGGAATTGCCAGGATCGGAACCCTGACAACACGGGGGCGCCTAATAGCGGCGAGCCGCAGCGAGTCAAGGGAAATAGCCGCTCCGGCCACAGAGCGCTCGCGCACAAAATCGCAAAACCCCTTGCGCAATTTTATTTACGATATATCTTAGAGCTATCTAAAAACAGTCTGAAGGATAAAGACATGCACTTTCATGGACATAGAGGCGATCGCGGATGCGGCATGCGCTATGGCATGCGCCACGGCGGGCGCGGATTCGGACCCGGCTTCGGCCGCGGGCGCGGCTTTGGCGGCCGTCACGGCCACGATGACGAGGGCCGCGGCCGGCGTCGCCGGATGTTCGACAGCGGCGAACTGCGCCTCGTCCTGTTGCGGCTGATCGCCGACGAACCGCGCCACGGCTACGACCTGATCCGGCGGATCGAGGAACTGACGGGCGGCGCCTACGCGCCCAGCCCCGGCGTGATCTACCCTACCCTCACCTTGCTCGACGACATGGGCCAGATTGCCGCCGCCGACAGCGAGGGCGCCAAGAAGCTCTTCGCGATCACGCCGGAGGGTCAGGCCGAACTCGACGCCAATGCCGCGCTCGTCGACGAACTGCTGGCGCGGCTGGCGGAAGTCGGCGATGAGCAGCAGCGCACCGACAGCGCTTCAGTGCGCCGGGCGATGGGCAATTTGCGTGCCGTATTGATGAACCGGCTGCGCGACCGCGAGCTCGACGAAGCCACGCTCCATGAGATTGTGGCGCGGATCGACGAAGCGGCACAGAAGATCGAGCGGCTTTGATGGAGGCTCAGATGACCCATACCGCCACCGCGCAGGTCCCCACGGCGCATGCGAGCAAATATCTGCAGCAGCTTTGCAAGCATTGGCAGCATAATCTGGCGGTCGCCTTCACCGCCGATCACGGCACCGTCACCTTTCCGCGCGACGCGCGCGGAGCGGATTGGCCCGGCGACGGGCTGGTCACCTTCGACGCCGGCGAAGCCGCGCTGTCGGTTCGCATCGATGCGAGCGCCGAAGGCCAGCTCGAGGCACTGAAGGGCGCGGTCGCGCGTCATCTCGACCGCTTCGCCTTTCGCGAAGCGCCGCTGCGTTTCGACTGGCAATAGGCAAGGTCGAGCCGGGCGCGCGGTCTATACCGCCGGCCCGGCCGGTCAGCCGATGGTCTGCGTCATGTCAGTCGGCGCGCGCGGGAAGACCGTTGACGAGCTGATGCAGCTCACCGGCTTCCCACATTTCCATCATGATATCGCTGCCGCCGACGAATTCGCCCTTCACATAGAGCTGGGGGATCGTCGGCCAGTCCGAAAATTCCTTGATGCCCTGCCGGATTTCCATGTCCTGCAGCACATCGACGCTGGCATATTCGACGCCAAGCCGGTCGAGCATCGCAATGGCGCGCGACGAAAAGCCGCACTGCGGGAAAAGCGGCGTGCCCTTCATGAAGAGCAGGACGGGATTGTCGGCGACCAGCTTGGCAATGCGGTCGTGAGTGGCTTCGGTCATAACAGGTCTCCGGCACGGGCGCGGGCGCGCCGCATTGGGGTCATACCCCTATGAAGGGATGGCGGTGGTCAATTGCAAGGCGTGAAGTTCGCCGCCCATGCGCCCACCAAGCGCCGCATAGACCGCCTTGTGCTGCGCGACGCGGCTCAACCCGCGAAAGGATTCGCTGACGATATGCGCCGCATAATGATCATTGTCGCCGGCAAGATCGGTGATCGTCACCTCCGCGTCGGGAAGCGCCGCCTCGATCATCGCCCGCAAATCGGATTCGCGCATGCCCATGCCGGATGTCCTGCCCGATTCCGCGATCAGTTCTGCGTGTCGATGAACTGGCGGCGCGCCTCGGCCGTCTTTTCGTTGAGCATCGAGCGGATTTCGGCGTCGCTGATCTCGACCGCGGCGGCGGTCAGGTCGCCAGCCAGCTTGCGGATCACATCCTCGTCGCCGGCTTCCTCGAAATCGGCCTGCACGACCGCCTTGGCATAGGCGTCGGTTTCCTCGGGCGTCAGCCCCATGCGCTCTGCGGCCCATTCGCCGAGCAGGCGATTGCGGCGTGCGGTGATGCGGAACTGCACCTCCTGGTCGCGGGCGAACTTCGCCTCGAAAGCCCGTTCACGATCGTCGAATCCGCTCATTTCACCCTCTTTTGGAAATTGACCCTGTCGGGATGGCAGATAGGTGGCCGCGCCCCGGCGCGCAAGCCGCCTGTGCGGCAGATCACTTCCCTTTTCGCCACAAGGGGTTTAGGGTCCGCCGCAACGGGAATGGGTCGTACCGCAGCAACAGACTGCGCCTTGCCGCCAACCAGATGGCCAGGTGCCCGATGCCGTGACCCTGGGGGAATATCGTGATGACCGTACGACCTGCGTTTCGCCTGTCCTTGCTGGCGCTGCTCGCCGCATCGGCGCCTGTCCCGGCCTGGGCGCAAGGCGAAGACCCGACGCTCCGCGACAGCTTTTCGATCGGCAGCCAGGGCGGCTCGCTGTGCGAAGTGCAGGCGACTGTCCGCGACGCCGTCGTCAAGGGCATGTTCGACCGCGCCTGGGTGATCGTTTGCCGCGATGCGAGCCAGCCCGTCGGCTATATCCGCGCGCTGCGTGCCAGCGAAGCCGACGCGGCGCAGCGGCTGGCAGCGGCGCGCGATCCGAACATCGTCTGCGGTGCCGACGGTCGCTGCACGATCAAGGGCAGCAGCGTCGAATGGGCGAGCCGCATCGAAATGGACGGCGCCACCGCCTACACCGCCGAAGGCTTTGCCGCTTATGGCGACGCACTGACGCTCGCGCTCCAATCGATCCGCCAGCACAAGGTCGCACCGGGCGTCATCAAGGTCGCAACCACATCGGTTGGCGGCGGCGACGAAGGCTTCGCGCGCACGCTCGCCGGCACGATCGACCTCGACCGTGCACTCGCCGAAGGCTATCGCCGCAATCACAGCGGCGACTATGCCGAAGCGGCCGAATTTTTCGAAGCGCTGTCGCGCCGCACCGCGAACGACGCCTCCACCGGCGACATTGATCCGAGCGAATTCACGCTTAACCGCGCGCTTCAGAAATCGAACCTCGGCGAATTTGCCGAAGCCGCGCGCCTGTTCGCCGATGTCGATGCGATCCCGACGAGCGATCCGGTGCAATTGCGCCTGCGGCGCAATTTTCAGGCGATCGATGCGCTCAACCAGCGCGACTATGCGCGCGCCGCCGAAATCCTGCAGCGTCCGGTGCCGCCGACCACCGCATCGATCGAAACCGCCGACGGCAGCGTCACGCTGACCCCAGCGATCACCGCCGGGGTCAACAGCGGCAGCAACGCCCGCGCCATCCGCCAGACATCGGACAGCGAGCGGCTGAGCCCGCTCGAGCGCGCGCAGATCATCGACGCACAGGCGACGCACCTGCTCGGCACAGTCGATCGCCTGCGCGGGGACGCGAATACCGCCAAGCAGCTCCAGCTCAAGGGCCTGACCGACGCGCTGGCCGTGCGGCAGGGGCGTGTCACCTCGATCGTCCGGCTGCGTTCGCAGATGCTGGGCGAGCTCGCACTGACCGAAGAGGCGCTGGGCGATATGGGCACAGCGGATGCGCGTTTCCGCGAATCGGTCGATGCGCTCGCGATCGAATATCCCGAAACCAATGCGCTCGCCTCGGCGCGCGCGCGCTACGCCGCCTTCCTGACCCGCCAGGGCCGCGACGACGAGGCGCTCGCCCTCTATCACGCGGTGGTAAAGGCGCTCGCCGACACGCAGCGGTCGTCGACCGGCATGGCGAATATCATGGCGCCCTATTACCGCCTGCTTGCGGCACGCGCGCCGACCGATCCCGCCGCCGTCGCCGATTTCTTCGTCGCCAGCCAGCTCCAGGTTCGTCCCGGCGTCGCCGATACGCAGGCCGTGCTGGCGCGCGAACTGTCGGGCGGCGACGGCGACGGCGCCCGGCTGTTCCGTCAGGCGACGACGCTCAATCGCGACATCGAACGCGCGCGGATCGAGGAAGCGCGCCTGATCCAGCTCCCCGCGACCGGCGAGGTCGCCGCACGGCTCACCGATGTGAAGACACAGATCGACAATCTGTCGTTCCAGCAGGCTGAAACCGTCGCCAAACTGTCGGCGTTCCCGCAATATCGCGTCGTATCGTCGGGCAAGCTCGATCTCGGCGAATTGCAGCAGGTACTGCGCCCCGACGAAGCCTATCTGAAGATGCTGGTCGTCGGCGACGCCGTCTATGCGATGCTGATCGAGCCGGGCAATGCGCAGCTCTGGCGCGCCGACATCGACGCCGACGGCCTGGAAAATGCGGTCGATGCGATCCGCTCGACGATTTCGACGGTCGAAAACGGACGCCGCGTCACTTATCCGTTCGACGCGGCCACCGCGCGCAAACTCTATGTCCAGCTGTTCGGCCCGGCCGCCGATCACCTGCCGGCGGTCAAGCACCTTGTCTTCGAACCCGATGGCGCGATGCTGAAACTTCCCGTCAACCTGCTCATCACCTCCGACACCGGGCTCGCCGCCTATGAACAGCGGGTCAATGATCCCGCCGCCGACCCCTTCGACATGCGCGGCATCGCCTGGCTCGGGCGCTCGACCCGGCCAAGCACCGCGGTATCGGCGCTCGCCTTCCGCAACGCGCGCCAGGCGCCGCCATCGACCGCACGGCGGCAATATTTCGGCCTTGGTGAAAATCTGCCGCTCGCCGGCGGCATCCTGCCCTCGCTCGGCACCCGCGGCGCGGCGAGCGACAGCGTCGATGGCACCTGCCAGTGGAACGCCTCGCAATGGGCGCGTCCGATCTCGGCCGCCGAACTCGTGACCGCAAGCAGCACCATCGGGCGCGACAGCTCGACCCTGCTCACCGGCGGTGCCTTCACCGATACCGCGGTCAAGGAACGCGGAGACCTTAGCGACTATCGCATCATCCATTTTGCAACCCACGGCCTCGTCACCGCGCCGAAGCCGTCCTGCCCGGCGCGCCCCGCACTTGTCACCTCGTTCGGCGACAAGGATTCGGACGGCCTGCTCACATTCCAGGAAATCTTCGACCTGAAGCTCGACGCTGACCTGGTGATCCTGTCGGCGTGCGATACCGCGGGCGCCGCCTCGGTCGCCGCAACGCGCGAGGCCGGCGTCGCCAGCGGCGGCGGCAGCGCGCTCGACGGGCTCGTCCGCTCGTTCATCGGTGCCGGCGGCCGTTCGGTCATCGCAAGCCACTGGCCGGCGCCCGACGATTTCGACGCAACCAAGCGGCTGATCGGCGGCCTGTTCGCCGCACCGCAAGGCGAAAGCGTCGCAGACGCGCTGTGGACGACGCAAAGCCAGCTGATGAACGACCAGCAAACCTCGCATCCCTATTATTGGGCCGGGTTCGCGATCATCGGCGATGGCGCGCAGCCGCTGCTGCACGGCCTCCCCACGACGACCGCCACCGCCCCCGTCGCCGGAGTTTCGACCGGACGCGCGGCGCGCTGACCCGATGGCCGCGAGCATCGCCCCGGACGCCGCGCCCGACGCAATGCCGGCCGCCAACGGCCCGGCGACGATCCCGCTGCGCAAGCGGATCCGGCGGCTGGTCATGCAGCTCGGCCCGTCGCGGATGGCCGCGACGATCCTCTTCCTGATCGTTGCGACACTGTTCGCGCGCTTCAGCTGGGACATGCCGCTCGTCAACGATGCCGAACGCGCGCTCTACGATGCGCGCGCGACGCTGATGGCGCCGCACGTCGCGCAGGATCAGCGCATCGTCATGATTACCTATAATGACGAAACGCTGTTCAATACCGGCATCCGGTCGCCGCTCGACCGGACGCTGCTTGCGCGCGCACTCGCCAATATCGACCGCATGGGCGCGAAGGCGATCGGCATCGATATCGCTTTCGATTCGCCGCGCCCCGACGACGATCTGCTGAAGACGCAGTTGCGCGCCATGACGACGCCGACCTGGCTCGCCTATGCCGAGCAAGCGAGCAATCCGAACACCATCTTCTACGAACAGCAGAAATTCCTGCAGTCCTTCATCGCCGACGTGCGCACCGACAAGACCCGGCCGACGAGCGTCCTGTTCCGCACCGACGGCGACGGCGTGATCCGCCGCTGGCCCGACCGGCCAAAGAATCTGCCGCCGCTGATGGCGAATGCGCTGGCGCCGGTCGACGCTGCCCACGCCGATTATCAGGGCAATATCCGCTTCCTCCTGCCCGCCCGCGCCAATGCCGGACAGGAAGAGCCGGTCTTCGCCAATATCCCGATCGACACATTTGCGGTGCCGATGGACGATGAAATGCTCGCCGGCCTCGCCGAGCTGGTGCGCGGACGCTATGTCCTGATCGGCGGCGACATCATCGACAACGACCAGTTCAACACGCCAATGAGCCGCTTTGTCGATCCGATCACCGGGCTTCACGAAACGATGATCGGGCTGGAGGTTCATGCGCATATGCTGGCGCAGCAGCTTGACGGCGACTGGCCGGCGCCGGTGCCGGGGCCGTCGCTGTGGGTGCTGGCCATCCTCGTCGTCGTCGCCGGGGGACTGACCAGCCTGATCGACATGCGTGCGCGCTGGGTCGCGCTCGCCTTTCTGGGGCAGCTTGCCTTCTTCGTCGCCTTCCCTTTCTGGCTGCACCGCCACGGCATCGACACGACGACCCTGCCCGCCTTCGGCTGGGCGGTCGGCTGGCTGCTCGGCTATGCCGCGGTCGGCACCGCGGCGCGCACCATCGGCTCGCGTCAGCGCGCCTTCGCGCAGTCGGCGCTCGGCAAATATCTGCCTGTCGATGTCGCCGCGCAGATCATGCGCGATCCCGACCAGCTTTCGCTGCACGGCGAACGGCGCAACATCTATTGCGTCTTTACCGACCTCGAAGGCTTTACCAAGCTCAGCCATGCGGTGACGCCGGAGACGGTGGCGCGGCTGCTCAACGAATATCTCGACCGCCTGTCGGACATCGTCCTCGAGCATGGCGGGACGATCGACAAGTTCGTCGGCGACGCGGTCGTCGCCTTCTGGGGCGCGCCGATCAGCCGCCCCGACGATGGCGCGCGCGCCGCGGCGGCGGCGGTCGCCATGTACCAGGCGGGTGAAGCCTTTCGTGTCGATATGGCGGAGGGCGTGCCGCCGATCGGCATGACGCGCGTCGGCCTGCACGTCGGCGACGCAATCGTCGGCAATTTCGGCGGCGAGGACCGCATCCAATATACCGCGCTCGGCGACAGCATGAACACCGCCTCGCGGCTGGAGGCGGCGAACAAGAGCCTGAAGACCGGCGTCCTCATCTCGGCCGAAGCCGCCGAGCGTTCGGGGCGCGACGATCTGGTGCCGATGGGCCGGGTGACACTGCGCGGGCGGGCGCAGCCGGTCGACGTCTTTACCCCGCGCGCCGACCTCAGCCCCGATCAGCGCGCCGCGATCGCCGCGCTGGTTGCCGCGCATGCGGCGGGCGATAAAAAGGCCTATGTGACCTGCGCCACAGCATTGGCGGCCGAATGGGGTAAGGATTTGTCCATCATGTTCCTGATCGAACGCCTGAACGATACCGACAAGGGAGAAAGCTATGTCCTTTCCTGACTTCCGGACCCGCCGCCTGGGCCTGACCACCGCCGCAGCCGCCATTGCCTTCGCGGTTGCCGGCACCGCCGCAGCGCAATCGATGGTCGTGCGATCGACCGGTCCGTCGGCGTCCAAATATCCGACCGGCGCAAAGCTGAAGGCCAGCGACAAGCTGACCCTCGTGGCGGGCGACAAGATCGTGCTGATGCAGGGCGGCAAGACGCGCACCCTGTCGGGGCCCGGCACCTATGGCGCCAGCGGCCCGATCCAGTCGAACCCGGTCCCGACGAACCCAAGCCCGCCGAACTGCGTGCGCCGAACCTGTGGTTCATCGACTATCGCGAAGCCGGCACCTTCTGCGTCGCCGATCCCGCGACGCTGATGCTGTGGCGCCCCTATATGGACACCGACGAGCTTCTGAAGATCGAACAGGACGGCAAGACGCAGACCGTTGCTTTCGTCGTCGGCGCCAATTTCCGCAAATGGCCGTCCGATGCGATGCCCGTCAAATATGACGTCGACTATCGCCTGTCGGGCGGCGGGCTCAGCGCCCCTGTCACCATCCGCTTCAAGCCGATGGGAGAGGTGCCCGCGACCCCCGACGCGTCGGTCGATGCGCTGATGGCAAAGGGCTGCACCCCGCAGCTCAACCGGCTCGTCGACACGATGGCGGAAGCCGAAGCGAGCGGCGGCTGAACGCACGGCTGGCGGGCATTGAAGGGGCCGCGCCGGTCTGATATTTGTTGCAGACTATGCGGCCGGATAGAGCCGCAAGTCCTTTCCTTGGGTCGATAAATTGGTCTAGCTGCCCGTGGGGGCGGCAGGATCGCTGGAGCGCGTTCGAAAACGCCTGCGCTCGGGGTTTGACCGCAGCGCGCCGCCGCCGATTGCACCGACGGGCGAGCGCGTCGTGTCGGCCGACGACAGTATCGAACACGCCCCCTGCCCGCTCGCCGCGCCCGAATTCGCCAATGTCCGGGTGACGCTGCGTAGCGCCGAATTCTCCGCCGCGCCGGGGATCGACACCGCCATGCTGGCGCCCGCCTGGTCGGACAAGGTCGGCCAGGATCTGCCGATCGCGGTCGTGTGCGACATTCGCGACCGCGCCGCGACGCTGCTGCGCGCCAAGGGCTATCTCGCTGCCGTGCGCGTCCCACCCCAGACAATCAGCGACGGCATCGTCCGCTTTGACATTCTCTCGGCACGCCTTGCGCGCGTCGAAGTGCGCGGCGATGCCGGCAGCAACGAGCGGCTGCTGCAACGCTATCTCGCGCATCTCGACGATGCGCCGATCTTCAACGTCGAGGATGCCGAGCGCTATCTGCTGCTCGCGCGCGACATCCCCGGCCTCGATGCCCGGCTGACCTTGCGTCCCGGCAATGCGCCCGGCGAAGTGATCGGCGAGGTCACGGTCACGCGCACACCTTTCGCTTTCGACGCCAATATCCAGAATTTCGGATCGCACGACGTCGGCCGCTGGGGCGGCATGGTCCGCGCGCGCGCCGCCGGCCTGACCGGCTTGGGCGACCTGACGACCGTCAGCCTGTATTCGACCGCCGATTTCGAAGAGCAGCAGGTGCTGCAACTGTCGCACGAAATGCGTGTCGGCGGCGAAGGTCTGCGGCTTGGCGGCAGCTATACCTATGCATGGACGCGCCCCGATGTCGCGACGCTGCCCCTGAAATCGCATACGCAGATCATCAGCCTGTTCGCCGGCTATCCGCTCGTGCTGACGCAGGCGAAGCGAATTCAGATCGGCGGCGGGCTCGACATCATCGATCAGGACATCGCCATCGGCGGCGTCCCCCTCAACCGCGATCGCGTGCGCGTATTCAACCTTCACATAGATGGCAACTGGACCGATCCGGCATCGATCGCGGGCCGGCACGGCTACACCCCGGCCGAGCCGCGCTGGGCCTTCGGCGCCTCGCTCGAAGCGCGCCAGGGCGTCGATTTCCTGGGCGCCAGCAAGGACTGCGGCCCCGGCGGCCCCGCCTGCTTCCTGCCCGGCGCGGTTCCGCTGACCCGTATCGAGGCGAAACCCGACGCCTTCGTGCTGCGCGCCAACGCACAGGCCGACTGGCGACCGACCCCCAAATTCACCCTGTCGGTGGCGCCGCGCGCGCAATGGGCGAGCGATCCGCTCGTCGCCTATGAAGAATTTTCGGGCGGCAATTTCACCGTCGGACGCGGTTTCGACCCCGGCACGGTGATCGGCGACAGCGGCGTCGCGGTGACGACAGAGGCGCGCTACGGCTCGTTCGTCCCCGCCAATACCAAGGCGCTTGCCATCCAGCCCTTCGCCTTTTTCGATGCGGCATGGGTCTGGAACAAGGACAGCAGCTTCAACGGCCTGAATCCGCAAAAGCTGTTCTCCGCCGGTGGCGGCGTGCGGCTTGCCTACGGCACGCTCGGCCGGCTCGACATGACCGTCGCGGTGCCACTGAACCGACCGGCACTGTTGGCGAAAAAGCCCGACCCGCGCTTCCTGCTGTCCCTGACGACGCAATTCGGTGTGAGGGCTCGTTGATCATGCAATTCGAACCGGAAACGACCGCCATGCGCAAAACCGCAAACACCAGCCTTCCCGCCGCACGGACGGCGAAGCGCCAATTGTTGCAGGGCTGCGCGATTGCCGCGGGCCTTGCCGCCGGCGGGCCGGCGCTGGCGCAGGTCGCCGGGACGGGCACCGTCGTCAGCGGAAGTGCGACCATCTCGCCGCCCGGACCCGGTGCGACAACCGTCACCACGGGCGGATCGCAGACGATCATCAATTGGGTTCCGACCGACAACGCTCCCACCGGCGGCGACATCGACTTCCTGCCGGCCGGCAACGCCTGGAATTTCAGCGGCAACGGCAATTATGTCGTGCTCAACCGCTTCGTGAACGGATCGGGTGGGTCGCTGAGCCGGCAGATCGCGCTGAGCGGCGCCATCAACAGCACCGACACCGCGACGGGCGCGCCGGGCGGCAGCATCTGGTTCTACAACGCCGGCGGCATCCTGATGAACAGCGGCAGCGCGATCAACGTCGGCAGCCTTGTCCTCACCGCCAACGATATCGACACGACGGGCGGTCTTTTCGGACCGGGGGGCGAAATTCGCTTTCGCGGCGCATCGGGCAGCACCGCTGCGATCCGTATCGACGCAGGCGCCTCGATCACTGCCGATATGGGCGCGGCGGGCGGCAGCTATGTCGCGCTCGTCGCCCCACGCATCGTCCAGGACGGCATCGTCAACGTCAACGGGTCGGCGGCCTATGTCGCCGCCGAACAGGCCGACATCCGCATCAACGCAGGCCTGTTCGACATCAACGTCCTGACCGGCGCCGAGGGCGGTCAGGTCATCAGCCACAGCGGCATCACCACGGGACCGGAACAGCAGGTCAGTGGCGGCGCCCAGCGCATCTATATGGTCGCCATTCCCAAGAATGACGCCGTATCGATGCTCGTGTCGGGCCAGATCGGCTATCAGGACGCCGTTTCGGCTGTGACCGATTCCGACGGCGCAGTCGTCCTGTCGGCGGGCTATAACATTACCGGTGGGGCGATCGACACCGCGCCGGCGAGCAGCGTCGGCGCCAATATCACGGTCAACGACACGCTGTTCCGCAGCCGCACCTTCGCGCACGCCAGCGGCGATTTTCTGGGCCAGCCCATCGATACGATTCCGCCGGTCGGCGGAGCCTTCGTCCCGCCGCCGCAGCTTGGCCGGATTCTCGTGGAGGGCAATGCCCTGTTCGAGGGCGACAACAGCGCGACGATCAACGTCGGCGCGGTTCAGGCCGTCGGCGCGACCGGCCAGTTCATCGTCCGTTCGAAAGCGGCCTCGGCAATCACCGTCGACGGCGGACAGCTTGCGGCGGGTACCGACATCCTCGTGTCGGCCTCGCGCGATGCCAATGTCGTGACCGGCGTTGGCGAGGGCGGCAATGCCAGTCTGACCGTCCTTAACGGCGGCAGCGTGTCGGCCAATAGCGTGACGGTCAGCGCGCGCGGCCTCGGCGGATTTACCGACAGCGGCGCTGGCGGAACCGGCATCGGCGGAACCGCGAGCATCAGCGTCAGCGGTCCCGGAAGCGCGATGAATGTCGGCTCGTTGATCGTCGATGCTGGCGCGCTCGGCGGCGGCGCCTATGTCGGGCAAAGCGGTCCTACCGTCACCGACGACAGTGGCGACGGCCAGGGCGGCACAGCCACGCTCGATATATCCGACGGCGCCACGGTTCAGGCCAGCAACTTCGTTCGCGTGACCGCCGATGGTCAGGGCGAGACCGGCCTTGTCCGCTCGGGCGACGGCGCAGGCGGGACGGCGCGGATCACCGCTGGCGGGCCCGGCACGACCTTCATATCGAGTTCGACCGACATCAATGCGCAGGGTTTTGGCGGCGGAAGCCAGTCGAGTTCCAGCGGATCGATCTTCTCCGCTTCCGCCGGAAACGGCGTCGGCGGCACCGCGTCCTTCAGCGCGAACGGTGACGATTCGACCCAGATCGCGCCGGGGAACCTCTATCTGTCGGCAAGCGGCCTCGGTGGCGGCGCCAATGCGGACACGGGCCCGCAGGGCGGCAACGGCACCGGCGGCGACGCTTCAGTTTCGGCCGATGGCGCCTTCACGCTCGATCTCAACTCGCTGATCGTTCTCGCCAACGGCGAAAATGGCGGCGCGTCGAGTTCGGGCGGCGATACGGGCGTGTCGGGCGATTCGCTAGGCGGCACAGTCACCGTCGCCGCCAGCAATGGTGCAACGATCGACAGCACCTTCTATATCCAGCTCGACGCCGGCGGCATCGTTTCGAGCAGCGAGAATATCGGCAACGGCCAGGGCGGCGGCGTCCGCATCGACGCGACGAGCGGCGGGTCGATCACCACCGACGGCATGCTGCAGATGACCGCCGACGGCGGCAGCTTCGGCGGCTTCACGGTGGCGACGAGCGGCGGAACGGGCGACGGCGGCAACATCCTCATCAACGCCGACGGCGGATCGGTGGGTGCCGGCTATTATTATCTGACCGCCAACGGCAGCTCGGCCAATTCGGCCGGCACCACCGGCGCCGCGCAGGGCGGCAATATCGACCTTTTTGCGCTGGGCGGCGGCAGCATCAGCGCCACCGACCCGAGCCAGTTCAGCAGCTTCAATGCCGATGGGCAGAGCGGCTACAGCGTCGGCGGCGCCAACGGGTTCGGCGGCTTCATCGGGCTTCACGCCGACGGCGGCACGATTGATCTTGCCGGAACGATCCGGCTGTCGATGGGCGGCTATTCGGGCGGTAACACCGATCCCGCTGGCGGCGCGGTCCCGGTGGGCCTCGGGGGTTCTGCGTTGATCGAGGTGCTGAATGGCGGCACGATGACCCTCGGCGATTTTGCGGCCGATGCTGAGGGGCGCGGCTATGGCAATGTCGAATCGCCCGGCGGAGCGGGCACTGGCGCGGCCAATGGCGTCGGCGGCGATGTCGTCATCACGCTGAGCGACGGCACGCTGAGCGCAAGCCGCTTCGCCCTGTCGGCCAACGGTTTCGGCGGCCAACCCGGGTCCGGTAGCGGCACCGGCCAGGGCGGCACAATCAGCTATACGCAGACCGGCGGCGACGCGAGCTTCGGCGACCCGCAAATGCGGCATTAGGACTCATGGAACCCACCGGCAACGGCATCGGCGGCACCGCGACCATGACCCTGTCGGGCGGCAGCTTCGGCGCATCGACCGCAGCCGCCTATGCCGAAGGTTTCGGCGGCGAAGGCAGCTATGGCTATGACGATTTCTCGAACCCGGTTCAGCCCGCGGGCAACGGCGGCGATGGACAGGGCGGCACCGCGACGATCGTCATCGACGGACCGATCGCGATCGATACCGGCACGTTGGCGGCCTATGCGGGTGGCCGCGGCGGCAGTGGCGGCGATTTCAGCAGCATCGGCGTCACGGTCGGCAACGGCGGCGATGGCGGTGCGGGCACGGGTGGTCAGGCATCGATCACCATAACCGACGTATCGATCGACACCGGCGACCTGATCGCGGACGCTGGCGGAATCGGCGGCAATGGCGGCAACAGTTACGATTCGGGCAGCTTCGGCGCGCCCGCGGGTATCAGCGTCGGCGGCCGCGGCGGATCGGGCACCGGCGGGACGGCGACGATCAACCTCGCCTCGGCGGTCGGGGTCGCGGACACGCTGACGGCGCGCGCGGCGGCGTCGGGCGGGCTTGGCGGCTATGGCTCGGTC
>LULW01000218.1_pt1 | contig 27017 bp, 44 predicted proteins | sample 729531 | NCBI WGS metagenome assembly LULW01 (sample SAMN03860279, study PRJNA289734) | marine metagenome | biome: seawater column; feature: ocean; material: water; isolation source: Red Sea water column Station 108 - depth 10m | place: Saudi Arabia: Red Sea | collected 2011-10-15 | depth 10 m | reverse complement strand
TAGAATAGGAGAGGGGAGCGAAAGCTCCCCTACCACTTTGCATGACCGTACTCCGCCCAGAAGCACAGTCCCACCCTACGGTCATCTGTAGTCGTTATCGCTACACTAAGCTGTGCTTATCATATATACTATACATACATATAACTATAACTAAATCAGGAGTTGATTATGGATAAAGATAAGATGATGAGAACTAACGTATTGATCGAACACATCAGAGAATATGATGGATATGTCGATCACTATTATAAAAAGATATACAGACAGTTTGAGAAGTATATCGAGCAAGATGATAGGGTCTTAGATACACAAATCTTTGATGATATGCAGAGAGATTTTATTAATCTTGTTTCCTTTATTGATAAAAGAAACGCACACGAGTCTGGTTTGATTGCTCGATTGTTTGGTCCTGATCAAAATAAAAGAAGAGCTTTGAATTACTTCTTTGCTGACAGCTGGGACGATGGCAACAGGTTCTTGAAAGACAGCGACAGAGATTGCTTGGATAAGGTTCCCTTCTGTAGATACACTATTCGTAAAGCGATCAAAGAACTTCAGGATCTACCGCAAGAGTAGATCCTATGGGGAGCGAAAGCTCCCCATCATCTACTGATGACCGTACTCCGCCCAGAAGCACAGACCCACCCCTACGGTCATCTGTAGTCTGTTTTAGTTGGTATAATATCCCATATCGTGTATATTTATAATATAAGAAGGGAACATAAAGTAGACCTTCATTTACTCAAGGAGTTAGTTAATGAGTGAATTAAATGTCTTCAGGGTTACAGACATTAAAGTAACCAAAAAACAACGTAAAGATTATATGTATATTACAATCGTTACGGAATCAGTAGACTATAACGGAGTTACTAAAGTAGACACTCAAAATTATATGTCTAAAGGTAAAAAGATAAGATTTAAAGTAAATAAAATCGAAAAATCAGGTTAACTCCTAGGCTGGGCAGAAATGCCCAGCCATTAACCAAACGAAAGGAAAAGTTATGTTAAATATACCTTACATTCAAGATCCAGCCCACGGCTGGGCTGTCGTAAAGAGAGATCTTCTGCCTAAGTTAAGACTAAACGAGAGACAATTTCCGTTTTCTTATAAATCACCAAAAGGCGAGTTTATTGCTCTCGAGGAAGATTGTGAAATGCCACAATTACTCAAAGCGTTAGACGCTCATCAAATGCCATATACTTTGGTGGACAAGCTGGTCGAATACGAAGATCCAGACAATCCGAGAAACTGGTAAACAGTGAGGAGCTTCGGCTCCTCATCTGATGACCGTACTCCACCCCGAAGTGCAGACCCGCCCCTACGGTCATCGGTAGTCTATTTGACTTTGTATAAAAAGCACAATCGTGTATATTTATAATATAACTTAACCAACAAAAAGGAGGCAGTAATGTCAAATGTTGAGCAAGAAATCACCGACTTAATCGGTGAAGTAATCGAAGACAGTGATGTTGTCGAAAATGCAGTAGAGAACGCACTAAGCAATAACTACGACTTTCAAGATATGATGAGCAGAGTTGACTCATTGGAAAGTCAGGTGGATTCAAATGCTATCGATCAAGAGCAGATACTTATGGGACTAGCTCACTTGATTGTTAAGTCTGATCCATCTAACAAGACGATAGTGTACAAGACTCATCTTGATGCTCTTAACAAAGAGATCGAAGATCTGAAGAAGGCACTAGCAGATAAGGAGGAAACTGCTAATGGGTAAGACTCCACTTTTCACCGAAGGCTTCATTGAAGCCTTCGAGGAAGATCCAAGCCAGTTCATTGGCAGAACGATTTCCGAACATGAAGCATACGAAATGTATAACGAGATGCTAGACGATCATGAAGGTGTTAACATTGGCGGAGTAATAAGAGAATACTCTCATGTTCTAAAAAGTGTTGATCCAATAATGTACAGAGTTGGCTTCAATGATTACATTTCACACCTCGAAGAAGATCACATTTATGTCGAGGGATACACAGAACCACCACAAGATTCCTAGTTGGTTGGGGACGTTGGGCAGATAGGTTAACCTTTCAAAGTATCTGCCCAACAGCCAGACAAAGTGGCAGCTTTGTCTGGCACATTTCGTGTGACCGTACTCCACCCCGAAGTGCAGTCCCACCCCTACGGTCATCTGTAGCCAAAACCAGGTAGACACGATCCACGATCCATGAAACAATATCCACGAACCATTAACAATAAATAGAGGGGTACAAAATGAATTGGTTTAAATATAGTAGTATAGAAAACAATCTTAAAACTTATAATACAAAAGAAGTAAATTGTTTAGATTGCGAAGAAACATTAATAACAAGAGATTACGAAGAAACATTTACAGAATGTTATTATTGTGGATCTAAAAAACTAGGCAATGAACAAATAAAAATAAACCCTAATGTGTAGATCCTATCTAGGATCTACCTTTTTTGTTTCATAATCTGCTCTTCGTAAATCGCAGTTTGATAAGAGGTCGCAATGGTCAATGTTTCAAGAATATTTTTCCGACTACATAAAGTCGCAGACTTCGGAAACTCGCAATTTTGGGCAATGGATCGAGCAACAATGCCCCCATCAAATAAAATTAGATCGGAGGTCAAGGGTACTCGGAGCAAGAAAAAAGAAATACCTTTACAAGAATTATATCTTAAATGCCAAGCAATTTGGGACTTTTCGCATTTTATGGTATTTCCTTTTATTGGGGATTTTAACTCTATAAATAATGGAATACCATTTAATAGAATGAATAAATCAGGAAAACCACTAGCCACTCTATTTTCTATTTTTTGGAAAAAAGAATTTTTCGGAAGTGCCTTTTTTATTTCATTCGCTAATTGTTTTTCTCTTGACATATGATATGGGAAAAACTAGGATAAACTATAATATAAACTTAACATAATGGAGAATGTTATATGAAAGTAGAAAACATGACAAGTAACAAGGGCAATAAAATTGCTAATCAATTTGAAATAACAGATGATTTTAATACTGTTTATTTTCAGTCATACGATAGCATAATTGCTAAAAAAACATGGAATGATAAAGGAGAAAAAAAAGTTTTCCTTGATAGTAATTATTGGGATTACTCAGTAACTACAGGTAAGTATAGAAATATCTTTTTGAATGAAACTAAAAAAGAAACTGAAAAAAAGATAGCCAACGGAACTTATATATTAACAAACTTAAACAAGGAGGTTGAATAATGAAAAAGAAATTATTTTATATTTGTGATGACAACCACGAAAATTTATTTGTCGGAAAACTATTAAGAACTGATGATGAATTAAATGATGAGATTAAAAAATTAGAGATAGGGGACATATACCCCCTATCTAAAACAAGATATTTAATGAGGGAAAGCTAATGAATTATTTAGAACTTGATAACTATTTAAAAGAAGTTGGTTTTCATTCCAAAAATTATAAACTCGAAGTTCCGACTTCGGGTTTAAAAGGACTTGATGCCGTAACTGATATCTTAGTTGACGAATACAACGAAACTGAAAAGTTTATAAAAGATATGTTTAATCAAAATAAAAGGGAGTGGTTATAATGAAAATTAAAAAATCGTGGGTAATAGTTAAGTTTAATAATCATATGGAAAATGTGAGATTAAACCAAGTTAACAAAATTAAAATTTGGAGGGACTATGGAGATATAGCTTGGGGATCAGCAATATACGAAGTCCTAGATTATTTTGATGGAAGTTATAAACAAGCTAAAGAGCATTCTTTAACATTGGAGGTGTAAAAATGAAAACATTTAAATCAGAATTAAAAGAACTGTATCTTGATTGGTACAATAATTATTTAACAGTTGGTAAATTTGCAGAACATCACGGAACAGAAGAACGTGATATGGTGTATTTACTAGATCTTGGCAAAAAGTATCATGAATTAGAGATCAATACTTTTTGTGATGACAACCCAAAAACAAGAAAAATTGGAATGTCTTTAAGTGATATAGAGACTGCGATTTACAATGGATATTCTGTTTATTGGAAAAATTATAACTATCAAGTGATAAAAGACAAAATAGGTCAATATCTAATTAAATGCTTATCCAATTCATATTGTGTCGGATTAACTAAAGCTGATGGAACTTTAAGAGATGATCCAAAAGATTTTTTCTTAGGAGGTATAAACAATGGGTAAACTAAAAAATCATATGATGGAAGTAGACGATTATGTAAATAGCATAATTGACGAAAAGACAATCGAAGAAATATTAGTTTCTGTTGACCAGTTATATGGGAAATACTGGGTCGGTTATGTCGCAGAACAATTAATAGATCATAACGAGTTGACTAATATTAATGATTAATGTTAAACAAAAAAGGTGTAATGCTAAATCAGGAATTAGTATTTTCGCTAAAGTCGGAGATAGAACCCCTCCCCTCACTATCTCCGACAACTTTATATTCGCCATCAATAAACGCAGAGGGGTATTGTTTCCTAATTTCAGCAAGTCTAGCTACTATTTCATCACGGCTAAGTTGGTCAATATGGTGGGTAGTTTCTCGCCTATCAATAGTCAGACCTCCGAGTGCAGATCTAATTTTTTCAGCATTAATCGCAGAGCTAAATTGTCCTTGATCTTCTGCACCTCTACTAAGTTCATGAAGTCTTTTAAGTTGACCAATAAGAGTTACTCCATATTTTCTTTCTCTTTCTTCTCGGAGTTCTTTTAAATGTTCAGTTACAAGTGGAAAATCTTTACCATTCAAAAGCAGACTAGCAGTCTTATGTGCTTGAGAATGAGAATATCCTGCTCGCCTAGCACACTCGCCATTGCTATAAATACCCTCGCAAATAAGTTTGCAGAATTCTTTTTGTCTATTAGTAAGAAACTTTTCTTTTGGCATAACAAAAAAACTATAGGGTTTCTACCATATTTTTTCAATATAAAAACAGAAAAAAATGTCCTGACTTCATTTATAACACACTATAACTGTAGAAACTGTAACCAAAGTGTTACCACTACCCTTATAGCTGATAAGGGTTTGAACACCCTTTCTACACTTTCTACACTTTCTACACCTATTTTTCAAAAAAAAATAATTTTAAAAAAATATGAGGAGAACACTATGTATAAATCTTTTTAGTTGACCATTTATAGGATTATATGGTAAAATTCTTATACGAAGTATTAATTTAAAAAGGAGATATTATGATAGAAGAATTAAATAACAAACTAAAGTCCATGTACCTTGAACCAAAAACCAAGTTACGAGTAGACGTTGACTATGTAATTGGAAGATTACAAGAGATCGTATGTGTAGGAGAAACAATGTATAGTGCAGATGCTAACAAGCATATCTTGTCCATACCTACATGGGAACTCGAAGAATTTATTGATGAATTAAAAGAGAATAACGATAACCACAATAAAAAATTAAATGAATGCAAAGATTATGCAAATGGTTGGAGATACATAGTTTGGGTTGGGGGTAATGATAATTACTACAAATCTTTTAGCCTAGCACAAATGGATTATTATAATTGGATTAAGAAAGGTTATGATGATGTATTTCTAACAGAGATGCAAAAAGATGGAACTGATAAAATCATATATAGTTCGGAGGAAAGCAATGACTAATGTACTAGTAGCAGATATCAAATTCTACAAAGTAGATGATGATGGAAATGAAATTTTAACAAAAGATGGGAAGAACATACAACTTTTTGAATTAAAAAGAGATGTTCGATTTAAACCTTTAGAATATTTATGTGAAGATTTAGACGAAAATATATTGGAGGAGATTGAGAATGGAGGATAAAAAAATAATCAAGAAAATAAAAGAGTGGCTAATATCGGACATGGGAGAAGAAAGCTACCCTCAAGCAGTTCGTATGAATAGCATGGCATTATTAGAATACATAGAAAAATGGGAGAACCAAAAAGATGGAAAACAAAACTGAACATTGGAATAGACCATATAGCAAAAGGCTACATGATTTAATTCAAGCTAGTATTGATAAAGTAAACTTTGACATTGAAGTTTATGAAAAATCATTAACAGAAGATCAAAAAAAATATCGTGATTTAATGCAAAAGGAGGACAAAAATGGAAATTAAAACTTTAGAAGTTAAGAATATATCTCACTATGCAAGGGGTTCAGAAGAAACACCTTGTTACAATGCAACAGTATATATCAATGGTAAGAAAGCCATTGAGATTAGCAATGATGGTCGGGGTGGCATGGACTATCAACATTCATACCCCGACTTTGGAGATGGAAGAGAGGGCATTGTTCAAAAAGCAAATGAATGGTGTGTCAAAACTTTTGGTCAAGAAAGTTTCAAGTTCATGGCAGATGGCAAAGAAGAAACTTGTACCTATGACATTGATTTGGAGCATCATTGTCATAATGAATTGTACAAATGGCTTGATACCAAAACATTAAAGAGAGATTTGAAAAAGCAATGGTTGTTTGTAGAAAAGGGACAACTCATGGGATACAAAAAAAGAGCTACTGATACAGACACGGCATTCAAACATTTCTTTGAAAAGAAACACCCAAATGAAAAGTGTTTAAACTTTCTACCATTTGATGATGCCCTTAAATTATTCAAGGAATGTGCATAATGAATAGGATAGATAAGTTAGTTGAGATCTATAACACATGGGGTCATGCCAATGGCATTTCCCCACTACCTAGTGCAGATGATTTAATATTTGATGGTTCGTATGGTAAGAAAAAAGTTACCAACGATCAGATGAAATGGCTCAAACGATTTAGTGAAGTTTGGAATCGTGCCGAAGATCATGAATATAAAAGGAGGACTAAATGCAAAAAATTATAGATAAAGCAATAGGTGTAATACAACATGAATTAATCAGATCTATTGATGAATTTTATGAGAAAGATGAGCTTACACAAAATAAAATATCAAAGTCTTGGAACTTAATATTGCATGAACTTAATGACCACTGTCCTTTGGGGGATTGGTACAAAGAAGCTAAGAGAAGAAAAGTTATTGAAGATGAATATAGAGAAACTATGGTTGCAGTAAGAAAAGCAGAGAAAAAATTAGAAGAAAAAAGGAGGACTAAATAATGGAAACTCTATATTTTTACTATGACCACACTTATGGAGAGGGTGGAGTTATTGGAGATTTTGGGGACTTGATGGATTTCATTGATAACTCTTATGACAAAGATCGATTTTCAATTCAAGATTGTTGGGATAGCCACAAACAATGTCGAAGAGATAATGACAACATTGATGAAGAGGTAACTCCATTATGAATGCTTGTGAGAGTTGTGGAGAACTTTATGATCCAAGCGACATGGTTAACACAATCGAAGACTTTTATTTTTGTTACAACTGTGATGAAAAAAATAGAGAACTGTATGACTATATGTGGTTCTCTAGGTATAGTGATAAAATAATTAAGGAGGATTAGATGCAATGTATAATCTGTAAAAACGAAATTGAAGAACAATATACTGAAGATGGTATCATGTATTGGGATCAGGGACACAATGCCCAACCGATAGCAGACGGCAGATGTTGTGATTCATGTAACAAGAATGTTGTTCTCCCACAGAGAATAACAGATATGAAAATGTCAATAATACATGGAGGTAAAGTATAATGGGTAGATATTATCACGGAGATATTGAGGGCAAGTTTTGGTTTGCCGTGCAAAGTTCAACAGATGCAGACTTCTTTGGAGTAGAGGGTTATGCAACACATCTTAACTATGGGTTTGGAAAAGAAGATCAACCCAAAGTTAAGGAGGGACTTGAGAACTGCAAAAACACATTAGGCAAGTACAAAAAACTTTTAGATGAGTTTTTTGAAACAGACGGAAAAGACGGCTATAATGATGACATGATAATTAAGTTCTTAGATAAAAAAGAACACCCTCATAGGCATACTGAATGGAGTGTTAAGTATTACCTAGAATGGTATGCACGATATGATTTAGGTAAACAAATAGATAACTGTATCGATAAAGAGGGTTATTGTAATTTTGAGGCAGAATTATGATTACGTTAGAATGTCTTAAAAATGCAATCGCAGATATTAAAGAAACTGAAAAGGAGTGGGTAAATGATTCCCACTCCAAAGCAGAGTATGAGGGTGCTTGTCAAGGTTTAGACATGCTTTTCAGACACTTTAAAGAATTATCAGATGCAGAAAAATTGGAGAAAGAAAAATCATGACAACAAGCTACAGTAAAATAAAAGGTAGATCAAAAGGGTATCGATATAGGAACTCTATTGTTGAACTACAAAGAGATCTTCAAAGAGCAAATGCCAAAAAAACTCCACAAGAGTTGGGAGAACATGAAAGATTTGAAGATGATCCTCGTGCTTTAAAAGAAATAGAGTATGGTCGAGTGGTAAGAAAACCTACGTCAGGACTTCATGACAGAAAAATGGGGGACTAAATGAACCGAGATCACATAGACCTTTGTTCGGGGATCGGTGGCTTTGCTTTAGGTTTCTCGTGGAGTAGTTTAAATACTACTCCCAAACTTTTCTGTGATACTGAAGAGTGGTGTAGAAAAGTAATAGCCAAGAATTTTCCGAAAGTACCAATAGCAAATGACGTTAAGGAGGTAGCAAATGACCCAAAAAGATTTATTCGAAGAAGACCCTTTATCCTCACAAGTGGATATCCATGCCAACCATTTTCAGTCGCAGGTCGTAGGGGAGGCGAAGAAGACCCTCGCCACATCTATCCGTACATCCAAAGAATTGTTGAACAAGTCAGACCCTCTTGGACAGTTTACGAAAATGTTTATGGACACTTCTCAATGGGACTTGACGAGGTTCTCTTTCAAATGGAAAGCATTGGTTACGCAACGAGGACGTTTGTGTTTCCGTCTAGTGCAATCGGAGCTAGGCACAAAAGGGACAGGGTTTGGATCATTGGTAGAGACATGGGCGACACCAAACACGATGGATCATCTTCCACCGAGATCGGAGGAGGCAACGAAGAAACTACAGAACGGACACAGAAAGGGAAGAAAGCGACCAAGCAATCTAAGGGAGCAAGTAGATCCAAACACAATAAAACTGTATCCGACTCCGAGAGCCTCAGACGTAGAGGGGGGAATGGCGAGCAATGTGGAGATCAACAACGGAAGATTCTCGAGGAAGAACAAGGACGGAGTTCGGTGGGGAGTGAAGTTGAGGGATGCCGTGAATCACATGGAAACCTTTCCGACACCTCGAGCCTCCGAGTACAAAGATTGTGGAGCAGTTGGGAGCAAGAGTCAGATCCACATGGACAATCGGTCCATCTGGAAAGTTGAACCCCGAGTTTTGCGAGTGGTTGATGGGTTACCCAAAAGGGTGGACAGAATTAAAGGACTAGGCAATGCTATAGTCCCTCAAAATGCCATGATAATAGCGAATGCAATAGAAAAGAGTTTATGAGTTTGTGGTAGGCATCACCTCCTTTAAGTGCGATGGTGGAATATCGTGTCTTCAATGTCGTAGATGTCTTGTTAGCATATGCCCACTAAGGGGTTTTATATAGTTTCCCCCTAATTATCCATATCTAACAAGGGAAATGCAGGATGCCGTAATTATAACTGGGCAAAATCTACGAAAATCCACCACTTAAAAATAGGAGATGAAATGAAACCGAGTACAGTTAAAATGTTGAAACAAGCAACAAAAAGAAAGTATGACACAGAGTTTATCAATTATAAAAATGCAGACTCGTACTACATAGAAATATTTACGAATGTAAGAAGAGTTATAAAAATTGAAGCAACAACAGAAAAACAAGCGATAGACAGAGCCTTGAAAAAAGAAGAAAGAAGATTGTGGAATAATCTTGGCTATAAGTTTATTGATTGTGATTACAACATAGTTGAGGAAAAAGATTATGAGACTCATAGACAGAATTATAAAAAGACTTGAAGACGATGCAGTAATGTATTCATCGATTGGTATGGAACAAGAGGCAAGGGAATCTAGGAGACTTGCGTCTAAATACACAGAGATGAAGTACAGAGGAGATATAGATATAATTAAAAAGGAGAAAGATAAGAATGAGTAATGTTATACCATTTCCACATAGAATGAAGAGAACAGAAAAACCTGTGCCTAAAGTATGCGAGTTGGCTGCGGATCAATTTGAAAAAATTATTATTCTTGGAACGCACAAGAACGACAGTTTAATTCAGATGATTACAACAATAAAAGATCCTGCCGAAATTCTTTGGCATCTTGAATCTGCAAAGATCACACTTCTGCATGGTTTTGAGGAGGACGAGTAATGTCATTCAAGTACAAAACAAAACCATACGAGCATCAAGAAGAAGCTCTACTTAAAAGTTTTAACAGAAAAAATTATGCTTACTTTATGGAGATGGGTTGTGGTAAATCAAAAGTTTTGATTGATAACATAACCTGGTTATACGAAAACAAACACATAGATACTGCCATAATTATTGCACCAAAAGGTGTGTATATGAATTGGAAGAACTCAGAGATCCCAACACATTTACCTGACGATGTACCAAACAATGTATATGTATGGAAGTCAGGAGCAAACAAAAGCGAAAAGATTGTATTGGAAGAGGGTGTTAAAACTAGAGATAAATTAAGAATACTACTAGTTAATGTTGAAGCATTTGCTACGGCAAAAATTAAAAGATATTTAGAAGCATTTATACATCGAAGTAATTTTATGTTGGCAGTAGATGAATCTACGACAATCAAAAACATCAAAGCCAAAAGAACAAAGTCAATCTTAAAATTAGGACAACTAGCTAAGTATAGAAGAATACTTACAGGTTCTCCTATCACACAATCTCCTATGGATTTATATTCACAATGTTATTTCTTGGACAAGGAATTGTTAGGGTTTGATAGCTATTGGTCTTTCCAAGGTCGGTATGCCATAATCAGACAAACCAGGATAGGCAATCACAGTTTTCAACAGATAGTTGGTTTTAGAAATTTAGAAGAACTAACAGACAAACTATATAACTTTTCTTACAGAGTTACGAAAGAACAAGCTTTGGATCTACCAGAAAAGATCTACACAACAAGACAAGTTAATTTAACATCAGATCAAATTAGACACTACAATAGTATGAAAGATGTAGCCGTAGCATTTCTCGAAAGTGGCGACATGGTTACTGCACCCGAGGTCATGACTCGGTTACTTAGATTACAACAACTTTTATGTGGATATCTTGTAACAGATGACGGAGAAACTGTTGAGATAGCAAACCACAGAATAGATGCCATGCTTGATACGATAGAAGAGATGGATGGTAAAGTTATTATATGGTCTAGGTTTCGTCATGACATCAAGAAAATTAAAAAAGCTTTGGAGAAAGACTATGGATCGGGTTGCGTGGTTACATATTATGGCGACACCTCACAAGAAGACAGAGACAAAGCTATAGATAGATTTCAGAATGATGAAGGTACAAGGTTCTTTGTTGGTAATGCTCAAACGGCAGGACGAGGTTTGACACTTACCGCAGCCACAAATGTAATTTATTATTCTAATGATTTTAATCTTGAAACTAGGATACAATCAGAAGACAGATGCCATAGGATCGGACAAAAGAACAATGTGTTGTACGTTGACTTGGTTGTTCCTGATAGTATCGATATTCACATAGTAAAAGTCTTACAATCAAAAATTACATTGGCAGGAAAGACATTAGGAGAGGAGGCTAGAAAATGGTTAAAAGTTTCGCCCAAAAAATAAATAAGATATTATTTGACATCATGGAAAATTATAGGCATAACTAGGAAAAGGGAGTACGATATGGAAAATGTAGAATCAAGTTTAGATGTAATTTCTAGAAAACAAATATGTTCAGAACTGGGCATAGCAAGAGATACATTGAGAAGCTGGGTGCAAGATAAAAACTTTCCAAAGCCTTTAGATCTTCCTGTAAGACAACCCATATGGAAGTTGTCTGAAGTCAAAAAATGGTTAAGAGAAGGAGAGTAAAATGGATCCAGATAAGTGGAAATCAGTGGCAGTGCCAATTAAAACATGGGACATGTTGAAAAAAATGTCAGAAGGTAATGACAGATCTATAGGTGGAGAAATAACAAACCTAGCTAAAAGAGAATATGTATTCTTTTCAGCAAATCTTAAAAATTCCCCTGATCATGAAGAAGCATTCATGGGACTTTACAAAGAAAAAGTTGACAAAGATAAGCCTGAAGTTTAAACTTCAGATTCAATACCGAAGGGTATAAACTTTAACGTAGAAGGAGAGAACGATGAGTGATGTGTTTTCACTATTCGAAGAAGAGGCAGCTGACCCTCAAGCATTTAATAAAGTTAGCGAAGGAGAGACTTCAAAACTCTCTTCATTAATTAGGCAATCAATCGATCTTGGTAAAGAGGTCGAGCTTGCTGAAAAACATCTGAAAGACTTACAACAAAGAAAAAGAACTGTTGATGAGGAAGATATTCCATCATTAATGGATCAACTCGGTGTTGAAAGTTTAACTGTTGATGGCAACAAAGTTTCCATAGATAAATATGTATCGGCTAGGATTCCTGACGATAGAAGGGAAGAAGCATTTAGCTTTATTCGTTCTATTGGCGAAGGCGATATTATTAAGAATGAAGTTGTTGTCGGATTTGGTATGGGTCAAGATAATATAGCAGGATCCGTGGTTGATGACTTACGCAACAAGGGATTAGAACCTGCACAAAAGACACATATCCACCCAATGACATTGAGAACTTGGGCAAAGAACCGAATAGAAAAAGGCGATACAATAGACTTTGATCTGTTTGGTGTTTATGTTGGTAACCGTGCAAAAATAAGGGGAGCAAAATAATGAAAAGTGCAGTTGCGTCAAAGAAAGCTACAGATGTAGCAGTTCCTGATCTTTCATCTTTGTTAGAGGAAGAGGCAGGAGCAGGACTTGAGAACTTTACAACAGAGGACATGCAGATACCTTTTATAAGGATACTGCAAGCTTTGTCTCCACAGTTGAACAAACAAGATAGTTTGTATATCAAAGGTGCTGAACAAGGCGATATCTTCAATACTGTATCACAACAAGTGTACAAGGCAGACGAAGGTATTACTGTAGTCCCTTGTTTCTTTGAGAAAAAGTTCTTGGAGTTTGCTTTAAGATCTACAGGTGGTGGTTTTATAAAAGAACTAGCATTTGACGATAAGGACATAACATTAGCAACAAGAGATGGTGCAGCCGAAATTTTACCTTCGGGTAACGAGTTGGTTAGAACTCATCAACATGTTGTTATGGCTATGGATAATGAAACCAAGCTAGGTGCTCCTGCTATTCTTGATATGAAAAAGACACAACTAAAAGTGTCTCGTAGATGGAATACGTTAAAGAATGGTATTAGATTACCTTCGGGTAAACCAATGCCATTGTATGGAACTGCTTGGAATATTCAAACCATAGCAGAAAGTAATGACCAAGGTAGTTGGTATAACTACAAGGTTGAACGAGTCTATGACATCACGAAAGAAATAGAAGCGATGATGTTAGAGGCTAGAACTATGTATCAAAGCTTCAGAAAAGGGGAGATTAAAACGGCTTCTGCACCTGCTGATGAAATGCAGAGTGCACAAAAGGATGACGAAATACCGTTTTAATTGAATGAAAGTCGTGGCTGGTCCTCCAAGCCACGGCTCTTTTTTTTTGGAGTGAAGAGTGAATTTAGCAAAAGAATTATTAGAAGCATTTAGTGGATTTAGTACGGCTCATGGGCAGACAGAAGTATCTCAAGAACGTACAGCAGGAAAACAGAAAGCAAAATCATTTATAGTAAGAAACCCTCTTACTTTAGAATTGATAGAAGGACACATCAACGGCAAAAAAGGTGTTGGTGCGATCCCGATAAACGAAGAAAACAAATGCAAGTTTGGTGCATTGGATATAGATCAGTATCCATTAGATCACAATAAACTAGTTGATAAACTAGCAGAACTCAAAGTACCATGTATCGTGTGCCGTAGTAAATCAGGTGGTGCACATATTTTTTTCTTTTTTAAGGATTGGATGAATGCTGGGGATTTTAGGGACAAAGCTGCTGAAATATCTTCTGCTCTTGGGCATGGTCGGTGTGAAATATTCCCGAAGCAGGAACAGATTCTTGTCGAGAGGGGGGATGTGGGTAACTTCATTAATCTGCCGTATTTTGACTCGGATCAAACACTCCGTTATGCAATCCTCAAAAAAAGAACAAGCTATGTCGAGGCATCACTATCAGAGTTCATCAAGCAAATCCACAAAGTCAAAACGAGTCCCAAAGATTTTTTGAAATTACCGATAGGTGGACCTGTTGATTTGTTACCTAATTACATACCTTGTCTTAGAACCAAGCTATCAATAGGTGTATTTGAGGGCGAAAGAAACAGAACTTTGTTTCATTTAGGTGTGTTTTTACAAAGACTTGATCCTAGTAATTGGAAAACAAAACTTGAAGAACACAACGTAAAAGATTTTAATCCACCATTATCTGCATCAGAAGTTGTAGCCATTCAAAATACATTAGAGAAAAAAGAATATCAGTATCTTTGTAAAGAAGAGCCTATGTCTTCACATTGCAATCAGGGTGTATGTCGAACTATGAAATTAGGTATAGGTGCTACATCAATGCCAACAATAAGTGGCTTGTCTGTTATATTATCCGAGCCAAGATTGTGGTTTGTAGATATAGGTGGTCAGAGATTAGAGATAACCACAGAAGAATTACAAGCACCTCGTTTGTTTCAGCGAGCATGTATGGAACAATTAAAAGTCATGCCTCCTAAATTAAAAGATGCAGATTGGGAAACAACGGTTAATGGTTTGATGGAAAAGTGCAATGAGATACAAGTTCCCGAAGAGTTAACATACAAGGGTCAGTTTGTATCCATACTCGAATCTTACTGCACAGGTCGAGTTCAAGCACAGACTTTTGAAGAAGTTATGTTGGGTAAACCATACACTGAAGTAGAAGAAGGTAGAACATATTTTAGATTAGACTCGTTGATGGAATTCATGCGACAGAAAAAATTTGATAGTTACACGAGAGCACAAGTACAAGAAAGGCTCAAAGAGATAAACAACGAAGAAAGTTCTATTGTAAAAAAATTCAAAACATCAGCAGGTAAATGGAAGTCAGTTAGAGTTTGGTGGATACCAGAGTTTGTTTCTGAAGTAGAAATCTCAGACGTAAATATTGAAATAGAGGAGGCTCCGTTCTAATGGAAATGTTAGTGGCTTTTTGTGTAATTTTTGTTGAACAGTGCAGATACAAAGGTGGCGATGCCTTGTGTAGCTTTTGGGAACCAGGAGTTGTGTATAAAACAAGGCAAGAATGTGTTGAAGGTAAAAAACTAATTGAAGAATATTTGGAAGAAGAACTGTGGAGATTGTACCCAGAGGCAGTAAAAATAAACGCAAAAGGTGTATGTCCATTTGAAGTTAAAGATCCAACAGGTAGGAATAAGGGACAAGGTAATAGAAAGTGACAAAAGAGCTTACAATTTTTGGGCCACCAGGCACAGGAAAAACAACAACTTTAATTGATTTAGTCAAGAGTAGAATAAAACTTGGTGGAGATCCAAACAAGATAGCATTCATGTCTTTCAGCCGTAAAGCTGCAACAGAGGCAAGAGATCGTGCTATGGGAGAGCTAAATTTAAATGCAGATCAAATGTCGTATTTTAGAACATTACACTCACTAGCATTTACTTGGATGGGTTTGACTACGAGACAAGTTTTCAAAGGATCTGACTATAACGAATTAGGAAAACTAGTTGGGTTGGAGTTTAGAACTAATCCTACTATTGGTTTAGAAGATGGACCTTTGTTTCAGATAGGTGCAGGTGGCGACAGATATATGTCTATTATTCAGATGGCTCGTGTTAGAGAAGTCACACTAGAACAACAATTCAATGATACTTGGGATCATACTTTACATTGGCAACAGCTTAAAATTTTAGATAAAGCTTACACAGATTACAAAACAGCAAAAGATAAATTAGATTTTGTAGATATGATAGAAAAATTTATACGAGAGGGATCTAGTCCAAAGTTTGATTTACTAATTATAGATGAAGCACAAGACTTAGCACCTCTGCAATGGAGAATGGTAAAAGAAGTTTTAGTGCCAAACTCAAAGACTGTGTATTATGCTGGAGATGATGATCAAGCTATATACTCTTGGATGGGTGTTAGGATAGAAGATTTTTTAGGTTCAAGTAAAAATAAAATGATTTTAGAAGAATCGTACAGAGTTCCGAATGTTGTTCATGAATTTTCACAAAACTTGATAAAGAGACTTTCTCTTAGACAACTTAAAAAGTGGAAACCTACTAGTAAAGACGGCACGATAACTTGGCATAGAGATATTTTAGATGTTGATATGACTAATGGCGAATGGCTGATACTTGCAAGAACAAATTACATAGCAAACAAAGTTTGTGTTCGCATGAAAGAAGAAGGCTATCTTTATTGGAGAGAAGGCACAGGTTGGTCTATATCTCCAAACGTATTGAATGCTATAGAGTTGTGGCTTAAACTACAACGAGGAGCATCAGTTCCTGCTGATTTGCTAAAACCTTTTTCAAAATTAATTAATCCTAAATATATAACAAAAGCAGGTAGGAAGTTGATGTATTCTTTAGCAGACGTTAACAGCGAAAGACCTCCCGATGAGGGATACTCATTAGGAAACTTAGAAAGATTGTGTGAGTTTACAGCAAATAATTTTGTGCCGTGGCAGAAAGTTTTAAGTATATCAGATCAAGAAACAGCATATATCATGTCTGTTAGAAGACGAGGAGAAAAAATATTAACAGGTAGTCCAAGGATTAGAATATCTACAATACACAAAGCAAAAGGTGGAGAGGCAGATAATGTAGCTGTTTTATTAGATTCTACAAAGGCTTGCGTAGAAAGTTTAGACCAGGACTCCGAGATCAGAACTTTTTATGTGGGCATAACTCGTGCTAAAAAAACACTGCATCTAATAGAATCAACAACAAAATATAGGTTTGAAATATGAAAAAGAATAGAAAATATTTTTTAGATGAGGCAGAGAAACTAATCAATGGACCGAGAGCCAAAGAATATGGACCTGCTAAATTTAATCACGAAAGAATAGCCAAGATATGGTCTGTTATACTTGCTAGAGATGTTACGGCACAAGAAGTTGTAGCTTGTATGGTTGGTGTAAAATTAGCTAGACTAGCAGAAACAATAGAACACGATGATAGCTGGGTTGATATTATCGGATATGCTGCGTTAGGCGGAGAAATTATAAATGACAAATGATCAATATCATTTTTTAGATCAAGATATAAAAGATATGTCTTGGGGTAATGTGGACTCTGATTGGACACCTCCTCAAAGTTTTCCTGATCTATCTCAATACGAAACAGTTTCTATAGACTTGGAAACTAAAGATCCCAAACTTCTGACTCTTGGACCTGGTTGGACAAGAAAAGATGGATACATCATAGGGGTGGCTGTGGCTGCGGGAGAAAGCTCTTGGTATTTTCCTGTTGGTCATCAATCTGGTAATTTACCAAAGAAGACAGTTTACAAATGGCTACAAAAATTATGTGACGATGTGAACATAACAAAGATATTTCACAATGCTTTGTACGATTTAGGTTGGCTACGAGCCGAAGGAATAGAAGTCAAGGGCAAGATAATAGATACCATGATTGCTGCACCTTTGTTGGATGAAAACAGAAGATGGTATAATTTAAACTCACTTGCTCGTGATTATCTTGGAGAATACAAAGATGAAAAGCTACTGAAGTCTGCAGCAGATGAGTTCGGTGTAGATCCGAAATCTGGTATGTGGAAATTACCACCTAGATATGTTGGTAAGTATGCTGAACAAGATGCTCTGATAACTTTAAAACTTTGGGATCTTTTGAAAAAGAAAATAACTCAAGATGAATGTTCTAGTATCTTTGAGTTAGAAACAAGTCTATTACCTGTTCTTTTTGAAATGAAAACAAAAGGTGTTCTTGTTGACATTGATAAAGCACAACAAACTAAAAAAGAATTAGTAAAGATAGAAGAGTCACTTATACAAGAGATAGTCAAAGAAACTGGAGTCACGGTTGAGCCTTGGGTCGCCACATCTGTAGCAAAAGTCTTTGATGCTGTGGGTCTTTCTTATTCTCGCACAGAAAAGTCCGGGTCGCCCATGTTTACAAAACAATTTTTGTCTAATCAAACGCACCCTATCGCAAAGAAGATTATAAAAATTAGAGAGATAAACAAAGCCAATACGACTTTTGTTGATACTATTCTTGAACATTCTCATAATGGTAGAATACATTGTGACTTTCATTCTCTTAGATCCGATGGTGGTGGAACCGTTACAGGTCGTTTTAGCTCAAGTAATCCTAATTTACAACAAATACCTGCGAGAGATCCAGAGATTAAAAAATTAATTCGTGGTTTGTTTGTTCCAGAAAAAGGACACAAGTGGGGATCGTTTGACTACGCATCGCAAGAGCCAAGATGGTTGGTTCACTATTGTGCTACTCTGACAGGTATAGACAGACATCCACAGATAGATGATGTTGTTAAGATGTATCATGAGGGCAATGCTGACTTTCATCAGATGGTGGCTGACATGGCAAACATACCTAGAAAACAAGCCAAGACAGTTAATCTTGGGATTATGTATGGTATGGGCAAAGCTAAACTCGCCAACGTCATGGATATAGATACAGACGAAGCCTCCAAACTTTTAGAAACTTATAATGAAAGAGTGCCTTTTTTGAGATCGTTATCTGACAAAGCCATGAACCGTGCTTCGAGCACAGGTATTATTAGAACTTGGTTGGGCCGTAAATGTAGGTTTGATATGTACGAGCCTGTGTCTTATGGATACAACAAAGCTTTACCAATGGAAGAAGCCATTGATGAGTATGGTGGTAAAGGCAGAGTCAGGAGAGCATTTACATACAAGGCTCTGAATAGACTGATTCAAGGGTCAAGTGCTGACCAAACTAAGAAAGCAATGGTTGAATGTTACAAAGAAGGATTGTGTCCTATGTTGACCGTACATGATGAACTATGCTTCAATATCAAAAAACAAGAAGAAGTAGAGAAAATTAAGGATATCATGTCTAACTGTGTCCCAAATTTAAAAATACCCTTTGAAGTGGATGCAGAATTAGGCGAAAATTGGGGAGAAGTCGGCTAACCTACCTATCATAATCCTAGAAAAACAAAGGCATTTCTAGGGTATGATCACACACGGACATATCGTTTCGGCTCTGTGTGGCGATCTGAGAGCCTAATTTTTTCGAACAGGTTTACAATATGCAGTAATTTTAGCTGTTTTGCCATCTAGCAGTGGAACATCGGGTTGATTGTTCAAACGTCTAGCAAAATACAAACAAGTATTAATATTTTCAAATCTTTGTGTCTGATCTACCACTCTTTCGTTGAGCATAAAGATCAGAAGAAACTCTATCATTCATCTTTTGCCTTCCAAAAGTATTCATCTGTATCTCCGAGTCTGAACTTTTGTCCATTCTCAACTTGATATATTTTTGTACTAACTTTAAAATCTGGCTGTAGTGGCTTGTCTGGTGTTAGTGAGTTGTCATACACTCTCATTCTGTTGTTTGGATACAAACAAAACTGTCCATTTTCTAATTCTATTATGTTATGTGATTTATGCTCGGCTGGTTTTTCACTTGTAGAATAATCTATTGAATTTATGTCTCCGTGATAATTATCAAGAGTGCATACATACGATCCTTTCAAGATACCATGATCTCTTGTATATACCTCGAAGTCCATAGATCCTATGAATTGTTTGCTAACTGCCACCACCCCATAATCCATGCAATTCCAAAACTGGAGATTATAAAGATCCATATCTGGAGTTGGGGTCTGTGGTTCAGAAGTAAAAGCACTAATAGGTAGTTTATCGTAAAGAGCACCATAGTCAGGGAGATAAGTTTCAAAATAAAAAGCTCTACCTGGAATAGACTTTGCTGTAATCCAAACACCTTTTACAAACTCCCCATGTCCATCTGCTCCATCTCTTAAATATTCTTTTCGTACCCATACATCTATGGAAGGTAAATTAACAACTAATGTAGACATTATGACTTTGGATTCTTCTTTCTTGCTTTTTTGGTTCTTGGATATGATCTGTTCTTGGAAGCAGATACGACTTTCAATTTACTTTTTTTATTTAAAGCATTACCACCAACATGATGTACATCTTTACCATCGCCCTTTTTGACTTTACCCTGACGCATCATTTTTCTACGAGCTAAGTTTCTATTTGCTCGTTTCTTTCTGCGAGATTTGGGTTCAATTTCATATTCTCGTTGATAGTTTCTTTTTCTTGACACTACTCTATACCTTTTGAGTATCCACCTGCTCTTGTGTATGTTAACACACTTTTTCTATTTGCAATATCGTTAACGTAAGAAACATGCACCCATCCAGAGTTTGGCTCTTTACCATCCCAGCACTCTAATATTAATTGATCAAAATTTAAATTATTCTCAATATATTTTGCTAGGTCATAGTTACTAACACCAAATATTTCTATATCTGCCGCTTCTCCATCACAATGTTGTGAGGTAGGTTTTGAGCCAATCGCTTCACACAAGGCAGGACTGCGATACCCAGAGTTAATCATGATTGGTTTACCAAAAGCAGATCTGACTCTTTCTAATACATTAAAACACAAAGATTCCATAGCTTTTATATGAATTTCATTTGGACTGTTTTCTATACCTTTTCTTTCTGCTGTTTGTGATTTGGTAAATTCTGTTAATGAAAAATTATCTGATAGTTTCATCCTATGTTCCTTTGTTGTCTTTCTGCAATGATTCGATCATTGGGATTTAATAATGTGGCTAATCTTGTGTTTATATCTCTTGCCACAGGTGATACTTGAGGTGCACTTACCACAGGAGATGGAGGCACATCTGTTACTACTGGTTCTGTTTTTTGCACAGGCTCTTGTGTATTAACTTCAGATACATCATCTATTTCTTTTTCTACCTCTTCTACAGGATCTAATGACATACCCAAAGATTCTTGATATCTTTTTCTGATTTCATCTAAAGGTATTGTGTGACCTTTTTCTCTAGCATCTATAAAAGAGTCACGACTAGGAAAGAAAGGTATATACCTATTATTTATTACAGAACCTATCTCTTTATTACCCACATTCTCTTTTTTAAGTCTTTGAATAATCTGTTGTCTTGTTGCACCCAAACTTTGTAAATCTAAAAAGTCTTGTCTAAATTTTCTAAATGTTCTGAGCCTAGCATTGTTAGCTCGTGTCCACGCATCTAATATAGACTCTGGTGTTGTCACAGATTTTTTTATTTCTCTGTTGTAAAGAGTTGCGGCTGTGGATCTTGCAGCTTTGAACTCGTTTGCTTTGAACATTCCAAGTCTGTCGGGATCATAAGATTGAGTGTTTAATCCAGTTAATGCTCTCAATAGCTCTCCAGATGTTGTGTATTCTTTACCAGTGCTAGGCTCTGGACCTAAATCACCGACACCTCTAGTAAATCTACCAAACTCTATGTCGTTGAAATTAGAACCAACAGGAACTCTAAATGGAGAAGCACCAGGTGTTATACCCTCAATGACATGGATAAAACCTTTTGCCAACTGATCTCCGAAAGCATCTCCGCCCTCTCCTGTTTTAAATATTTTAGCACCAGACATTGTTTCACCACCACGACCATACATGGTTACAGGAAGAACATCTCTGACTCTTGCAGTTATAATAGATTCTGACAAGAATGGTGTGAAAAATTCAGAGAAGGCTTCGTATGACGCTCTTCTAACTTTTTCGACTCCATCTTTACCTAATTTACCATCGTTATCTAAACTTCTTAACAATGCAGTAAATGGTCTAATCAAGGTATCGTATGGGTTTGTGTGACTAAAATCTATTACCTCTATGTGACCATTTTTGTCTCTACCCACAGGTAACAGAGTTGAATTTTTCTGAAAAGGTGCTGACATATTTTGTATGGCTCTCATTTCTTCATCACTTGTTTCAGTTAAATTCATAGCCATTTCTCTGATAGTTATTGGTAATGCAACAAAAGTTCCAAGAGAACCCATAAGTCTTCTCATTCCAATTTGTCTAACCTCTGGTATATTACTGCTTAGTTCTTTCATAGCTGTGTCTAACGTATTAAAACCAGTTCTGATAATTTCAGCAGGAAAAGATATGAAGTTACCAACAGGTAATCTTCTTAATCCAGCCACAAGCGGAGAGGTTAGATCGTAGTTTGGTACTAAGTTTCTAACTCTATCTGCAGCAAAGTCTTCTATTCTCTGTCCTTTTAAAAACTTTTCATCAAAATCTTTTGCAAGTTTTTTTGCTTCAACAGCGTCTCCTTTACCTTTTGCTAAATACTTTGCTCTAGCTGTTCTCAATTTATTTAATTCAAATTCGTAGTTATATATTTTCCAAATATCATCACCACCTTTGTACATATTCTCTACAATGGAGGCTCCTTTTTTAATTCCTTTGTCTATACTGCCAGTAAATCCAGTAAAGTTAGTTTCTTTTAATCTTTTCATCAAAACTGGATCTGTCTTTGTGCCGTATCGACTAGCTTCTGAAGCATCACCAACCGAGGTTCGTGTATCTTGAAACTCTTTTTGTCCTCTTAAAGTTCTTGAATCAACACCAGCCTCATAACCAATACCCCTTCTGATATTAGATTGTAGTTCTCTTAATTCTGCCTGACTTCCGATAACTCCTCTTTTTTGTAGATCAACTAAGTATGCTAAATCATCGCCTTTGTATCTTTGTAAAATATCGTTTTTAACAAGTCTTAAGGACTCCATGACGTTTGCACCACGACCCACATTACCTTGTGCAACTGCGAACAAACTAGCAGAAACTACGTTTCTAACTTGTGTTATTGGAGATAAAATAGTTTTAGCGTACTGAGAATATCCTTTTAACTTTAAGAACCCACCATAAATAGCTCTAGCTATTCTACCTGTGTCGTTTACATCATTCATGACAATGTGAGACATTGACTTCCACATTTCAGAGGGCATGGCTATACCGTGCATAGCACCAAAAGGTGTTTCACCAGGAGCCAACTCATCAATTTGGTTTTTTATTAGACTTGATTTACCCAGTATGTATGACTGATATCCTTTTGGAGTTTTAATAAATTTTTGAGCATCGTCTCCAATAGTTCTATTGTTAGTATTATGGTATATAGAGTTTCTTCCGTTTCGAGCTATATCATCGTCAACGACTTTTCTAAATAAACTATAGAAATTATCAACACCTTTGAACTGAGCCATCTGAGCTATGGTATTTACATAAGCTTCTCTGGCGTTTTTAACTTCTCCGTAAATAGCTTTGAGAGTTGGTATGTCTATTTTTCTTTTGTTTAAAATAGTTATAGGTATCTTTTGAATAGGTGCTCTGTAGGTATTACCAACACCTCTAAGATTAGCTTGTTGTCTTCCTTTTTGGTTTTGAAAAACAATGTCTATATATTTTTCGATCTGTTGTCTTGTTGGTTTAACACCTTTTTCGGCTTGATAATCTAACTTTGCGATCAACTCTAAATCTTTTTGATCTGGTGCTAGACCATCTCTTTCAGCATTTTTCACTCTTGTTCTTACAGGTTCTAAGTGTTCGTTAAAAACTTTTGATACATGTTCATTCATTCTTACCAAAACATCTGGACTAATTGCTTGTTCCACGCCAGCCACTATTTCTCTTTCTTTAGTAAACATGTTTACAACGTCTTCAACAGTATTTGTATTATATTCGTATTTACTGTCTTCTAATATTCTATATTTACGAGTCAAAAATCCTGATGTTGTACCATCAGATGCCATCATGCTGTTTTTCAATGCGTCTTCAACATCTTCTCGTATTAAAAAACCTTGATTTCTTTTTATTTCAATCCATTGATCAACTTTGTCTCCTGGTAAATTTTCATCGTGTTTAAAAGATTTGGGAGGTCTTAAAGGAGATTTTTTACCTCTTCTTAAATCTTTTATTGATGGTAAATTTTGTACTGTAGCAGAGTTTAAAATATCTTTTGTTAAACTATCCTTTAAATCAACTAGTTCTTTCATTGGTTTTAAAAGTTCTTTGGGCAGTCCTATTTCGGCAAACTTAGCAAAGTCTGGACTTATTAAGTTAATATTCTTGGTTACTGCTTCATTGCCACTTCTCTTTTCTTTAAAATTTTATCTATTTCGTTTTCTATTCCTTTGAATTTACCTTCTGCTTCTTTCAAATAAGCTTCAATTAATGGATTAATTAAAGATGATTCTTTGGCTATATCAATTCTTTCAACTACTATTCTACCAGTTTTCACATCTTTATATCTTCTTGAAACATTAAAGTCGTTTTCTATAAGTTCGTTAAATTTACCTTCTATCAACTGTCTGCGTTCTTGTTCTAAATCTTTAATACGACCTTTATCCGTGGCAACACGATTTTTATCAGAAGATATTTTATCTATTTCTTTATTTATTTCCTTATATCTTTTTGTTTGAGAGGCATCTGTAATAGCTAGATCTCTAATTACTGCTTCAGCATCCTCTCTTGTTTTGTATTGTTTTTTAAATGTAGTTTTGTCTTTGCCTTTAGTTTCTATTCTATAAAAAGCTTTTTGCTTTACATCTTGTGTTCTAATTGTTTTAGCTGTAGGTAAAAAACCACCAGGACTTAATAGTCCAGCAGTTTTTGAAATAACTTTATCCATAGTAGATGGTGTTTGTTGAGCATCGAGAACTTTATCTTTAGCATCTTCTATTCGTTTTCCTATAGCACCTGTTATTTTATTGGCTGGAGCAGAAATTAATTCTCCTACACTAGTTTCTACAACAGGTAATCTAGCTGTCGTTGCTTTTGTAAAAGCAGATCCAAGTCCAGATAAAACAGGAGGCAGAGCACCTGCTAGTGCACCACCTTCAACAAAGAATGATAATCTGTTTGATAGTCTTCTTGCGGCATCTTCAGACCCAGAATCACCAACATTATATTTATCTGTAATTGTTGGGCCTGACTCAAAAAAGTCACCAATGGTCTGTGTACCGTCAGTCGCTACCACTGCATCAGCTACACCTGCAGCCACCATTTGTTGTGTAGCTAGAGCCACTTTTTCGCCCTTGGTCAGTGAAACTCTGACTGGTTTTCCTAAACCACCTATCTTTTGACCTCTACTAAGTTTTGTGGCGGCTTTACCTATCTTTGATATTTTACTAACAGCAGAAGCTGCTCCTAATCCGGGTATTCCAAATTGAACAAGACCCTCGGCAATAGCTCCTGCTGTGCCCTCTGGGTCAATACCAACGCCCTTTTTCCACTCTTCTACAGTTTCATGCACTTCTTTTGCATAAGAAGTATCTGCTCCAAGATCCACGAGTTCTGCACCGAGTTCCACGACACCTGTAGGTATGTTTATTAATCCAGATAATATACCTTCGCCAACTTCTGCTAAAAAACCTTCGTAAGTATCGGATTCGTTTTTGGGTTCTTCAGTTTCTGTGTCTTGTTTTTCTAAATATGCGTCTATTTTTGCACGAGCTTCTTCATTAGTTAAGCCGTCAGGTAAAGTATATCTCTGTCCTTTTACAATATAATCTTGAGGCATATAAATTACCTTTATTAATCTAATACAATGGCGTTTGATCCATCAGCAGGAGTTTGATCACCGAAAGTACCACCAGAAGCTTTTGCAAACTCATCTTTTATTTCATTTATAATATCTGCTTCACTTTTTCCTGATGTTACATCGGCTTTTGCTTTACCAATTCTGTCTGCATATCCGCCTTTGTAATATAAGAAAGCTGCTGTTTTAGCTGTTTTAGCGTCTTTAAATTTAACACCACCCACGCTTAAACTTTCTTTTGCATCTTTAACAGTTTGCATTAAATCTGTAAGTTTACCTGTGGTTTTAGACATCAAGTATGTTTCTAATAGCTCTCTTCCATCATCGCTGATTTTAAATTTACCATCTTTGAATGTTGCATACTCTTCACCCATTGCAAGTATTCTCTTAGCATCCTCGCCTAGAACAGCTAGATTCTCTCTGGATTCAATTTGTTTTATTGTGAGATCTAGTGTTTTTTCTCTAAGTTCTTTATCTTGTGCTAGTGTTTCTTTTTTAAGCTCTAAAGTTTCTCCAGCTATTTCAATATCTTTTATAGTTTTAAATAGATTGACTTCGAAAGTTGCGGCTCTAAAAGCATTTTCGTTTGCAGCTTGTGTTTTCTTAAACTCTAAGCTTTCTTTGAACTGCTCACTACTTTGTAATAGTGATGCTTTGTTTTGTAGATACTGAACTTTAGCTGTTCTAAGAGCTAAAAATTTATCTTCAGCATCTTTTACAACTTTATATCTTGCTTCTGCTAGATCTTTTCTGTCTTGTCTTTCCTGTGCATTGATTCTTGCTAGATCTTTTCCATAGGCATCCACACCTATGGTTAATCCCTTTGCTATATTTGTTAAAGCATTAGAACTTTCTCCTCCAGCTATTGCTAACCCACCTTTAATTAAAGATAGCCAAAAAGCAGTATGCTTATCATCATCATAACTAGCGTTATCCTCTAAACCAGCATATCTTCTAGCTAATTTATCCACTTCATCAACAGTTAATTCTTTTTGTTTTTTGTTTAACTCTTCTTGAACTTTATCTAGTGCACCTTTGAACTCTGAAACAATAGGTGCTCCTGGGTTCGGCTTGTTTATATTGTTTTGAATTTCTTGCAGTTTAGCTTTGGCATCTTTTAATTCTTTAAACTCTGCTCCTTTTAATAACGGATCAGCTTTTTCTTTTGGCTCGTCTTTTGGTTTGTCTTTCGCTTCTTTTTCAAGTGCCTTTTTAGTTTGATCATTTATGGCTTTGGGATCAATATCCTCGAACACTCTAGTTGGTTGATCTTCAAAATCAATTACGCCTTTGTTTTTATCATCAGCTTCTTTTAATTGTTTTTCAATGTTTCCACTTGTTGTAACTTCACCATCTACACCTATGTTTGTTTTTTCAGGTGTAAATACAGTTTGTA
>LULW01000327.1_pt1 | contig 27108 bp, 29 predicted proteins | sample 729531 | NCBI WGS metagenome assembly LULW01 (sample SAMN03860279, study PRJNA289734) | marine metagenome | biome: seawater column; feature: ocean; material: water; isolation source: Red Sea water column Station 108 - depth 10m | place: Saudi Arabia: Red Sea | collected 2011-10-15 | depth 10 m | reverse complement strand
AGGTGGTGCTGTCCAGGGATTTTTTGCTCCTGTAGACTTTGCTAAAGCATTTAACCCAAGTTTAAACGTAAGTGCAATGTCTGACGATCAATTTAAACAATTGTATAATCAAGCAAATAGTCAAATGCCTGCAGAATTTAAGGCATTTGCTTCTGCTCTGCTTTCATCTACCTATGATGAAGAGCTCACAACAGCAACAGCTGGATTAGCGATTGTTACCATAGACAGTTCGATGATTGTGCAAGATTTTGGTGGATCAGATGGGGCATTCATTGAGCAACCCCGTATGGAAGTGGCACTTGCAGATGCATTAAATCAAATTTCTGTTGGAAATATAAAAGTTTCAGGATTTTCATTCGGACTTTTACTTGGTAACGAGGGTGATGACTTTTTAGAGGAAATAGGTATTTTATTTGGACAAGCATTCTTAATTATTCTTGTAGTGTTGGCCTATATATTTTTCATTAGACCGAGAAAAGGTTTTAATATCCTCAAATCAGGAAGAAGAACATTTAGTGACTTACTTTTAAGCCTTGGAGCAATTTTGCTATCTATCGGCTGGATGCAAGGAGCAGGAACTATTTTAGGTCCTGGTTTTTTAGATATTATTGGCGCACCAAATCAAGTTTCACAAATTGCTCCCATTATTTTAATTGGTCTTGGTGTTGACTATGCAATTCACTTTACTTCAAGATATAGAGAGGAAATTGGATCAGGAAATACTGTAAGTGGCTCTGCAACTTCTACACTAAAATCTGTTGGAATTGCACTAACACTTGCAACTCTTGCAACAATTGTTGGATTTTTGACAAACATTGTCTCACCACTTCCAGAATTAAAAGATTTTGGAATTCTTGTTTCAGCAGGTATATTCTTTGCTTTCTTTCTTGTGATGACATTTGTGCCAGCTATTAGAACTTTATTGGACAGAAGAGCAGAAAAAAAAGAAAACATTAATGTAGATGCATTTTCTTCATCAGGGGATAGTGTCTTAAATAAAATTGCTGCATCAAGCGGAATAATTCCAAAAAAATTAAAGATTTTTGCCCTTATATTACTTTTTGCAATCTCTGGATATGGATATTTTAGTTTTACCAATTTGGAAACTATATTTGAATTTACAGATTTCTTACCGGAAGATGATCCTGTTGTTCAAACACTAGGACTGCTAACAGATGAATTTGGTGGTGGATTTGGTGAAACAACAAGCGTCCTAATCGAAGGGGATGATTTAGCGACACCTGAAGCTCATAATGCATTGATTGCATCAATAAACAATTTGAGTGAAAAAGAAAACATAGTAGTTTATGCGGGCAATGTAGCTGCGGAATCAGTTGTTGCAACACTTGGACAGCTTTTAGCTCCTCAGGGAGCTGCACCAGGTGCACCTCCGGCTATGCCAGATATGGCATTATTAGGAAGTTTAGGATCTTTTGGTGTAGACCTTATGTCTGGAGCACAGGGTATTGATGCATTAAAAGTTAAAGAAACTGGAGATGTGCAAGGACTTTATGAATATTTAGTTGATTTAGATTCGGAAGCTTTCTTAGCTACGTTGTATTTCAATGAAGACAACGTAGTTACTGCTCAGCAGGTTAGAATCACTACATCTGCTGGATCTCTTGGAGCTGCTCAACTTAGAGATGATATTTATGATGCATTTCAACCTATGTCGTCACTCGGAATATCAATTGCAGCAACAAATGATGCAATTGTAACTCAAAGTGTAAGTGATTTAATTTCTGAATCACAGTTTCAGTCATTGATATTCGCAATACTTGCGTCAATGATATTTTTAATTCTTTATTACTTAATTGATATAAGGAAACCTTTCTTAGGTGTGATTACAATATTGCCAGTTGTAGCAATAGTTATGGGTACATATCTTGGAATGTATTTCTTAGACATTCCTTTAAACCCTGTAACTTCCACACTATCTGGACTTGCGATAGGTATTGGTGTACCTTTTGTAATTCACGTTACAAATAGATTTAGAGAGACTTTATTAATTACAGACAGCCCTGTAGATGCTGTTAGAACGACTCTTAAAACAACTGGAGGCTCATTATTTGGTTCAGCATTTACAACTATGGCTGGTTTCGGTATATTAATGACTTCTTCTTTAAAACCATTTCAACAAATGGGCCAGGTAGTTGTTGTCGCATTAGGGTTTGCTTTAGTTGCATCGATTTTAATTCTTCCAACTCTTTTGGTGTTTTGGGCAAATTATCATAATAAAAAAACAGCTAAATCTTTATAATTAACGTTATTAATATTATTTAAGTGAATGTTTCTGAACTCCTTAATATTGTCAATGCTTTAGTTCCAATTGAGTATGCATTTGAAGATGATTATGTAGGCATAACAATAGGATCTGAACAAAGTGAAGTAAATGGTATTGTTGTTGGTCATGAATTAGAAAAATCATTATTGAAATACTGTAATGATAAAAATATAAACACTGTTATTTCTTATCATCCTCCTTCTTTTAAGAAATTGCTCGAAGATGATGACACTGAAACTGTGATCCCAGAAATTATAACTAAAGAATTTATGGATAACCAAATAAATGTAATTACTTTACATACTGCCCAGGATGTTTGCAAAGGAGGAAATGCTGATACGTTGGTTGAAATATTTAATTTGAAAAACACCAAGACCTTTGCTCACACTTTTGGCAATTTTGGTGCTGGACGCATTGGAGAAATTAAAGGTATGTCAAATGATGAATTCAAAAAACTTGTTGAACACAAATTAAATACAAGCTCAATAAGAACAAATGAATTTTTTAATAACCTTAAGGAAATAAATAAAATTGCAATCCTTCCAGGATCAGGCACACAATTTATTGATGAGATTTTAGAAGAAGTAGATGTGTTTATTACTGGAGATATCTCACACAGATACCTATTAAAAGCAGATGACGCAAACATGGGGTTACTTCAAGTTGGGCATATAACAACTGAAATTCCAGGAATGAAAAAGTTTGTTGAAAACTTAAATAAAGCTTTAAATCAAGAATTAGAGTATTTGTATAAAGATTTTTATGAATGAGCCATTTCTACTAAGTAACTTAATTGAATTACAAGAATTAGATAATGAAATATTTAAGTTAATATCTGAAAAATCAGAAGGGACAACAGTAAAAGAGCTTAAAACTCATGAGATAGAATTCAAAAAGTTACAAAGCGATAAACAAAGTATTGAAAATGAATTGCAACTGTATTTTGATGCAAAGAATCATATAGAAAAAAGCATTTCAGAATCACAGTTAAAAATTGATACAATAAATGAAAAATTAAACACAAATTTAGATGCATCTGAATTACAAAATTACAATTTACAAAAACAAAATTTTGAAAAAAATTTGTTAGATTATGAAAAATCTTTAAATGAACTAAATGAAGAAAATTTTGATGAGTTAGAGAGAATTAATAAAATAGATCAATCATTTGAGAGTTTAAAACCCACACTCTTAAGTTTATCTAAAACACTTCAAAACGAATGGAGAGACATTGATCTAAAAATTGGAAAATACGAAGATGAAAAAAAATTATTATTAAGTAGCTTTCCTGAAGGAATAATCGACTTGTATGATGATTGTGTTGATCTTACTTCTAATGAAATGTATGAAATTATGAACTCTAGCTTTCAACAATGTCCATATTGCATGAGAGTTGTAATTTAATGTACAAAATATATTGTGATGGTGCTTCGAGATCTAATCCGGGAGAAGCGTCTATAGGTGTCTCAATTCAAAATAATGAACAAGAAATTGATACTATTGCAAAGAAGATTGGTGTAGCCACAAATAATGTTGCTGAGTATGAAGGTTTAAGAACTGCTTTAGATTATTGTGACAAAAATAATTTAAAAAATGTACAGATTTATTTAGATTCTTTACTTGTTGTACAGCAGGTAAATGGAAAGTATAAAGTTAAATCACAAAATTTAAAAGATTTATACAATCTATGTACTGATTTAATAGAAAAAATTGATAATTTAGAAATTCACCATGTACCTAGAGAGCAAAATAAACGAGCAGATGAACTTGCTAATATTGCTTTAGATTCATGATTTTATTTTGGACTAGCGGTCTATCAATATATCTTTTTCTTTATATATTTAAAGATAAAAATGCTGACTTAAGATTTATTATCTTTGGTAGTTTATTCCCCGTTATATTTGACTCAATTTTATATTTTTTTGGACTTACAAATCAAAATGAATACATAGGGCACAGCATATTTTTCACGGTAAGTTTATTTTTTATTTTTATGATTGCCACAAAGAGGGGAAGTTTATTTAGAGCAAATTCTCTATTATTCTCAATAGGTTCCTTTTTCTATTTAGTACTTAGCTTTACATGGTTAAACCAAAGCATAATTCTTTATCCACTATTTCAAAATTCAGAAGATATATTTTCATTAGCGGAAAATTACAAAACAATACTTGGGGGAATAGGGATTTTGTATTTATTTTTTAAATTTAGAAATATTCAAATATTAAAAGAATTTATAAATACCGGTAAGTTTACTTATTAGAAATAAACATATTTACAGAAACTAAAGTTAGGAATATTCCAAAACTTATACTCAATGTATCACGAGGAATAATACTAAAAGCTAAACTACCTCCAATTACTGAACCTAATACACCAAATATTCCAACTATTAAACCAATTTTAAGTAAATTATTTTCTTTACGAATCTTAGTTGCAGCAGCAGTAAGGGCAGTAGGAATTGTTGTCAACAGTGAAATCCCTTGTGCAATAATTTGTTCAAACCCACCGAAAAAAATTAACATTGGTATTCTAATTATGCCTCCACCAATACCTAAAAGACCAGATCCGATCCCAGAAACAAAACCAACAAAAAAATATAAGATTATATTGTCCTCATAAGTTGCGGTGACAGTTGTTGAAAAAATTATTCTGTATGCAGATGCTATCAGTAAAATAGAAAATAATCCTCCAATTATTCCACCAATTATTATTATTAAAATTTCAAATACTAAATTTGTTCCGCTTGAAAAATCATTAAAAATGTAAGTAACGCTACTTCCTGTTGCAACAAAAACAACGGCTAAAGAGGAAACACCGGTATTAGTTTTAAAATCAGTTTTTGTTAAATAGGTTAAAAGAGGTACAAAAACAACCCCTCCACCTATGCCTAATATTCCAGAAAGCAATCCTCCAATTGAACCAATCAGAAAATATTGAATCACTTAATTTCGCAATTTAGGCAAAAGCTCTTTACCAAGTAGTTTGATTGTTTCTTCTTGATTAATGGAAGAAATTTGAATTGTAACTATATCAGAATCAAATTCATTAACTAGTGGACTATAAATATCAACTAAATCATCAATAGTTGAAGCTTTTGAAAATTTACCCATAATTTCTTCTTTTGGAAAACTGTCTGCCTCAACTCTCAATGCCTCAGGATCAAGCTGCTGAAGCCTACTCGGTGCTCTTAAGCCCCTCCATGATCGAAGTGCTGTCCAAGCGTCATCATCATTATCAGCAAACATAGTCCACCTATAAGTATGAATTGATAAATTTTCCTTTTTTAATTCTTTGGATTTCTGCTTTGCAGGATCTATTACTCTTTCATATGAGTCTTTAGGGTCTTTAACACTTATCATGAGTCCATCAGCATATTCAGCAGCTACTTGTGCAGATTTGGGACCACCAGCTGCTAACCATATTGGGATATTTCCAGTTGGAGGGGAATATAATTTTGCCTTTTCTGTTGTGTAGTATTCTCCGTTAAAATCTAATTTTTCTCCATTAAGCAATCTTCTTATGATAGTTAATGCTTCTATAAGTCTATTTTTTCTTTCTTCATATTTTGGAAAATCATAACCTAATGGTCCTTCATTAATATTCTCACCCGTACCTACACCTAAATGAAATGTAGAGGGTGAAAGTCTGTCAACTGTTGCAGCAGCTTGAGCTATTACACCTGGATGAATTCTCCAAAGTGGGGTAGTGACTCCAGTGCCAAGATCTAATTCAGGAAGCTTGTTAGCGAGTGCACCTAGAGTTGTCCATGTAAAGTTAGAAGCTGAATAATCATCAACCCAGGGATGAAAGTGTTCCGAAATAGTCAACATATCAAAGCCTGATTCTCTTGCAATCTCAGCATGCTTTATTAAATCTTCAGGTTGCCATTGTTCAGACCCTAGAAAGTAAGAAAATTTTGTCATTTACATATATTAGCTAAAGACTATTTTTAGGTGAGTGCCCCCGTAGGGGCACTCATGTTTTTGTGAAACTATAAGCCGGATTCTGTATATGTTTGCACATACGATAATCATCCATCTTGTATATTTGTTACCAAATATATCTAGCTACTTACCCGCAATTATTTGCCGAGTCAGCTAATTGCTTCTTAGTATTGCTCCTAGAGGGGTTTACAAGCTTGTTTAATCACTTAAACAACTGGTGGTCTCTTACACCACCTTTTCACCCTTACTTATCACAGATAAGCGGTTTGTTTTCTGTTGCACTTTCCGTCAATTACTTGCCTGGGAGTTACCCAGCTCTATTACTCTGTGGAGTCCGGACTTTCCTCGATAAATCGCGATTATCCATTTCACAGAAGTAATAATAATTCTTAATTGGTTAGATGTGAATAATTATTTATTATTTCTTGAAAATCATTTATTGATATTGGACCAATATATTTTTTTATTACTTCTCCATTTTTTACAATATGTGTTTCGGGCACTCCAAAGACACCCGAATATATTGCGATTTTACTATTTTGATCAATTACGTACTGAATATTGCCAACGCCATATTCATTTATAAATTTGAGAGCATTCTCTCTACTGTCTTGAAAAGAAAGCATAACTACAGAATTTTCAAATCCTTTGGTTTTTGACAATTCAATAAGATAAGGATGTTCCTCTATGCACTCTAAACACCAGGATGCCCAGTAGTTTATAATTAAAAAATTATTATTAGATAAATCAATATTCTCATTTGTCTCCAATATTTTTAAATTTTTCAAATCTACTGGATCAATAAATATTCCTTCGTCAACAACATCTGAGCTACAAAATGAAAACATTAATAAAACAATTAAAAGTTTAATTTTCATATATCGACAATATTTCTTGAATAATCTCTAGATCTTCATTAGATAAAGTAGGATCGGTCTTTAGGAATGTTAATATTTCATACCCCTCTTCTCTGGTTTCCTCTTGTTGAATAAGAATAATTCCAAGATAAGTTTTTGCTAGTAAGGATTCAGGAGAAATAGCTAAAGCTTCTTCAATATAATTAAGTGAAGTTATGGTGTCACCTGAATCATGAACCATCCATCCTATTTGAGCTAAAGCAAGACTTTTTAACTCTAAATCTTCTGAATTTTGTGCAACGTGCATGAAGTGGGGAAGAGCACTTGAGTAATTAAATTCTTCGAAATAGCGGTTAGCAAGTGCAATTCTCATTGGAAATATATCTGGATTTAATTCTATAACTTTCTCCATTTCAGCATTTGATACATCTTCCAAATTAGTGTTTTGATTAGCAATTTCTGAGGTGTTGTCATTTAAATTTATTAAAAGAAAGAATGGAAATAGAAATATGAAAAGACCCGCATATAGCCATTTACTTTTTAACATACAATTTCCTAACAAACAATAAAACAAACCCAAAAACTAATGTCAATGGAATAAACAGTATTTCTAAATTACGATTTATTGGGTTGGTAATAATTCTTTCACCATATCTTGATACCCAAAATGTATATATTTGATCATCAGTTAAGCCTTCGTTAATCTGTTCAAGCAAGATAGAACCCATATCGTCAGCATATTCGGACGGAGAATCATAAATAGTTTCACCTTGACAAACTGGGCATAGCAGTGATTTACTCCATTGTTCATATCTAGATTCATTATCTGGAAATAAACTAGGTAATGTGAATAGCAAAACTAAAAGCAAAAGAGTTAAATACCTATTTTTCATTTTTACTTAATCTTGGTACAAATGAAATACTTGAAACAAACAATCCTATCCACATAATAAAAATTCCATAATTATTTCTGACGATAAGCTTATAACTATTTTCATCAATAAATTTTACAGTTATGTATACATCATTTAAAAAAGTTCTAAATACTGCAGGTGAGCTTATTGCTTGTTGAGAAGAATTATTAAATATATTTAAAGAAGTAAATTTAGTAGTATTTTGATTTGAAATAGGAAGTTTTATTACATTTTTTTCAGGAAAACTTTCTTCAATTGAGTCATAAACAAAGTAAGTTTGATCGTTAAAGCTAAATTCTTCAAATGAATTAATTTCTTTTTCAGTTGAGTAACTCTGACTTACATTCAAAATTATTCCAAAAGCAAAAATAGCTATACCTAAATGTGCTACTGCTACAGTAACAACCAAAATATATGAATTATCAAATGTAAGCAGAGTAAGAATACTTATTGCTAATGAGCTATTTATTAAAATCATATTTTCTTTAAACCATTTGTTAATATTTAAATTTTTTATAGTCAACTTCTTTGAAAAAATCATAAGCCCCAACAATATGACTAAAAGAGGTCCAACGAGAATATCATAATAAGATCTACCAATTGTTATTTGTCTGTCATAAAGTGTTTCATAAATTAGTGGGAAAATTGTTCCGATGAAAATAACTAGAGCAGAGGAAAATAAAAAAATGTTGTTATAAACAAAAAACCCTGCTTTTCCGAACCAATTATCAATTTTTTTTGAGTTTGAAAAATATTCAGCATTCTTTGATCCAATAACAATAAAAATAATTCCAAAAAGTATCATTCCAAACAATAGATAAGTTCCTATATTCCCATTAGAGAATGCATGAACAGAAATTAAAACACCTGATCTCGTCACAAAAGTGCCAAATATTGTAGATAAAAACATCAAGCCAACCAATATGTAATTCCAATTTAATAATGTATTTTGAGACTTTTGTATTTTTGCTGAATGAAGAAATGCTGTTGCCAAAAGCCATGGTATAAATGAGACATTCTCAACTGGATCCCAAGCCCAGTATCCTCCCCATCCTAAAACTTCGTATGACCAGGCAGCACCAAGTGTTATTCCAATTGTTAGAAATAACCACGGTATATAAGTTGTTTTTTCAGCAACCTCTATCCAATCGTTGGCATTTTGTTTTTTTGAATATAACCTGCTTGTCGCAGCAACAAATGGCATTGTCATCCCGACATATCCTATATATAGCATTGGTGGATGGATTGCCATTAGAGGATGATTTTGGAGTAAAGGGTTGGGACCACGACCAATGTTACTGGTTACCAATTCCTGAAAAGGTAACAAACTTGAATTATTACAACCTACAGCTGCAAGTTCAATACAACCTGCAAAAGGAGAGGAGCTAAAAACTGTGTATCCAACAAAAAAGATCATAATTAATGAAAAAATCTTTATATCTATATCTGATGAAAGATCTTTATATGATTTTAAATAAAGATACATAAAGAAACTTAAACATAGATTCCATAAAAGTATAGATCCATCCAAGGAGCCCCAAAGAGAGGCAAACTTATATAAAGGGGGAGTAGATTCAGCAGAATAGTTTGCTATGTAAGAGATAGAAAAGTCATTCAAAAATAATCCTATTTCAAGCAAACAAAATAAGAAAACTTGTACGAAAAGATTAAATCTTACAAGAATTTCTGTATAGATTTCTTTTTTATTAAAGAATAGAATTACTAATAAAACAAAGCTTATCCAACTAAAAATAATTCCAGTGTTGTAAATCATTCCGAATAATTTTCTACGTTATATGTTTCACCATCACTTGATACATATTCATTGTCGTGTTTAACTAGCATATCATCAGCAAGAAAAGTATCATTATCAAACACTCCATCAAGAATCACACCCATATTTTCTTGAAATAATTCTGGCACAAAACCATCAAATATTATTTCAATGTCTTTATTGCCATCAGTTATTATAAAATTTGTAAATCCACCATCCTTAGCAATAGTTCCTTCAACTACAAAACCTCCTAATTTGATTCTTTCTTCACTTTCTAGTTCAATGTTTAAAGTTTCTGATGTCGTGTAGTAGTAAATAGTATTTCTAGATGCAATAATTGAACTTGCATAAACAATTAACCCAATGCCCAAGAGGACAATAATAAAATTTTTTTTCACTCTATTTAAATTTTAGCCCTTGATTTAGGATTTAAATAATTGTCCCATAAGATATCATTTGAAATTCTGAACCTTTTTGTAAGAAATGTATGAACAAGCGTAACTAATAACACACTTAATAAGAGAGTAATTAGTATGTCAGAAGACATAGGGGCATCTCCAGAGGCTACAGTTTCTTGGCTAAGAATGCTAGCTTGTTGATGAACTGATCTCCACCAAATAACACTAAAATGCAATATAGGTATTTGAATAACTCCAAAAATTCCAATTAACGATGAGTTTCTAGCTGTTTTTCCTAAATCTTTATTAAATTGTCTTGAAGCAATATATCCTAAATAAACAAGTAAAAGAATTGCAGTCAAATTGAGCCTAGCATCACCCCAAACCCACCATGTTCCCCATGTTTGCTTGCCCCAGTAAGAACCAGATAGCAAAGTAACAATGGTGAACACAACACCAGACTTTGCATTAGCAATAGCTATTGAGTCGTATTTAGATTTTCTAGAAAATAAATATAGTGCAGAATACAAAAAGGTAAGAGTGTAGGCTAAATACGCTATCCATACAGTTGGAACATGAATATAAAGTAATTTTGACGATACACCTTGTGTAATATCATAAGGCCCAAAGATAGTGACGAGTAGCCATACAACAAGGGGTCCGACTAACATCATTGTGATTTCCTTAAATAAAAGTTTGTAAATGAATAAATAATCATAGTTATACCTAAAAGCATCAATATATAAATGTTACTTATTTCTTGATTTACACCTAACCACATTGGAGCGATTAAAATTGCAAACCCAATATAAATTGGAACAATTAAAATAAATTGGACAAATCTGCTATTGAAACTTGTGAACATTTGGAAAAATAGATTTACCATAATTGCATTCAAGCAAAAGAATAAAACAGAGAAAATAATATAGATGATTGAATTGTTTATAGAAGTATTCGTGAAACCAGAAAATAGAATTAAAAGAAAAATTATTTGAGGATAAAAAATTCCAAGTTCAGAAATAGTTTTACTATAAAAATAATCAATTTTTTTTATTGATCCAAAATTTAATTCCTTGATCAGTGTTTGCTCTTCCAAAGGGTTCCTAATAGAAAAAAGTGTTGTAAAAATAATTAGAAATAAAAGTTGAACAATGACAAACATATCATTTTCAACTCGAAACCTATTTTCAGAAAGAATTGGAAAAACAATAATTAGTACACACATTGTTGGTGTGATCAGAAATAGTGAGGTGTTATTTCTTAATTCCAAATTTAATTCTTTTTTAATAATGAATTTCTTAATCATTTAAATCTATAGTTCTTTCTATATTTGACAAGGCATTAATACTTTCTTGACTTGATAAAATTGAAGTCATCTTTTGAGTCTCTCGATAATTTAATAAATCAAATAAAAGCTGAATCCCATTTTCATCTAAATAAACTTTTGGTTCATCAATACAAAGAATGTCTGGTTTTTTTAAATCTGCAATAGCCAACTCACTTCGTTTGACCATTCCACTTGAATAATCTTCAATTAAATCTTCTTTAAATTCATTTAGTTGATATTTATTAAGTGTTTCAACAATAGACTTTTCATCAACACTTTCTTTGTAAAGAAAATATTTTATGTTTTCTATTAAGGATAATTTTGGTATTAATGATGGACTCGAACCAATCTCCATAAAAGAGTATTCTCCTCTTTCAATATTTGAATTAAAAGTATTTCCAATAAAATTATTACTTATACACATAAGAAGAGTTGTTTTTCCAGAACCATTTTTTCCAATAATTTCGTAATTATTTGAAATTTTTAGTGATAAATCTAAATTATTTATAACAAGTTGATTTCCATATCCCAGGGATAAATTGTTTGATTTGAAAAATAAACTCATCTTCCTATTGTATTAGCTTCTTTATTTCTAATGAAACGTAAAATTAACAGAAGTTCACTGTAAAAATTTATAATTGTGTAGTTCTCTGGATGAATTTTTAAAAATTCAATATCTTCATCACTTAAGTCAATTTTAAGATTTATTCTATTGTCAGTTATCTCTATATTTAAATTTTCTAAAATTTTCAAAGTCTGTTTATCAAGTACATTAATTTTTTCTTTAAAGCTGTTGAATTCAAGAAAATTTTGAAGAAGGGATAAGTAGTTTTTGATTTTTTGGGCTTCCTCAAAATTTTGTTCTTTCGAGTATGTATTTAACTTATCGTTTAATCTTTTTACTTCTTTACTTGTATCACTAAAGAATAAATCCAGTTTTTTTCTTAAGTTGTAGTTATATTTTTCAAGATTAAATGAATCTGTGCATGCACATTGTGAATTTAGAAGTATAGATATATCACATTTTGTTTTTCTTGAATTATTATTCTTACACCTAACTGTTTCAAATCTATTATCTAAAAAATTTTTAAAATTTTTAGCTTTTGTATAACTCAAGAATGGACCAATTTGAAAAATTGTATTTTTAGATAATTCAATTTTTGAAATCTCCAAATTAGATTTGTTACTCTTTAGTTTTATCCAATATATATTTTTTGGTATTCTCCCACTCCTATTTAGTTGAGGTTTAAATTTATTTATCAATCGTTGTTCAACTATTAATGAAATGAGCTCATTTGGTAGATTCATGACCTTTAAGCTATTTGAAGTATTTACAATTTTGTTTGATTTATAACTTCTTGAGTGGCTTAAGTGTGAATTTATTCTATTTTTTAAATTACTTGATTTACCAACATAATTTAAAGACCTATTATTTGAAAATATATAAACACCATGTGAAGTTGGAATATTTTGTAAATTAAACTTCTTTTTTAAATTTAAATCAATACTGCTAAGAAATTCATTGACTCTATGAATACTTTCTTTATTTTTGATTTCGTCAAATAACGACAAATGCTTAAACACTTCATAAGTCGTGAGTACATCTGCTTTAGAATTATGTTCATTTTGATTAATTGTCTTAAAATATTTACTCAAGGTCACGAGTTTATGATTTTTTACTTTAGTTCTAAGCAACGCTCTGGAGAGATTTAACGTATCCAGTGTCATATTATTTAATTCATTAAAGTTTTTTTTGTTCAATTCATAATTTAAGAAAGATAAATCAAACCTTAAATTGTGGCCAATTATTACAGAATCATCAACAAAATTTTTTATTTTTTCAATTTCATTATCAATTTTTGGAGAATTTTCTACATGCCAAGGATATATGCCGGTAAGGTTTGAAATAAAGAGGGGTATTTCTATTTGCGGATTAAATTTAGAATAATATTCATCTACAACCTCATCATTAAATATTTTTAGCATATAAAGCTCAATAACTTTATCAACACCAGCTTTAACACCAGTTGTTTCAACATCTAAAATGACAAGATGTTGATTTTTTACAAATTTCAATTTATTTTGTTAATTCCCACATACCGATAGCCGCAGCAGTAGAAGCATTTAGTGAGTCAACATTATTTGTTGATCGAATACTTAAAGATATGTGATTAGATGCAAACCAATCATCTGAAATACCATACTGTTCAGCACCAACAACCAGTGCAAAATTCGAATCAGGTTTAAAATTTTCTAAAACAGTTTCTCCTTCTGGGTCTAGTAATATAATTTGATATTTTTTAGTTTCCAGTATTTCAATTATTTCTTTATTTGTGCCACTTGAAATATTCATATTAAATAAGTGTCCAATAGAAGACCTGATGACATTTGGATTAAAAATATCTGTAATTTCATCAGAAAGAAAAACATTATTTATTCCAAAAGACTTTGCAGTTCTTATCATTGTTCCTAAGTTTCCAGGTTTTTCTATTTGATCAGGTATCAAAATAGGACCATTAATTTCAGAAGTTATACCAATATGTTCTGTATTAAAAAGTGATATAAAACCATCTGGCCTATCCCTATAAGACATAGCATTAAAAACCTTTTTTGAAACCTGAACTATTCTTACATTTGATTTTCGATATTCCTCTAAAAGATTCTGATTATTATTTCCAATAAATAGATCACTGCAATAGTACAAAGTATCTATTTCGTACCTAGATTCTATTAATTGGTAACATTCTCTAAATCCTTCTGCAAGAGATTTATTATTTGATTTTCTATTTCGGTTTTTTTTAAGAGATACTAAAAATTTATACTCTGGATTATTGAGGGAATCTATTTGTTTATCTACTGAAAAATTCATTATGTATCAGTTTCTTTTTATTATGTTTATTTTTAGAAATATCTGTGTTGCTGTCTTCAACTCCAGCAGTAATCATTCCGATTATTTGATAAGTATCTGGAATTTTAAATTCCTCATGAATTTTTTTTCTATCGATATTATGCAATCCCATAAACCCTGAAGATAACTCTTTTTCTTCTATAAGTAAAATACAATTCATCATCGCTGCACCAGCATCAACATACCAATATGGCACATCCCAATCTTTGGAGTTTACAGCGTTTGTTTTATCATTTTTTGAGTATCTGTGGTGATAAGCCTCTTCGTTAAGCAATATAAAAAATAAAGCTAAGGAGTTTGAGATCCATGGAGATTTACCATCTTTAATGAAATTATCCTCATTAAAGATTCTGGATACGTTTTTTATCTTTTTAACATCAAAAGTATTTAGAATCTCTATTCCACGAGAAAATCCTGCAGTAGGAATTTTTATTGAAAACTTTGAAATATTTTTTAAGTTAGTATCTTCTAAAGAAGTTTTTTTATAGTTTCTAACAACTTTTCTATTATTTAAAAGATTCTCAAGATAAGTTGTTTCATTAGTCATTAACTTGTTGCATATAGTTGACTACGGAGTCACCAACTTCACTAGTGGACATACCCATTTTTCCAGCTGATAGGGAATCAAGCTTTATAGCAGTTTCAATTATCGCTTTTTCAATATCCTCTGCATAATTTCCCTCTCCAAGTTGTTTGACCATCATTGCCGCTGCTCCAATGCATGCCAATGGATTGATAACATTTTTATTTGTATATTTTGGTGCTGAGCCACCTATTGGCTCGAACATAGATACACCTTCAGGATTAATATTACCTCCAGCTGCAATACCCATACCGCCTTGAATCATGGCACCTAAATCAGTAATAATGTCACCAAACATATTGTCAGTAACTATTACATCAAACCACTCAGGATTTTTCACCATCCACATACAGACAGCATCAACATGGCCATAATCAGTCTCTATTTCAGGATAATCTTTCGCAACATCATAAAAAATTCTCTCCCATAAATCATGAGCATAAGTAAGTACATTAGTTTTTGCACATAATGTAATTTTTTTACGGTTGTTATTTTTTGTATATTCAAAAGCATATTTTATACATCTATGTATTGCATAATACGAATTAATGGATTCTTGTGTTGCAATTTCATTTTCTGTTCCATAATGAATGTAGCCTCCTGCACCTGCATATAATCCTTCTGTATTTTCTCTAACAACGACAAAATTAATATCTTCTGGAGATTTGTTAGCTAGGGGAGTTTCCACTCCCGGATAAAGAACCACAGGTCTTAAATTAATATACTGATCAAATTCTTTACGCAATTTAAGAAGAATTCCTTGTTCTAAAATTCCTGGCTTTACATCTGGATGACCAATAGCTCCAAGTAAAACTGCGTCAGAATTTTTGAATTGTTCAATATCTTTTTCAGTTACAAGTTCTCCAGTATTTAAATATCTATCTCCACCAAGATCATTGTTAGTAAAATTAAATTTTATTTTGTATTGTTCAGAAGTGTTTTCAAGGACTTTTACAGCTTCATTGACGACCTCAGGACCAGTTCCGTCACCTGGAAGTAGGGTAATGTTGAATTCTTTACTCATTTGTTCAACGCATTCAAAAAGGATTCTACTGAACCCTGAACGACATCTGTAGAAACAGCTCTTCCTTGTTTCATTAGGTGTCCATCGTTAATTATTGTTACAATTTCAGCTGTTGCATCAGCACCTTTTGTAATACTCTCAACTCTATAATCTATTAATGTAGCGTCTGATTTGAGAATTGATTTAACTGCAGTAAATGCGGCATGAATCATTCCATCTCCAGTTGCTTCTTCTGTTATTTCGTCATTTCCAACTTTTAGTGTAACGCTTGCAGACGCAAATTCATCTTTACTATTAACTGAGACAGACACAAGTTTTGCACTATCGCTACTTGATTCTACCTGTCCTACAATTGCTCTAAGTTCGTTTTCTACAATTTCACCTTTTCTGTCTGCAATCTTTTTAAAGGTATCAAAAGCATTATTGAATGCATCATCGTCTAAAGAGATACTTAACTTATCAAGGGCATCTTTAAAGCCAGCCCTACCAGAATGCTTACCAAGTATAATTTTTGCTTCTTGACCAACTGAGTCTGGTGACATTATTTCATAGGTAGTTGTGTTTCTTAAATATCCGTGTTGATGTATTCCTGATTCGTGGCTAAAAGCATTTTTACCTACTACGGCTTTATTATATTGAACAGGATATCCAGTTAGTTTTGAGACTAGCCTTGAAGTTTCAAAAATTTCTTGTGTTTCAGCTTGGATTTCAACTCCGAACTGATCTTGACGAGTTTTTACTGCCATGATTATTTCTTCTGTTGATGTATTTCCTGCACGTTCCCCAATTCCGTTAATTGCACCCTCAATTTGTCTAGCCCCAGCTGTTATAGCTGTAAGTGAGTTAGCTACAGCTAATCCTAGGTCATTGTGACAGTGTGTTGAAATAATGACATCTTCATTACCCCCTTTAACTTCGTCATAAACTGCCTTAAGAAGGTCTAAATAATCTTGAGGTGTTGCATAACCTACAGTATCAGGAACATTTATTGTTGTTGCACCCTCTTCTACAGCAACTTTCAATACTTCTATTAAAAAATCTTTGTCAGTTCTGGTTGCATCTTGTGCGGAGAATTCTATATTGTCACATAGTTTTTTTGCATATCTAACAGATTCTTTGGCGTCTTTTAATACTTCTTCTTTAGATTTTCTGAGCATATGTTCCATATGTATTTGTGAAGTTGATGTAAAAACATGTATACGTGAATCTTTTGCTACTTTTATTGCTTCCCAAGCTTGTTCAATATCATCTGGATGACATCTTGCAAGAGATGCTATTGTTGAATTCTTTATATTTTTTGCAATTAAATTAACACCTTCCCAATCACCAGGAGATGAAGCTGCAAAACCTGCTTCAATTACATCTACTTTCAATTTTTCAAGCTGTTGAGCAATTAATAACTTTTCTGATGGGGTAAGAGCAATACCAGGACTTTGTTCTCCATCTCTGAGAGTTGTATCAAATATGACTAATTTATCATCACTCATTTATCTTTTTTTACATCCTTAGCATTTAGAAATGGCATCATCTCTCTTAACCCTTTACCAACTTCTTCAAGTTGATGTTTGGAAGCTTCTGCTCTTTTTTCATTAAGGAAAGGAGAACCCTCCCTGGCCTGCGACATCCATTCTTTAGCAAATGCTCCTGATTGAATCTCTTCGAGTACTTTTTTCATCTCTTTTTTTGTTTCAGAAGTTATTATTCTCGAACCTCTCGAAAAGTCTCCATACTCTGCAGTATCAGATATAGAATGTCTCATCCATTCAAATCCACCTTCGTACATTAAATCTACAATCAATTTAACTTCATGAAGTGTTTCAAAGTAAGCACTTTCTGGCTGGTAACCAGCCTCTACTAAAGTTTCAAATCCATTTCTAATAAGCTCTGTTAACCCTCCACACAAAACAACTTGCTCACCAAATAAATCAGTTTCGGTTTCTTCTTTAAAAGTAGTTCTTAAAATGCCAGCCCTTCCACCACCAATTGCTGATGCATAAGACATAGCTAAATTTTCAGTAGTTCCTGAAGCATCTTTATGCACAGCAACAAGACAGGGCATACCGCTTCCTTCAGAGTAAGTTCTTCTTAAAAGATGTCCAGGTCCCTTTGGAGCAACCATTGCAACAGATAAATCTTCTCTTGGTACAATTTCATTGAAATGGATATTAAAGCCATGAGCAAATAAAAGAGTTGCACCTTCTTTAATATGAGATGCGATTTGATCATTATAGACATCTGCCATAATTTGGTCTGGCAACAACAACATGACTACATCAGCATTCTTGGTTGCATCTTCAAGATTTGCTACCTGGAGACCCATATCTTGAGCTCTTTTAAACGATTCTGAATCTTCTCTAAGGCCAACAGTAATGTCAACACCAGATTCATGTAGATTAAGAGAGTGAGCGTGTCCTTGGCTGCCAAAACCAATTACTGCCACTTTCATAGACTTTATCAATCCTTGATCTATTGATGAGTCATAAATTATTTTATTTTCCATATATTGTCTCCTTATAGATTAGACTGTAATGCTATTCTTCCACCTCTGACCATTTCAATTATTCCAAATGGTTTCATTAAAGCTTCAAATTTATCCAATTCTTTTGATGAACCTGTTAATTCAAAGATAGCGAAATCTTGCCCTACATCTACTGAAGTTGCATTTGATAGTGACGCTTTCTCAATCACAGATGTTTGAGAGTCTTTATTTATAGAAACCTTTAATAATAGAACTTCAGTTTCTATTGTCATGTTTGGATCAAGTTCAACTATTTTTATAACATTTACTAATTTGTTTAATTGCTTTTTTACTTGTTCAACAGCATCTAATTCAGTAACTATTGTCATTTTTGATCTACCTTCAATATTTGTTGGTCCAACAGATAGAGAATTTATATTGAAGCCTCTTCTTGATATAGTGGATGACACTCTAGCTAAAACACCGGGTTTATCTTCTACTAATACTGACAGAATTCTCTCACTCATAGGTTTTTAAGATCCTCTTCATTCATAATGATTTGATCGTTGCTTCCACCAGCAGGCACCATAGGAAATACCATATCATCTGGATCTACAACACAATCAACTAAAACTGGTCTATCATTGATTTCTAACATTTTGTTAAAAACTTTTTCTATATCAGACTTTTCCATCATTCTTAGGCCAACTGCACCCATAGATTCGGCTAGTTTAAGATAATCTGGTGTGTCATGAGTTAGTTCAGAAGCAGAAAACTTACTATTGTAGAAAATCTTTTGCCACTGACGAACCATACCGTGGTTCCCATTGTTAAACACCACAATTTTAATAGGTATATTTTCTGTTGAGGCAGTGATTAATTCTTGACATGTCATCTGAAAACATCCATCCCCATCTAATGCTAAAACTAGTTTGTCAGGATAAGCTGTTTTTGCACCGATAGCAGCTGGTAATGCGTAACCCATAGTACCTAGTCCTCCTGAATTTAACCAGGTATTTGGTTCAGTAAAGTTCCAATGCTGGGATACCCACATTTGATGTTGACCTACACCAGCAACAACAATTGCTTCTTCTTTTGTTAACTTTTGAAGTTCTTCTAAAACATATGGAACCTTAAGAGGACCCTTGTCTTCTTGCTTATAAGACAAAGGAAATTCAGTTTTCATTTCTTTTAGTTCTGAAACCCAATTTTCAGTATCTAGTTTTTCATCTCCCAAAGCTTCAATAAGTCCTTTAATTACACTTTTTGCATCACCTACAATAGGAACTTGTGCATCACGTACTTTTCCAATTTCCGCTGGATCAATATCAGCATGAATAACTTTTGCATTCTGAGCAAAAAATGACGGATTTGCAGTAACTCTATCATCAAACCTTACGCCTATTGCAATTAACAGGTCAGCATTTTGAATTGAAGTGGTAGCTGTATAATTGCCGTGCATACCTGGCATTTCAAGACACAATTCATGACCATCAGGGAAAGCACCTCTTCCCATAAGTGTTGTAACAACTGGAATATTAAATTTAGTAGCTAGTTCAAAGAGTTCATTATTAGCTTTCGAATGAATAATTCCTCCACTTGTATCCTGGTAAGTCAAGATCGCCTGGCTCAACCCAAGCAGCTACTTGGTTTAGTATATCCTTTGGTATATCAACCAAAACTGGACCTGGTCTACCAGTAGTAGCAATAAATTTTGCTTCCTTTAAAACTTGAGGAATTTCTGAAGCATCTGTGATTAAGTAATTGTGTTTAGTAGCTGCCATCGAAAGTCCTACAGTATAAGCTTCCTGAAACGCATCATTACCTATTGCAGTAGAGGCAACTTGACCAGTAATAGCTAGAAGAGGAGTAGAGTCCATCAACGCATTAGCTAGAGGGGTTATCAAGTTTGTTGCTCCTGGTCCAGAAGTAGCTATTACAACACCAAGTTCTCCAGTAGCTTGAGCATAACCCTCTGCCATGTGCCCAGCACCTTGTTCATGTCTAGCTAATATATGTCTAATAGGACTATCGTATAAAGGATCATACGCAGGTAAAATTGCACCACCTGGCACTCCAAAAACAGTTGAAACATTGAGGTATTCAAGGCCTCTTATTACGAGCTCTGCACCAGTTAATTGTTCTTTTGTCATTTTTCTGTTTTGCATCTCCAAAAAAAAGCCCCCCTTTTTGGGAGGCGCTCATCAAAGCAAAATGAGCGCTAATTAAGTAAAAGCACTAATTCTGAAATGACTACAATTAAATTTTTCATTTAGAATAACTATAGTAAAACCTTAAAAAAATGAAAGATATAAATGTTATAAATTTTTTTGAAGAAAATAATATAAATTTTTCTTCAAATTTTAATTTAGGAGTCACTAATTTACCTTCAAAATTAGATTTTGGAAAAGAAATTAACAATATAAAAAATAATCAACTTCATGCAAATATGAAGTTTACTTTTTCAAATCCCGAATATTCAGGTTTGGGTGATAAATTTGACTGGGCAAAATCTGCAATTTTGATTACTTACAACTACAAAAACAAAACACAACCATCCATGCTAACCTCTCCCGGCTATGGTTTAATTGCTAGGTTTGCAGAAAAAGATTATTACTTACCTTTAAAAAACAAAATCAACCATTACGATAGAACTTTTTTTGTATCATCTGGTTTGGGATGGCAAGGCAAAAGCACAATGATGTTAACACCAGGTGCAGGACCTTGGCAATTATTAGCTACTATTTATGTAGACCATACATTTGAAGAAAGCGAAAATACAAACTATTCCTGTGGTGAGTGCAATTTATGTCAGATATCATGTCCAACTGGAGCATTAAATAGTGAATACAAACTTGATTCAAACAAGTGTATATCTTACTGGCTTCAGTCACCAGAATTGATTCCATATGAAATGCGCGATGCAATAGGAAATAAGTTTTATGGATGTGACGACTGCCTTACCTCTTGTCCGCCTGGGCAAGAAAATAATAATGTAGTTATATTTAATAAAAACCAACAAGTTAACCTTGAAGCAATTATTAAAGAAGATAACGAGAAACTGAATGAAATGTTCTATTGGTTTTATATCCCAAAAAGAAATGCTGAATATCTTAAAAGAAACGCCATTATTGCACTTGGTAACAATCCTGATCAAAATACTTCGAGTTTTTTAGAAAAGATTTATCCAAAAAGTTCATCACACTTAAAAATATACATCATATGGGCGCTCTTTAAAATTGGTAATAATGATGTATGTCAAAACTTGATTTATTCTTATGACTCAGAAGAAAACAGTATTAAAGAAGAATATGAAAAATTAAAAAAAATGATTTCATTAGCTAAATAATCTATTCTTATTCTATGGCAAAAATATCTGATGACGTAACACAAGGTGTAAGTAAATCAGCTGCTCGTGCAATGCTTCGTGCAGTAGGTTTAAAGGATGATGATTTTAATAAATTTCAAGTAGGAATAGTCTCTGCAGGTAATGAAGTAACACCCTGTAATTTAACTGGACCAGAGTTATCTGAACATGCAAAAGTCGGTGTTAACGGTCCCGATTCTGCTGGATTAATTTTTTCAACTATTGCAGTTTCGGATGGAATATCTATGGGGCACGAGGGCATGAGAGCATCTCTTGTCTCAAGAGAAGTTATTGCGGATTCAGTAGAGCTTGTAATGCATGCAGAACGTTTTGATGGGATGGTAACAATAGCTGGTTGTGATAAGTCTTTACCTGGAATGCTGATGGCAGCTGGAAGAATAAATAGACCTGCAATATTTCTATATGGTGGAAGTAGCTTACCAGGCGTCTATAAAGGAAAAGATATATCAATTGTTGATGTTTTCGAAGGTATTGGGGCATATGAAAAAGGAATGATTACAAAAGAAGATTTATATGAAATAGAGTGTGCTGCATGCCCTGGTGTTGGATCATGTGCTGGGATGTTCACCGCTAACACAATGGCATCCGTTGGTGAGGCGATTGGAATGAGCTTACCTGGTACTGCTTCAATACCAGCCGAGGACAGCAGGCTTCGAGTTGCAGCTGAAGAATCAGGAAAACAACTAAATTATTTACTAAAAAATGACATCAAACCAAGAGACATTATGACAAAAGAAGCTTTCATCAATGCAATCACTACTGTATTAGCTTTAGGAGGAAGCACAAATGCTGTTCTTCATCTGCTTGCTATTGCACATGAATCAAAAATGTCTCTAAGTTTGGAGACATTTGACGAACTAAGTAGAAATGTACCTCATCTTGCTGATATGAAACCGTTTGGGAAATTTCATATGGTTGACTTAGATAAAATCGGTGGAGTACCTGTTGTTTCAAAAATATTATTAGAAAACGAACTTATAAATCCAGAATGCATGACTGTTACTGGTAAAACTGTTGGTGAAAATTTAGAAAATGTTGAAATTCCAAAAAATCAAGATGTAATAAGTTTTCCGGATAATCCTATTTCTAATGAAGGAGGAATAGCAGTTTTAAAAGGAAGTCTTTCCACAAAAGGCTCAGTTGTAAAGACTGCTGGAATAGAAATAAATAATTTCACGGGTCCTGCAAATGTATTTGACAGTGAACAAGACGCTCTGGATGCACTTTTTAATGGTGATATAGAAAAAGGACAAGTTGTTGTTATACGTAATGAGGGTCCTAAAGGAGGTCCTGGCATGAGGGAGATGCTACAAATAACAGCTGCTATAAAAGGTGCCGGCCTAGGCAAGGACGTATTGTTAATTACAGATGGAAGGTTTTCAGGGGGAACAACAGGTTTGTGTATTGGACATGTCGCTCCAGAGAGTTTTGATAGAGGCCCAATATCAATTTGTAAAGATGGAGATATTATTAGCCTTGACATTTCCAACAGAACCCTAAACCTTGACATAAGTGAAGAAGAAATGAATAAACGCTTTGGTTTATTAACCCTTCCTGAACCTCGTTATAAATCAGGAGTACTTCATAAATACTCTAAGCTAGTCAGTGGTTCAGACGCTGGAGCAGTTACAAATTAGATGAAATGATATTCATATCGGATGTCCACTATCAGATAGAGTATCTTAATTCTTTACCAGAGAATAAGGGACCTATTGTCATATTAGGGGATTTAATCAACTGGATTGATTACAGAGATGGTCAAGGAATTGCTATGGATGTTTTTGGAAAAGATAATGTTAAAAAATTGATCAATTTAAGAAAAGAACACAAATTTGATGAAAGAAAATCACTATGGAGAGAATTGTATAAAACTGATCCAGATAAAGTAGCAAAAAAAATGCAGAGTGCAATATATAAACAATACGAGGATGTATTTGATGTACTTAAAAAATATGAAGTTTGGTTTATTCCTGGAAATGTAGACGATGTCGATATTATGAATACTTACTCAAGTAGTTCGGTGAAGAACGTAGATGGTTTAATAGTTGAATATGATAATAAAAAAATTGGATTTGCTGGTGGTGGAGTCCCAACACCTATAAACGCAAGAGGAGAAATTGACGAAGACACGTTTTCAAAAAAACTGTCAAAGTTAAAAGATTCAAATATAATCTGCACGCATGCGCCTCCACTAGTTCGTGAGCTTGTAACTGACGTTGTTACAAATAAAATCGAACAAGGATGGGCTAGTTTAAAAGATTTTATTGAGATATATCAACCAGAATATTCATTATTTGGAGATGTACATCAACCCCAAGCTTCATATTGGAGTTTAAATTCTACTCGTTGCATCAATGTAGGTTATTTTCGAGCAACTAATCAGTATTTAGAATTATCATCAATTTATATATGAATTGTTTATCTTTTGATGTGGGTGGTACAACTGTAAAATACGGTGTCATAGATGAGTCATATAAAATTTTAAAGAAAGATAAGATACTAACCCCAGAGAATGAAAACGATTTTATATATTCTTTATCTAATATTATTCAAGAAAATCTTTCCATTATTTCCAAAGTTTCAGTAGCAATGCCAGGATATGTAAATTCAGCTAACAATAAATACTTATATGGTCCACATTTAAAATATGATATTGATTTTTCAAAGTTATCAAATTTTACAGACTACAAATTTCATCTAGACAATGATGGAAATGTGGCTGCTTATTGTGAGTATTTTTTAAATTACAAAACCAAATATTCAAATTTAATAATGCTTACCTTTGGCACTGGAGTTGGTGGTGGAATAATATCTGAAGGTAGGTTATTAAGAGGAAGGGGAAACGCTGGAGAGATTGGACATATGCTTACATCAAATGATAGAGAAATTGAGGGAGATAGTGGAAAAAAAGGTAGTTTCGAATCATCAGTTGCTGCATCTGTATGGACAAAAAAGTGTGAGGAACTAACTCAGGAAAATCAAGATTCAGAACTTGCAAAAATATTTGCTACCAAAAATGTTGGCTCAGTACTATTTGACAATACACTTAACTTAACAAATTCTGAACAAGCTGCTCGAGATGAAATAATTCAAAATATATCAAATGGATTGTTAAGTTTATTTGAAATATTTGATAATGAAGCCTTTATTCTTGGGGGAACTATGTCGTCTGAACCTTATGATTTAATTGAGCTTTTAGAGAGTGATATAAAGAGCAGATATAAATTTCCATCTAGAAATTTTCCTGAAATATTTATTGCTTCGCAAGGAGAAGATTCAGGCATAATTGGTGCTGCAGCACTTGCATTTAATGAAGAAAATTAACTCTGTTTTACTTCCTGGAGAATTTTTTAAAACTAGTTTTATAGAAAAAATAGAAAAGTTAAAGTCCATAGAAGTCGATACGTTATATTTATTTGATCATGGAAAAAATCCTGCTGGAAACGATTTAGATGTTTACAAATTAATTGATGGAATTTACAAATTATATGATGTTATTAATGATCAAATTAGCTTGGGTGTATGTGTTTTAAACATTAATGCGAGACCATTTCAGGAATTGTTTGACAAATATATACACAAATTACTTGAAATTAAAAATCTTAAATTGGGTATTGGTACAGGCGATGATAAATTTGAAAAAAGACCTAATTTCTCAAATGACATTGAAAAAATTATAGATGAAATACTAGATTCAAATAAGTTTAGACAAAACAATATCAGTCTATTTATTGGAGGAGACTCAGAAAAAAAACTTAAATTAATTAAAAAATATTCAATTGGAATTAACCAATGGATGGGCACTAAAAAATCATTTGAAGAAAAAGAATCAATATTTACTCAAATTGAGAATCCGAAAGGAAATTTGAGTTTATGTCAAAGAGCTGATAAGCCAAGTTTTTTTAATAGTGAATTAAACTACGAATACATATATGTATTAAAAGATTCAAATCGAGAGATTTTTTTTGAAACTATAGATAATATTTTTAGATGAATAAATACAGCAATGAATTAATAAATAATTTTCCTGAATATTTATTTAATGAAATTAATCAAAAAAAGATTGCTGCGCGTCATTCGGGAAAAGACATCATAGATCTGGGATATGGTAATCCTGATTTACCAACGCATGATAAAGTCGTAGAAAAATTGATTGAAACAGCTAAGCTCAAAAAAAATCATAAATATTCTGTATCAAAAGGAATATTTGGTTTAAGAGAAGCTATTGCTATTAAATATGAAAAAAATTATCAAGTTAATCTTGATGCAAATTCCAACGTTGTAAATACTATTGGTAGTAAAGAGGGGTTAACGCACCTCTTAATGTCAGTCTTAAACCCTGGAGACAAGGTTGTAGTTCAAGATCCAAGCTACCCAATTCATCACTTTGCTCCGTTAATTGCAAGGGCTGAAACAATTAAAGTAAATTGTCTTGAAAAGTCAGCCTTTTTGACAGAATTAAATGACATCCTAAAGAAAACAAAAATTAAATTGTTATTAATATCTTTTCCGCATAATCCAACAACCCTTACAGTTGACCAAATTTTTTACGACAGTCTTGTTGAATTAGCAGAAAAATATAACTTTTTAATAGTTAATGATTTTGCATACTCAGATATATATTTTGAGGGAAATAAACCTCCCTCACTTTTATCATCAGACAAGAATTTACAACATAGCGTTGAGTTATATTCTCTTACTAAGGGATATTCCATGGCTGGATGGAGAGTAGGATTTGCAGTGGGCAATGCCGATGCAGTTGCAGCAGTTACAAAGTTAAAATCTTACATAGATTATGGAACTTTTCAACCAATACAAATTGCATCAACAGTTGCTATAAATGAATTAGACGATTATCCAAAAGAAGTATCTTCTATCTATCAGGATAGAAAAATATTGGCAGAAGAGTATTTAACAAAATATGGATTCGAAGTCTATAAAAGTACTGCAACAATGTTTTTATGGGCGAAGCTACCGGAAGTTTATAAAAATGACTCTATGAAATTTTCAATTGACCTGCTTTCCAAATCTAATGTTGCAGTTTCTCCAGGTGTTGGTTTTGGGAACTGTGGAGAAGGACATATAAGACTTGCTTTGGTTGAAAATAAACAACGAATAAGGCAAGCAATGAAAAATTTCGCAAAAGTAATTGATAGTGTTTAGAAAATTTTTATCTGAATTATTTTTCAATACCTCTTTAGGTAATGGTTTTTATTCAGATCTATCTGCAGGGACATTTGTAGTATTAA
>LULW01000079.1_pt1 | contig 27539 bp, 28 predicted proteins | sample 729531 | NCBI WGS metagenome assembly LULW01 (sample SAMN03860279, study PRJNA289734) | marine metagenome | biome: seawater column; feature: ocean; material: water; isolation source: Red Sea water column Station 108 - depth 10m | place: Saudi Arabia: Red Sea | collected 2011-10-15 | depth 10 m | reverse complement strand
ACAGCTCAGATACATTAGTAATAACAAATATTTCTCACACAAATGGAAATAGTAGCAATGTTACATCCGCAACAACATATTCTAATGGAACATCAATAGCTGGAACATATGGAACGTTAACAATTGGAGCAGATGGAACATATACCTACACTCCAAATGGCTCTTTGGATACTGGTGAGTCCGGTAATGATGTGTTTACCTACACAGTTTCAGATGGATCAGCCACAGATACAGCAACTATTACAATTTCGGTTACAGGTGCAAACGATGCCCCAGCTGCATCAAACGATAGTAACACAATCGATATATCAACAAATTCAACTTTAACAGTTACAGATGGTTCCATTAAGGACGTATTAACCAATGATACCGATGCTGATACCAACGATACTATTAGTGTAACAGAAATTAGAACAGGTGCCTTAGAGGGAGCAGGAACTTCAGGCGTAGTTGGATCTTCACTTACTGGAACATATGGAACATTAATAATAAACTCAAATGGAAGTTATACTTACATTGTTAATACTGGACTAGATGATACTTTAGATAAAGGTCAAATTGTATTTGAATATTTCAATTACACTGTATCAGATGGAACTACAACTGACACAGGCTCTATAGTTATTAAACTTCAAAATGGTGGACAGGTCGTTAAAGAAATTAGAGAAAAAAAAGCTGAAAGATTAATTAAGAGGGAAAGTAAAAGAAATGAAAAATCAAATAAATCAAATTTTAAGTTACCAAAAATTGAAAGTAATTTTGAATTAAATTTAAATCAAATTGATCTTCCAAAACAAAATAAAAAAGCAGATTTTTCACAAGGTCTTAAATTAACTGATCTTGTTGCAGAAACTAACTCAATTGAAGTTAAAGAAAAATTAAAAGATGTACCAGATGTTTTTGCAGATAAAGTAAAAGTTAAAGTTAAAAATGATAGTTTAAATCTTAAATTTAAAATTTTTAATGAATCAGGTTCTGATATTATTAAATACGAAGGAGTAATGAAAGATGGATCACCTTTACCTGATTGGATCAAGGTAGATCCAAAGACAGGAGCTTTTTAGATATCCTTCAATCAAGAAGATCTGATACTCTTTATACTTTAAAACCAAAAATTATTGATACAAATTTGGTTATAAATTTGCCAAGTGAACTATCACAAAAATTTGAAAGATCTAAACTTGTATTAAAAGATGGTTCTGAAATACCTGAGTGGTTAAGTTACGATCCTAACTCAGGAAAAATAATTGCAGAACCGCCAGAAGATATTTCCAAATTAGACTTAAAACTTATTATCGAAAGAGATGGTGAAATAATTGTTAAAGATTTATCTATTGAATTTGGTGACGATGATACTGCGCGAATTGACGAGTTAAATAACGAAAAAATCGACAATAAATTTGTAAGTTTAAAAGACCAATTAGATAAAGAGTTTACTAGTTGGGATGATTATGGTTCAAACGTTATTAATAGATTATAAAAACACAATAAAATCATGAAAAAATTTCTTTTTACAATCTTAATTTCTTATTTATTCTTAAATTTTACTCATGCAGAAGAGATTAGAGAGGCCAGAGCTTTAGTAACTGCAACCGAAAAAGTATCAATATCAAGTGAATTAGCAGCGAGAGTTGAAAATATTAATTTTCTGTTAGGAGATCCTTTTAAAAAAGGTGACGTTTTAATTAGTTTTGATTGCAAAATCTATAAAGCTCAAAAAGAAGTAATCCAGGCAAATTATGATAGTGCAAATATTCAATTAAAAAATGATAAAGAATTATTGGAGATGAGATCAATTGGAAAACTCCAATATCAACTATCAGAGTCTGCACTTAAAAAAGCAAAAGCTGAATTAAATATTGCAAAACTAAATGTAGATAGATGCGAAATTGTAGCTCCATACAACGGAAAAGTTATGGATGTTTATACAAGTATTTTTTCTACCATAGAGCAAAGACAGCCCTTAATGGATATTGTTGGAGATGGTTTGTTAGAGGCTGAAATAGTTGTTCCTAGTAATTGGTTGAGATGGTTAAAAAAGGGTCACGAGGTAAAAATTTTAATTGATGAAACAGGTGAAACTTTAGATGCAAAAGTAATTAGTCTTGGAGCAACAGTTGATGCAGTTAGTCAAACAATAGAATTGAAAGCTCAATTTAATGAAAAATATGAGTCTTTAATTCCAGGAATGAGTGGGATTGTTAAGTTTTGAGCGAAGATAAAAATATTAAAATAGCAAGATTAATTGGTTTAGAAAAAAAAACTCGTGAAGCTAAAACACAGGACGAATTAAATTTTGTTGTAGCAAATGAAACAAGACAAATCATCGATTATATTAATTCATTTCTGTTATTAAAAGCTCCAACAGATAAGTTTCAAGTAAAAGCAACTTCAGATCTTGCAACAGTTGATAGAACTGCTCCATTAATTACGTTTATTGAAAATATTATAAATGAATCAGGGCACAACTTTAAAGAAATTCAAAATTTAGATGTAGATAAAGTTTCCAAAAAAATAAAAGTAAAAAAACCTAAAAATTTACCAGATAACATATTATGTATTCCCATTCTAAGTCCTCAAAAAGGTTTACAGGGCTATTTAATTTTATCGAGAAATGAAAAATTTATTGAAAATGAAATTGAATTATCAAGACACTTATCAGTAACTTATGGACATGCTTTCAATTCATTCTTAACAGATTTTTCAATTAAAAATTTTTTAAAAAAATATTTATTTGGATCAAGAGCATGGATAGTAATTATTATAATTATATTTGTTTCAATTATCCCAATTAAAATAACGAGTACTGCTCCTGTTGAAGTAGTCCCGAAAAATCCAATTTTAATTACATCTCCTTTTGATGGAGTAGTTAAAAATATAGTTGCTAATAATAATGATCAAATAAACTCTGGTGATTTGTTGGTTATGTTGGAAGACACCGATCTTTTAAATAATTATAATTTATCAAAACAATCTCTACAAGTAGCAGAAAAGGAACTGCTCAGAAGCAGACAATCCTCATTTACCGACAATAAAGAAAAAGCAAGATTAGCGGAATTAGTTGCTCAAGTTGATTTAAAAAAAGCGGAAGTAGAGTCTACAGGTGAGAAATTAAAAAATACAAAACTTTATGCTAGCCAAAAAGGAATTGCGATAGTTGACCAAAAAAATGATTGGCAAGGAAGACCAGTTTCTGTTGGTGAAAAAATAATGACTATAGCAAACCCTAATAATGTTGAGTTTTTAGTTTGGTTACCTGTCAAAGACTCATTGATTATTAAGGAAAATTCAAATGTTAAAGTATTTTTAGATATAAACCCAATCAAGCCATTAAAAGGCAAGTTGCTTAGAGCATCCTACGAGCCATCATTGTCACCTGAAGAAGTTTTATCCTATAAAATTGGAGTAAGTTATGAAGGTGAAGTCCCCCCAAGAATTGGTTTAAGAGGAACAGCCAAAATTTATGGCTCAAGAGTTACATTGTTTTATTACTTATTTAGAAAACCTATCACATTTGTAAGACAACTAATTGGTATATGATAATCCCATACTTAAGACAGGATTTAGAAATATTTAGAGGTAATAGTCGTGAAGATGGTGCACCTGCGTGGTTACTTTATGATGCTGTTAGGAATAAATATTTTACTCTCGGATTAACTGCTTTTAAACTAATTAAAAATTGGAGAGGTGGGGAAGATATTCAAAATTTTGAGAAAAAAATCAATTCAGATGGAATTGAAACCAACAGTGATGAAATAAAAAGTTTTATAGGTTTTCTTCAACAGAATAATTTAATTGTTCAACCTCCAGGACAAAATGTAAATTATTTATTGCAACAAAAAAACAGCATGAAAAAAAGCTGGTTGCTTAATCTTGTACATAGTTATTTATTTTTTAAAATTCCTCTTTTTAAGCCAGATGAGTGGTTAGGAAGAAATTTAAATAAAGTAAAAAGTTTAGGATCAGCAAAATTTAGAAATATAATATATATCTTAGGATTTATTGGTATCTGTCTTGTCATCCAACAATTTGCTGTATTTAAAAAAACATTTTTATATTTTTTTACATTCAATGGATTGATGCTTTATTTTGCAACTTTAGTGATAGTAAAGTGCCTGCATGAATTAGGTCATGCTTTTGTTGCAAAAAACTATGGTTGTAGAGTTTCTGCAATAGGAATTGCCTTTTTAGTATTTTTTCCTTTTTTATATACTGATACAACAGATGCCTGGCGACTTAGAAATCATAAAGAAAGACTTCTAATTAATTTTGCAGGAATACTTACAGAATTACATTTAGCATTAATTGCAACTTTTATTTGGGGAATTTTACCTGAAGGTGGAATGAAAAGCGTAATGTTTTTTATTGCAACCACTTCTTGGATATCATCACTATTAATAAATGTAAGTCCATTTATGAGATTTGATGGATATTATGTTTTTTCTGATTGGCTAAAAGCTGAAAATTTACAACCAAGATCATTTGCTCTAGCGAGATGGAAAATAAGAGAGACTCTTTTTGGATTTAATCACAAACCACCAGAGGAAATTAATCCAACGAGAAGATGGACATTTATAATATATGCTTGGGCAACCTGGCTTTACAGATTTTTCTTATTTATTGGAATAGCATTACTTGTTTATCATTTAGCATTTAAGTTTTTAGGTATTATTTTATTTGTTATTGAAATTTATTGGTTCATTATGCTTCCAATTATTAAAGAAATTAAAAACTGGTACATGATGAAGTCTGAAATGAAACTAAATAGACAAACTGTAAGAACAATAGCAATTCTGACAGTTTTAACTATGATTGTTGTACTACCATGGAAATCATCTTTAAAAATTCCCGCTGTATATATCTCTGAAAAATATTCAAAAGTTTATTCACCTTATCCAGCTAAAATAAAACAGATATTTGTAACTAAAGACGCTGAAGTAGAAAAAGGCCAAGAATTATTAGAACTCTATTCACCAGATTTAGATAAAAAAATAAATTCATTAAGAACGAAAATTAAACTTACAAAAACTAAGATTAATAGATTAAGTGATAGCGCTGGTAATATGGATCAATATATTACTCTTCAACAAAGATTGCTTGCACTACAAAGTGAGGTTCGTGGATTAACTAATATAAAGAGTAAGCTAATTTTAAAGTCGCCAATTAAAGGCAAAATTAAAGATTTTTCAGGGCTAAGTGAAGAAATGTGGGTTAGTAATACCGACCAATTATTAGGGATTGTGCATTATGGAACAGGTCAGGTTAAAGGCTTAATTAAAGAGGAGCAAATTGATAGGTTCAAAGAAAAATCTCCCGCAGTATTTATTCCAAATGATGGTGAACATAAAAAAATACATTTAATTTCAAGCACTTTAGATTTATCAGCTGTACAAAATTTACCTTACATATCTTTAAGTTCATTACACAATGGACCAATTGCAATTAGAAATTTTACATCTGGAGAATTTAAATACAGACCCGAAACCGCTCATTATCTTGCAGACTTTAATTTAATAAATAACAGTTCAATACAATTTGAATTACCAGGTTACGTTCATATTGAGGGTAGCAGATATAGCCCATTTATAAAATTCTTTAAAAATATAATTGCTCTTCTCGTAAGAGAGAGTGGATTTTAATTTTTCTTTAAAGATTGAAAAGCACTTAAAGCCGCTGCTCTTGCCTCTTCATGAATTACAATCGGTTTTGGATAATTTTTTCCAATAACAGTATTTATTGCTTCTTGATATTTTAATTCCATCTCCCAAGGCTTATGAATAAATTTTGAAGGAACTTTACTTAATTCTGGTACCCATTTTTTTACGTATAATCCTTCTTTGTCAAATTTTTCTCCCTGAAGAATTGGATTAAATATTCTAAAGTAAGGAGCTGCATCAGCACCACACCCTGCAACCCATTGCCACTGAGCAACATTGTTAGCCTCATTAAAATCTAATAAACAATTTCTAAAATATTTTTCACCTTCTTTCCAATTAATTCTTAAATGTTTAACTAAAAATGATCCAACTACCATTCTAATTCTATTATGCATCCAACCTGTCTCATAAAGTTCTCGCATTCCAGCATCAACAATTGGATAACCGGTCATACCTTGTTTCCATGCTTTAAGATTTTTAGAATTTTTTTCCCATGGAAATCTATCAAATTCCTTCCTTAAGTTTCCTTTTAACATTTGAGGAAAATAATTAATTAAACTGTGAGAAAATTCTCTCCATCCCAGTTCATTAATATATTTTCTAATACTTATATTTTTTTTAATATCCTTTGAGCTTTTTTCATATATTGCAGCTACGTGTATTTGACCGTTTCTAATATAGGGAGATAATTTTGAAGATCCATTTATTGATGGGTAATCTCTATCAACACCATATTTTGAAATCCTGTTACTAATAAATTCTTTTAAGTTTTTGTGAGCTTCATCCTCAGATGGCTTCCAGTATTGATCAAACTTTTTAAACCAATCTTTCTTAGGCATAATTTGTTTAAAAGTATTCTTTGAATTGAATAAGGTTTTTTTACTTTTTAACTTTTTTATCTCTGACGTTTTTTGTGGCACTGCATCTAGAAATACTTGTTCTGCATTTCTCCAAAAGGGACTGAAAACCTTAAAGGGCGTTCCATCATTTTTAGTAATTGATTGATATTCGTTTAAAACATTTCCCTTAAAAAATTTAAATGGAATATTTTTTTTTTCTAAAATTTTTTCAATTTCTTTATCTAACTTTAAATGATCTGGTTCATAAACTTTATTCCAATAAATCGATATTTTATCTTTTGTCTTTAATTTTGAATAAAATGAAGTTTCATCAGAAATAATTATCTCTAACTTGATATTAAATTTTTCTAGATCATTTGAAAAACTCTCCAGTGATTTACTTATCCACCATCTTTGAGCTTCTCTTTTTCCATCAAAATACTCTTTATTATGTATGTAAATAACTGTTACAGCATCATGATTTTTACATGCGAAAGATAAAGCATGATTATTTCTAATTCTAAAATCATCCCTAATCCAAACAACTGCACAATCAGACATAACTAGATCTTTTTTAAACCTTGAGATAAAAGCTTATTATATAGTGTAGCATCTGCATTACCTTCACATCCCATAACGAGTACATTTGATTTTTCATTAAGCTCCAAAAGATTTTTAATTTTTTTATCGTTACATGCAGCAATCAAACTAATTATTCCAGGTGTTGCACACTCGCCACCTATAATTTTTTTATTACTGAACTTTGCTTTAGCTAACATTGCAACTGTATTTGATACTTTTGAATCATCTATAGTTATACAATGATTTGTAGATTTATTTAAAATGTTCCAAGGTACCAGGGACATTTCGTTACACGACATGCCTCCCATAATACTCTCTTTTTTTATTTTAATTTTTTTCATTTTTTTTGCTTCAATACTTTTTAAAACACAGGCTGCCTCTTTAGGTTCAACTACAATTATTTTTGGAATTCTTTTAAAATATCTTGCAATCCCCGCTACGGATCCAGCTGCCATTCCTCCAACACCTGCTTGGAGAAAAACGTGGGTAATATACTGATTTGTTTGCTTGGATATTTCTTTAATCATAATTGAATAACCAGCCATTGTAAGTTGCGGCACATATTTATAATTTTTATTAGAGACATCTTGAACAATATGCCACTTATTTTTTTTAGTTTGTCTTATGCATTCGTTTAAGGAACTCTCATAATCACCTTTAACTTTAGTGACAGTAGCTCCAAATTTTTCTATTTCTTTAACTCTTGTTTCACTAACGTACTGACTAACAAATATTCTACAATCTAATCCTAATCTTTGAGCTCCCCAGGCAACAGATCGTCCATGGTTTCCTGCTGTTGCTGAAGAAATTACAATATTTTTTTTTCCTTTTGAGATATCTTCAACTGCATAAGCTCCACCTAATGCTTTAAAAGATTTTAAATGAAATCTTTTAGACTCGTCTTTATAAAAAATATTTTTAAGCTTAAGATTTTTATTAAGTTTATTTAATTTGATTAGCGGGGTAGGAGAGTATCCTTTCCACTTTGATATTTTATTATAAGCTTTATCTATAAATTGTTTGGATAAATGTTTTAGAACTTGCTTTCTTGAAAAATTATATCTTTTATTGGATAAAAATTTTGAATATTTCCAAGAAGAAATTTTAGCCAATTTCTTCATGTTAACAGTCTAATGTGTTAGCTCTTTCCCAATGTGTAATAGGTTTTCTTTTATTAAATACTTCTTTTCTTTTAAAATTTGATAGCTCTGTTCTTTTTAATTTTAGATAACTTTTAATAACATCTTTACCAAAGGCATTATTTAACATTTTACTTTTTTCTAACATTGCTAAAGCTTGCCCTACATCATTTGGAAGTTTTGCAAGTTTTGGATATTTTTTATAATCTGTATACATATTGCAATGAAGAGGTTTACCAGGATTAATTTTTTTATTAATTCCCTCTATTCCTGCCGCCAATACACCTGCTTGCAATAAGTATGGATTTGCTGATCCATCCATTAATCTTAATTCAAATCTCCCCTGATCTGGAACTCTGATCATGTGCGTTCTATTATTTCCTGTGTAAGAAATACTACTTGGAGACCAAGTTGCACCTGATTTTGTTGGTGGTGCATTTATTCTTCTATAACTGTTGATAGTTGGGTTAAAAAAAGCTGATAAAGGTTGAGCATTTTTAATTAAACCACCAAGAAAGTTATAAGCTAATTTACTAAGTCCTAATTTATCTTTTTTATCTAAAAATTTATTTACTCCACCACTCCAAACAGAGACATGAGCATGACAACCATTTCCAGTCAAATTGTTAAACGGTTTTGGCATGAAAGTAGCTCTTAATCCATGTTTCTCAGCAAGATTTTTTACCATGAATTTAAAAAACACATGTCTATCTGCAGTAACAAGACTATCAGAGTAATCCCAGTTCATTTCAAATTGACCATTCGCATCTTCATGATCGTTTTGGTATGGTTTCCATCCAAGTTCAATCATGCTGTCACAAATTTCTTTAATAAGACCATATCTTCTCATTAACGCAGATTGGTCATAGCAAGGTTTTGACTGTATATCTCTTGGATCAGCTATTGATAAACCATCTTCAGAAATTAAAAAATATTCACATTCAACACCTGATTTCATTTGAAGTTTTTTTGCTTTTAGTTTCTGGATTTGGTTTTTAAGCATTACTCTCGGTGATGCTTCAACTGGTTTTCCATCCATATATAAATCAGAAGCTAACCATCCAATTTCTTTATTCCAAGGTAATTGAATTAAACTATCAGGATCAGGTATGGCAAACATATCGCTATCTGCTGGTGTCATATCCAACCAGGTAGCAAATCCAGCAAATCCTGCACCATTCTTTTGCATTTCAGCAATTGCTTGAGTAGGTACTAATTTTGATCTTAATACTCCAAACAAGTCCACAAAACTTATTAAAAAGTATTTTATTTTTTTTTGTTTAGCAATTTGTGAAAGATTTTTTGGCATATTAAAAGCTATTAGAATTCAAATTCTTAATCAATCTTTTTCTTTAAATCCAGGTATCCAATTAGTTCCAGCTAATGGAACTCTTGCCATGGCAGCTGCTTCAACTGTTAAAGCAACTAAATCTTCAGGCTCTAAATTTCTTACATCAGACTTACCATTTGCTCTTGCTAAGGTCTGCAACTCTAACGTTAAAGTAGTCAAATAATTTTTTAATTGTCTTCCACCTTCTTTTGGATCTAGTCTTTTCTCAAGTTTAGGATCTTGTGTTGCAACACCTACAGGACATCTACCTGTATGACAGTGATGACAGTAGCCAGGTTCTGTTCCAAGTTTTTCATAATCTTTTCTGTATAAGTCCGCATTGCAATTCAATGCCATCATAGCAGCAGAACCAATTGATACTGCGTCCGCTCCCATAGCAAGTGCTTTTGCAACATCCGCTCCTGTTCTAATTCCACCAGAAACAATTAGTTGAACTTTACGGTGCATATTTAATTCTTTTAATGCATCAACTGCTTCTCTTAATGCACCTAAAGTTGGAATTCCAACATGTTCAATAAACACATCTTGTGTTGCAGCAGTACCTCCTTGCATTCCATCTAATACAACAACATCTGCACCTGCTTTAACTGCAAGCGCAGTGTCATAATAAGATCTTGCTGCACCTACTTTAATATAAATAGGTTTTTCCCAATTTGTTATTTCTCTTAACTCTTGAATTTTAATCTCTAAATCATCTGGTCCAGTCCAATCAGGATGACGGCATGCACTTCTTTGATCTATTCCCTCTGGTAGCGTTCTCATTCCTGCAACTCTTTTATTAATTTTTTGACCTAACAGCATACCTCCACCACCTGGTTTTGCGCCTTGTCCAACAACAACTTCAATTGCATCAGCTTTTCTTAAATCATCAGGATTCATGCCATATCTAGAAGGAAGTAATTGGTAAACTAAATACTTAGATGAACCTCTTTCTTCTTTTGTCATTCCTCCATCACCTGTTGTGGTTGAAGTTCCCATTGAGGATGCACCTCTTCCTAATGCATCTTTGGCATTAGCACCTAACGCACCAAAACTCATTCCAGCTATAGTAATAGGTATATCTAACTTTAAAGGTTTCTTTGCAAATCTGTCTCCAAGCACAACTGAAGTGTTACATTTTTCCCTATATCCTTCCAAAGGATATCTAGACATTGAAGCACCCAAGAAAACTAGATCATCAAAGTCAGGAACTTTTCTTTTAGCACCTAACCCTCGTATTTGATAAATTCCTTCTTTAGCTGCTCTTTGAATTTCATTAATAGTTGATTGAGGAAATGTTTTAAATTCTTTTAAGCCTTTTTTTTTCATTTAATACGCTCCTGCATTATCAATTTTAAAATTATAAAGTTTTCTAGCGGAGCCATATCTTTTAAAATTTTTGGGATTTTCAGAAATATTTAAATCTTTAAATATCTTTCTTAATTCATTAATACTCTTTTCATCCATTTTTTTTTCAACACAATCTGCACCTAAACTTTTTACTTTGCCCTTAACAAAGATTTTTGCCTCGTAAATACTATCTCCCAAATCTTCATCTGCATCACCAAAAATAATTAAGTTCCCTTTTTGAGCCATAAACGCTGACATATGACCAACAGATCCTTTAACAATAATATTAATTCCTTTCATAGAAATTCCACATCTTGAACTCGCATCACCCTCAATAACAAGATTTCCACCATGACCAGTAGCACCAGCAGATTGTGAAGCATTTCCTTTAACAAATACATTTCCAGACATCATATTTTCAGCGACACCTGTTCCAACATTTCCGTGAACAGTAACAGATGCCTTTTGGTTCATTCCAGCACAATAGTAACCAGTATGCCCATTTATAGTTACATCAATATCATCTTTTAAACCTGCACATATTGCATGATGACCTGAAGGATTCTCTATTTTAAATTTTCTGACATTACTTTTTCTATCTATATTTTGAAGATATTTGTTAATGTCGGTTAGTTTTTTTTTACTTAGATCAAAATTCATAATTACCAGTTATAGACAACACCAGGTTTTGGTTCAAAAATCTTAGCAGAATTTACATTTGGCAAATGAGCCATTGCTTGAAATTCTGAAGCAACAGCAACATAGTCTTTTGTTTCAGCAACAACTGCTGGTTTACATGCAATCTCATCTCTCAATAAGGCAAAACCATCTTTAGTACCTGCAATAAAAGTATAAAAACCATCCAAGTTTTTTAGACTACTTGTTAAAGTGTTTTTTAAATTATTTCCTTCAGAAATTTTGTTTGAAATATATCCAGCTGCAACCTCAGTATCATTTTCTGATTTAAATTCTTGTCCTTTTTTAATTAAATCTCTTCTTACATTATTATGATTAGATAATGAGCCATTGTGAACTAAACATTCATCCTCAGCAGTAGAATAGGGATGCGACCCTTCAGTTGTGATAGCACTTTCAGTTGCCATTCTAGTATGACCGATACCATGAGTTCCAGAAAAGGATGATAATTTAAACTTTTTAACTACATCTTTAGGATTGCCAGTTTGCTTAAAAATATTAATACTTTTACCGTATCCAACGATTGAAACTTCTTTAATTTTCTCATTAATCACTTTTATTACTTCTTTAGGTTCATCTTTCATTTCCATTATTACATGGTCAGAGTATTTTATAATTTTTATTTTCTTAAAATATTTGGATATTTTTTTTTTAAAATCTTGCTCTGAAAAATTGTTTAAACAAATTGAATATTTAAAATTATTTTTATTTTCTTTTGTGTAAATTGCAAACCCTGCACTATCAGGACCTCTTGTTGCCATATTGTCCAACATTCCAGATAAAAATTTACCTAAAGACTTTTCGTACTTTTTTGTTTTTAAATATATTCCAACTATTCCACACATAAATTTAAGTGATTTTACTTTAACAGATTTAATAAAGCGTCTTTGTAATATAATAAGTTTACTACTACAATAATAATAACAGCGATGATTGCGCCATATTTGGCTTTAGGCCATGCTAACCTTGCCATCTTACTTGGAGTTTTATTTTCTTGTTGATTGTTATTTTCGGGATTTTGCATTTTTTAAAAAAGAGGGCACATAATTATATGTGCCCTCTTTAAAGTTTTAGCCGTCTGTTATATTGCTTTTCCAGTCATTAGCACCTGGTCTTTTTCTAGCAATTTCATTCATCTTACCATCTTCTTGTTTAGATGAAATTACATGCCAGCCGACCCAAATGATGATTGCTACAATAACTAGCACTCCTTCTGAGCCAACACCTGGATAAACAGATCCTTGTACCTCAGAGGCACTTAAATGATCTATCCAATTAGATACTGTTGCCATTTATATACCTCCTTTATCTACTGGCTGAGGCCACAGCTTTTTCGTCATCTTTAGCCTCCTCCATAATTGTGTAATCAAGTCCTGCAAGCTCTACTTCTTTTGGAATTCTTAATTTACCCATTCCATTTAGAACTTTAGCAATTATATAACCTGGAAGCATACCAAGTACAAAAAACATAATTATTGCACCAATAAACATTCCTAAAGGATTAATCGCTGCATAGGTAGTTCCATCCCACATTTCTCCTACACCATAACCAGATGAAGGATAACCGTTTAAAACAAAACCACAAATTACAAGACCAACAAACCCAGCATAACCATGTACAGCTACTGCTCCAACTGCATCGTCGATTTTATATTTTCTCTCGACCCAGTAATGCATTTTGTAAGCTATAACTACACCTATCATACCGATTATCATTGATTGAATTGGATGATATAAATCATTACCTGCAGATGCACAGATTATGCCCGCAAGTCCTGATGAATAAGTCCAAAAAGGATCTCCCTTTGATATTACATATCCTGCCAACAATCCTCCAGATAACGACATTAAAAAGTTCATCGTTATTCCACTAAGTGTTGTTGGAGTTAAGTAGATGTTTGTTGCAGTAAAGAAAGTTACACCTTCCATACCATACTCAGGTCCAAGATCGTAAATTGGAACATTACAAGCTGCGTAAAAGCCCCAGAAACCTGTATAGATTAAAAATAATCCAACAGTTACTAACCAAGGGTTTCTTGGTCCAATATTTCTTGGTTCTCCGCTTGAAGAAAATTTTCCAATTCTTGGTCCTAAAACAACAAGAACACCTAAAGCAAAACCTCCTGCAATTGCATGAATTACACCTGAAGCATATGCATCATGGTATCCTAATATTTTCAACATCCATCCATCAAAATGCCATCCCCATGAAGCATCTATTGTCCAAAAAACAGATCCTATTGCAATTGCAAGAATTCCAAATGCAAAAGTTGTTATTCTTTCAATAACTGCCCCTGAAACTATTGAGGCTGCAGTCCATGAAAATAATAAAAAGGCTGCCCAAAAGACACCCATTATATGATCGTTAAGATTTACCGCCATCAATGCATTAGTAGGGTTAGCAAGATCATTTCCACCAAATCCACCTCCAAGAACTAGACCAGTACTCTCGGTCATAATCGAAGGAGCTAATCCTGGTCCTGTTGGAAATGCCCAGTATATCCACCAACCAAAGAAAAACCACGTAACCGTAACCAAAGGTATAAGCATTGTGTTTTTCATAAGAGTATGTTGGTGATGTTTGTATCGAGATGCTCCAACCTCATACATACAAAATCCTACGTGGATCAAAAACATAAGAACCACAGTTACCCAATAGTAAAACTCTGTAAATATTGATGTGAGAGCACCTAATTGATCAGTCATATTTCTCTCTCCTATTAATAATTAATTAACTCTATGAAATTTTGGAGAAACTGACAATTTTAATTTAGTTATAAAAAATATAAGTTAATAATTATTTTATCAACTAAGAATTGAAATTTAAAATTTTAAGTAAGCTTTCTTTAAATCAACAAGAGGATGATTCGGTGACATTTGAAATTTGACAAGTAGCTCTCTTGCTATCATATCTCTGTCTTGTTGATTGTTAGGTAGTTTTATTTTGCTTGGAATAGTTACCCAACCATTAGCATTTCTATCAAATACAGCAGGTCTGTTTTCTTCATAACCCATATGAACGTCTTCCAACCAATTTAAATCATCCCAACCCATTGCTTCTATATATTTTTTAAGAAATGGAGTAAGTCTCGAGTAATCCGGTAAAAGGTTTACGTCATATCTATAACCGATCGTTTGACCGATCATTTTTTCTCTTGCAGTCTCTTTCTTTTTACCTAACTGCCCTTGGTTCTTTTTCTTTGATTCTTTCTTTGTCTTTTTAGCCATTCTAAGATCCTATATTTTATGGAAGTCTTTAACACCTACTGTGTGGTTAGTTCCTGCTAAAGGCACTTTTGCTAAAGCAGATGCTTCCATTGTTAATGCAGCCATATCTTCTGGCTCTAATGAGTGGATATTTGTTTTTCCACATGCTCTTGCTAGAAGTTGTGCCTCTAAAGTCATTGCATGTAAATAATTATATACTCTTAATGCAGCATCATCTGGGTTTAATCTTTTTCTTAATTTTGGATCTTGAGTAGCAACACCAACTGGACATCTACCTGTATGGCAGTGATAACAATGTCCTGCTGGAACTCCCATCTCTTTTTCAAAATTAGATTCTGGAATTTCTTTGTTACAGTTAAGAGCAACCATAGCACCTGTTCCAATTGCAATTGCATCAGCACCTAATGCTAAAGCTTTTGCCATGTCAGCACCATCTCTTACTCCACCTGCATAGATTAAAGTAACTTTTCCAGTTTTGCCTACGTCATCTAAAGCTCTTCTTGCTTCTCTAATACCAGCAATACCAGGAATACCAGTATTTGCTGCAGCAATGTGCGGTCCTGCTCCAGTTGATCCTTCCATTCCATCTAGATAAATAGAGTCTGGATCACATTTTGCTGCCATACGAACATCATCGTAAACTTTAGCAGCACCTAGTTTTAACTGAATTGGCACTTTATTTTTCGTTAACTCTCTTAACTCTTGTACTTTCAATGCAAGGTCATCTGGACCTAACCAGTCAGGGTGTCTTGCAGGTGATCTTTGGTCAATACCAGCCGGCAATGATCTCATTTCTGCAACTTGATCAGTAACTTTCTGACCCATTAAGTGACCACCCATTCCAACTTTTTGTCCTTGTCCAATGAAAACTTCAATTCCATCTGCAAGTTGAGCGTGATGTGGGTTAAATCCGTATCTAGATTGAATACATTGATAGAACCATTTTTCAGAATATCTTCTTTCATCTGGAATCATTCCACCTTCACCTGAACAAGTAGCACTTCCTGCCATTGTAGCACCTCTTGCTAAAGCAGTTTTTGCTTCATAAGATAATGCACCAAAACTCATCCCTGTAATATATACAGGTATATCTAATTCAATTGGATTTTCACATCTTGGTCCAATAATTGTTTTTGTTTCACATTTTTCTCTGTAACCTTCAATTACAAATCTTGTTAATGTTCCAGGTAAAAATACTAAATCGTCAAATGTCGGAATTTTTTTCATCAATGCCATTCCACGCATTCTGTATCTTCCTAGTTCTGCTTTTATGTGGATGTCATCCATTACCTCTGGGGTAAAAATTGCATTATGACCTAGTAGACTTTTATTTCTTGACGCTACACCATTGCCATTTGAATGACCGTTAGATTTTCCGTTACCGTTTTTTTTCTTTGCCATTTAAATTGCTCCTTTTTTCTCTGTAGGTTCAAGAGCGTCGTAGTTCCAAAGTTTTTTACCTGCAACAACTTTGGTCATTTTTGAAACATCAAAGTTTTCGCCGATCTCCGCAACCTTTAATTTTCTTTTAAGCCAATCTTGATCTGAATCTGTTAGCTCTGCCTCAACAGCATCACTACCAAATGAACCAATTTTTCCACCTACAAAAATTGTCCCATCGTACATACTGTCGCCCAGGTTAATACCTACATCTCCAAGGATAATAATTCTTCCTCTTTGCATCATAAAACCAGTAAAAGCACCAGCATCACCACCAATTATTATAGTACCACCTTTTTGGTCAATTCCAGTTCTTGCACCAACGCTACCTTTACAGATTAAATCTCCACCTCTAATAGCAGCTCCAAAACATGATCCAGCATTTTTCTCAATAACAACTTTTCCTGCCATCATATTTTCAGCGCAAGACCATCCAACTCTTCCATTAATTCTTACAATTGGACCATCCATTGAACCAACACCAAAATATCCAAGACTTCCTTCAAATATTAAATTTAATTTGTTTAATATTCCTACTCCTAGACTGTGTTTACCTTGAGGATTTTTGATAACAATTGTTCCATAGCCCTCTTTCATTAAATCATCTATTTTTTTATTTGCATCTCTACAATCCATGTCTTTGACATCAATTTCTGTTCTTTTATTAAAATCAACATCATAAGTTCCAAAGTAGTAGAAATTTTCTGCTTCATCTGGGTTAAAAAACTTTTGTTGTGTTTTTCCTGTAAGAACCTCAGTGTGAAGACCCATTGATTGGGCTTTTGTTTTCTTTTCTCCAGTTTTTAGATTTGCCATACTTTTACCATCCCATCAAACGGATCATACGTATCTATTTCTTGTGGAAGAATAGATCTGATCGCTATTTCTTCTGAACCCATTGCCACTAAATCATCAGACTCGTATAATACTAAAGGTTTAGCTGCCATTGTATCTTTTGCCATTCCTAAAGAGTCTTTTGTTGCAACAAAATAAGTGAAAACACCATCTAAGCCTGTTAATGACTCTTTCATACCTTCTTCTAGCGTTGCACCATTTCTCATTTTTTCAGCTAGGTAAACTGCGATTAATTCAGAGTCACACTCTGACATAAATCTCATACCTTTATTTTCTAAAACTCTTCTATTATTCCAATAGTTAGTTAACTGACCATTGTGCACAACAGATACATCACTAAATGGGTATCCCCAGAAAGGGTGAGCAGATTTAATATCTACACCAGACTCCGTTGCCATTCTAGCATGACCAATAGCGTGCGTTCCTTCAACTTTATCTAAGCTGTATCTTTGACATACTGCTTCAGCGTTACCTAAATCTTTAATAACCTCTAATGATTTACCCATTGATAAAATCTCAACACCAGGAACACTCTCTATTTTTTGAGAAAATTCCATTAGATCTTTATCATATTGAATTTCATATCTTAAAGAGTAGGGAAGAGTTCTTTCTTCTTTTACAATTGTAGCTCCTAAATCTTTTAAATATCCATCTACAATTTTTTTTCTTTCATCGTAAACAGAAACATCTTCCATTACAGAAGTGCTTCCTTCACCAACATTTTCCCCGACTTTAAAACGCATTATAAAGTTTTGACCATCAGTCTTACCGTACAACGCATATCCAGTAGAGTCTTCTCCTCTATGTTTTAAAGCTTGAAGCATACCTTGAAGTTCAAACCCAACTTTAGAAGTATTTCCTCTATGAATAAGTCCAGCTATCCCGCACATATTTTTCCTTTCTTAATTTATTATGGTAAGCAATCTAAATAAGTATCAAGATCCCATTGAGTTGTTGCACCCAAGAATCTTTCCCACTCATCATTTTTATACCAGTGGAAGACTTTGTACATCTCATCTGGCATTGCAGATTTAATTACATCATCTTCTGCTAATCTTTCTAAAGCTTCACCTAAACTTAATGGAAGTTTTTTAACATCCTTACCAGCTTTTTGAGCTTCATAAATATTTCTAGACTCTGGAGCAGCTGGTTTCATTTTTTTAGAAATACCTTCATCACAAGCTTTTAGTAACGCAGCTCCTAATAAATATGGATTGTGCATACTATCTACTGATCTGTATTCAAATCTTCCCGGGGCAGAAACTCTTAAACCACAAGTTCTGTTTTGATATCCCCAGTCAGCATAAACTGGCGCCCAGAAACCTTGATCCCATAATCTTCTATATGAGTTAACGGTTGAAGACCCTAAAGCAGTTAATGCAGGTAAATGTTTCATGATACCAGCAATTGATTGTAAACCAATTTTACCTGGCATCTGCATATCTTTAGTATCAGGCATAAAAGTATTTGTTCCACCTGAAACATAACTAAATACTTCTTCAACACCTGGTAATTTTTTATGGCCAAGTTTATTTACTGAAACTTTTCCACCTTTCCATAAAGACATATTGGTATGACATCCACTTGCAGACACACCCATAAATGGTTTAGTCATAAAGCAAGCTATCAATCCATTTTCTCTTGCAACCTGTGCACAGATTTGTCTGTATGTTGAAAGTCTATCAGCATTTCTTAAAACGTTATCATATGTCCAGTTTAATTCTAATTGTCCTGGTGCATCTTCATGATCTCCTTGGATCATATCTAGACCCATTGCTTTTGAATATTCAATTACTTTCATAAAGACTGGCCTTAAAGATTCAAATTGATCAATGTGATAACAGAAAGGTTTTGAGAAACCTTTTCCAGTTGGTGTTCCATCTTGATTTTTTGTTAACCACATCATTTCTGGTTCTGTTCCAACTCTTAATTCAAGACCATGTTTTTTCTTAAATTCATCCATGAAAATTCTTAAATTTCCTCTGCAGTCAGAAGTTAAATGACCACCTGGATTTTTTCTTTCTTCTCTATTTCTAAAACATGTACAAAAAACTCTTCCAACTCTTTTGTCCCAAGGCAACTGAACAAAAGTTTCAGGGTCAGGAATACCAACTAACTCCATAGCCTCTGGTCCATAACCAATATAATTATTGTGACGATCTAAAAATAAGTTTGCAGTTGCACCGTAAACTAATTGAAAACCTTTTTCTGCAGTTCTTTCCCAATGATCTGCTGGTATACCTTTACCAACAACTCTTCCTGTAACAGAAATGAATTGAAAATAAATATAAGTTATTCCCAACTCGTTAATTTTTTCTCTAACTTTTTTTACAAGTTTAGCTCTACCTGGTTGATTTACATGTTTTTCTAGATCAGTCATTGTCCCCCTTTAAGAATTTTAAGTTCAAAAAAGTAACTGAAAAAAAAACGTCTGTCTACTTAGAACGGTTAGCTCCAAGGAAACGGACTGTTCGAAGTGGGGTGCAATTCACCTTTCGCGTATCGATTGAATCTGAACGGTTTTAACAAATCACTCTCTTGTCCTAAAATTTCTTGAGCAACCAAGTGTCCAACCCCAATCATTTTATAACCATGATTGGCATCTGCAATCATGTAAACGTTTTCAAAAAATCTATCGAAGATTGGAAAACTGTCTGGTGTTAAACATCCAAGACCACCTGATGGTCCTTTTCTATATAAATTTGATTTCCCTACAAATCTTTTTTGAATGTGAGCAAGAGCTGACGTCCACATATCTGCAAACTTATCTGTTGTTTGAAATTCTGGAGATTCTATTCCATATGGATCAACATTTACTTGGTCAAAATGTTTTTGAACAATGTAAGGTGAAGTTCCACCTTGAACACCTAAACCCTCGATATCAGGTTTATAATATATTCCCCATAGTTCATCTGTAATTAATTTACCTGTTGCATCCGAATGCAATGGTGCATCTGTATCAACATGAATTACAGGTGGTTGTTTGCCTTCATTAGTTTTTAGGTAATCTGCATCAACTCCAAGCACACCTTCTTGTAAAAACCAATATTTCCACATTTCAACTTCATGTGATTTTCCATCTTTACCTTTAATCTCAGTTGTCTTTGGAAGCTCTAACATGTTCCAAAAGTCTCTTACCCATGGACCTGCACCAACGACAACCTGATCACAATCAATAGTTCCTTGATCAGTTACAACTCCTGTAACTGCATTACTGTTACTTCCTCTTTTAAATCCTGTTACCTTAACACCTTTATGGACATGAACTCCATTGTTGTTAGCTTTGCTCTCTAAAGCTTTAATCGAATCTTTGTTAAATGCGTATCCACCTTTTTTCTCATGAAGAACAGAAGTTATTCCTTGAGCTTGCCAATCATCAAAAATTCCCTTCATGTAATTCATACAATCTTTTTCACCTTCAATAAAAACTGATTCATATCCTATTGCTTTTTGTTGCTCATAAATACTTCTTACATCTTCGTGCATTACTTCTGGTGAAATCTGCATGTAGCCAACTGGATTATATTTAAATGCTTTTGGATCACTTTCCCAAACTGAAACAGAATGGGCCATTAATTCTCTCATTGCAGGTTGGAAATAGTTGTTTCTTACAACTCCACAAGCAATACCACTCGCGCCTGCAGCTGTATCTTTTTTTTCTAAAACAACAACGTCCCCTGGATTTTTATATGTCTCTGATAATTTCCAAGCAGTACTTAAACCGTGGATACCTCCACCGATTATTACTACTTTTGCTTTTGTCGGTAATGACATAAGAGAACTCTATTTTTTGCATAGGGGAAATATATAATTTTTTTTATATCTAATTTTTATAAATAAATTAAGTAATACAACTTCAAAGTATTATCTAATAAGGGCTTAGAAGCTTAAATTTTTAAGGGTTCTTAAATAATCGTTGAATTCACTTATAAAAGATTGGCTTGGTTTTATGTGCTTCTTTCTTTGATCTTTCGATGTTTTTTCAAGATAGAAAAAACCTTTTTCACATGCCTCTGTAATTATAAGTGCTGATTTAGGTCTAGATGTTTTAAATAACTTTGTCTTAAGTTCCTCAACAGAAAGGTTTTGATTTAGTTTATAAGCAGTCATTACTAGCAACATCATATGATAATGAGAGGGTGATTTTCTAAAAAAATAGTTTGATGAAGTGTGTGATAGTTTTAATTGATCTTCCCAGAATTCTAATAAGTCTTTTGTAGCTTTTGACATTTAGGATCTAACTCTAGTTTTTTGTGGATCAAAGTGTGGAAATCCAACTATTTTAGCCGGAATTCTTTTTTGGTGACCATCAATTTTACCAACCTCAACATCTGTTCCTATTTCAGAATGACCAACATCAATTCTACATAAAGCAATGTTTTTATTTAATGTAGGAGATAAACAAGCACTTGTTACTATACCTACTTGTGCTCTTCCAATATGAACACAGTCACCGTGATTTGCTTTTTCTTTTCCAATTAGCTCAAGCCCAACTAATTTTTTTTGAGGATTTTCTTTTCTTTTAATTAAGTTTTCTTTACCAATAAAATCATCTGTTTTCGTTTTTAATGGTACTGAAAAACCTATTCCTGCTTCAAAAGGATCTTGCTGGCCATCAAATTCATTTCCAAATAAAATTAAACCTGCTTCAATTCTAAGTAAATCTAATGCACCAAATCCTGCTGGAATTAAACCTTCGTCTTTACCTGCTTCCATAACTTTATCCCAAACTTCTGGTGCATGATCAGGATGACACCAAATCTCAAATCCAAGTTCACCAGTGTAACCTGTTCTTGAAACAATTAATGGAATTCCTTTTAAATCATCTGCTCTACAAATAGTAAATCTGAACCATTGAAGTTCAGAAATAGTTGGTTGCGTAGGTGGTGTAAAAATAAATTTTTCCAAAATTTTTCTACTGTTTGGTCCTTGCAATGAAATATTATTAATTTGATCTGTAGAATTTTTAATTATTACTTTGTAATTTTTTTTCTTAGCTTGTTCTTTTAACCATTCTCCAGCGTACTCATCACCACAAACCCATCTAAATCCTGTTTCACTTAATCTTAATAAGGTTCCATCATCAAACATCATTCCATTTTCATAACACATTGCAGAGTAAACAATTTGACCAACTGACAATTTTTTTACATTACGTGTTAATGTATAATTCATTAACTCTTCTGCATCAGGTCCAATGATTTCAAACTTTCTCAAAGAAGATAAATCAATAACAACTGCTTTTTCTCTACAAGCAGTGTATTCGTTTATTACTCCATGTTTTGTGTAATCATTTGGCAACCAAAAACCTCTTGCATCAACATAGTTTCTAGTTAACTTTGAAGTTCTTTCATAAAAACCAGTATTTCTTGTAAGTTTATTTTCAGAGTCTGTTTTCATTCTAAAACCAAATGATTTTGTGAATTCTTTTTTTTTGTCATAAGTTCTAACAAAAATATCAGTTGGATTCCAACCATTACAGCTATCGATATCACTAGGACAAGCAGTTGTTCCACAAGTTAAATCTTTTAGTGCTCTAAATATTACATAGTCACCTGGTCTTGCATAAGACTCATCAGACAACACAGAGTTTTGACCACCTGCAGATGTGTTGAAAAATAAGTTTATTGCATGCCAACCTCTTTTTTTTTGAACACCAAATTTTTCCATACTTTCATTAAGATTATCTGAACAATTAGCGTGCCCAAAATATCCAGCATCTTCATAGTATTTAGATGTACAAGCTAAATTGAAAGTATCATGAATACCAACTGTATCTCTTATAACTTCAATTAAAGGCTCATGGTCAACATCATAAAATTTTGAGAATAAACCAGGTCCAGGAAAAGTATGACCCATGAAAGTTCTTGTTGTTTGCCAGTCCAAACCGTTTTCTTGTCCTTTATCTAATTTAGCAGTATCAAAAGCTACAAAATCTGAGCACTGCCTTCCTGTAGGTGTAATTACTTGTATATAATCTCCTTCTTTAACTTGATAAGCATCAGCAGTTGTTCTTTTAATATCTATTTCTCCAGATGGATCATATACAGGATCAGGAATTACCGAGAATTCTTTATCTCGCTTTTTTTCAGCTCTTTTAACTAAAACAGTTAAATCAGTTGATGGGTTTTGTTCATGTACTAACATCGCATTTCCTGGTGCAGAAATTATGCAATAACATTTGTCTTTAGATTTTAATTTTATAGTTTCTTTAGCAACTGTATCTTTATCAAAAAGAATTGCTGATTTAGATTTTTCTATATCTAGGTTTCTTTTTTTTAGTTGATAGAGAGCCTGTAAAGATGTTTCGTTTTTGTTAAATAAAATTTTTTTTATTTCAGAACTATTTTTACTTTCTTTTAAATTTAAAATTCCTAACTCAGATTTTCCATCTTTGTTAAAAACTGTAATTTCGCAAATTTGATTTCCTTCATCGTTAATAATTTCAATTTCATCATCAGGAAGAATTTGAACACCAGTTAGTCCTCCACCATTCACTACATATCTTTCAACTCCAAGTGGAAATACATTTAAGCCAGGTTCTTTTATGTTTAAACTTGTTTGCATAAACTATTTGTCACGGCATTATTAATTATAAAGTATAATAACAGTAGTCATAAAATTTATATATATTTAATATAATTAACTCGTATTGACTATAACACTGAATTTAAGGATACTTTAAATACTTAATATTAAGAAAGGGGAAATAATGAGAAAATTAATATCTCTACTGTCAGCAGTAGTTATCTCTGTAGTAAGCTTTGCAGGTATATCTAATGCAGCTGATAGTAAAAAACCCATCGTAATCCCAACACATAACTGGTCAAGCCAAATTGTTATGGCATACGTTATTGGTGGTATTTTTGAAAGTATGGGTAACAACGTAAAATACGTTAACGCAGACTCACAAGCAGTATACGAGTCAATAAGAATTGGTGATGTAACAATATCACACGAAGTTTGGGAATCTGCATTTGGTAAATCATTTACAACTGCTTTAGATAAAGGTGGTTTAATAGATATGGGTGACCATGAAGCTAGAACGCTTGAGGATATGGGATATCCGAACTGGGTTGTAGAAAAAGGTTTATGCCCAGGATTACCAGATTGGACAGCTTTAAAAAATCCAGATTGTGCAAAAAACTTCACAACTCCTGATTCACCAGATGGAAAAGGAAGAATGTTAGAAGGTCCACAAACTTGGCATGGTGACTTAATTCCTCAAAGAGTTGATGCTCTTGGATTAGGAGATCTATGGTGGGTAAAATTTGCTGGAAGTGCAGATGCACTATGGGCTGAATTATCAGCAGCTGAAAAAGAAGGCAGAGGAACTATAATCTTCAACTGGACACCAAACTTTACAGATGGTGCTGGTTTTACATTTATTGATTTCCCTCCATACACAGCAGGTTGCAGACCTGAGGATGGTGGAGATGGAAAATGTGGATCGCCAGATGGTTATTTGAAAAAAGCGGCACATGAAGATTTTCCAAAAACTCATCCAAAAGCAGCAGCAGCTTTCAAAAAATTGTCATTCTCTACAAGTCAAATTGGAGCAATGGCAGCTTTAGTTGACGTTGATAAAATGACTCACGAAGATGCAGCTAAAAAATGGTTAGCTGATAACAAGAGTGTTTGGCAAGCGTTTACTAAATAAGGGTAACAGCTAAAATTTAAATCCTCCCCAACTTTGTTGGGGGGGATTTTTTTTTAATTAATCTTGTGTAAAATATTATTATGAAAAAATATTTTATTTTCGTTTTTTTTAGTTTTTTGATCAGTTCCGCGGTTTTTGCTCGAAGTACGGGGTGCAAAGAAGGAAATTGTGAAAATGGTTTTGGTAAATGGATTTATACAGACAAAACAACTTATGAAGGAGAATGGGTTGCAACAAAAAAACAGGGTCAAGGAACAGAGACTTGGCCTAATGGATATATCTACAAAGGTGAATTTAAAAATAGTGTGTGGAGTGGACAAGGAGTTTTAACATTTCCTGATGGCTCAACGTATGAAGGTGAGTGGAAAAATGGATTTATGAATGGCGAAGGAACATTCACTTGGTCTGACGGAAAACAAAAATCAGGTATTTGGAAAAATGGTAAACTCCAAGAATAATTTAAATGAATACTTACTTTAATAAATTTAGATCATTACCAGAATCTTTAAGGCAATTAATTGGTCTTATTTTTATTACAATTATTATTATTATCTCATTTTCGATTTTAGATACCATCTTTGGTCAAGGCGATGAATTAGTTAAAAAAATGAAATTAGAGGAAGAGAGAATAGCAAAAGAAAAAAAACTAAGCGCATTAATATCAAAATTACCATCCGGTATTTTGGTAACATTTGACGGCACAGATCATTTTAAATTATCTGATGAGTTATATGAAGCTGTATGTAATGCCACAAAATTAATTCCACAACGTGCGATTATGGGTGCAAATTTTTTGAATTTTAGAGCACACGAAATTTATACAATTAATGGAAACAAAATAGATGAAACATTTGTTAAATGGGACTCAGAGAAAAACAAGTGTTTTGCAGGTTTTACGGTAAGTGGGAATAATGTAGGTGTAGACGAAAGCATCACAGTTAGTGGTGAGGCATTAAGCTTTTTAAGCACAGGAATAGATACAAGAGTTTATTACATTAAAAATTTTTAATTTGGAGATGGATAATTATATCGATTTAACTTTGTCTAAATTTCATATAATTTAAATTAATTATGTCAGAAGCTGTTATTAAATGTGAAAATGTTTATAAAATTTTTGGTACTAATGCCCAAAAAATGCTTCAGGAGGCAAATGGCAATGTAGACGCCAAAACATTCCAAGAAAATGGATGTATCGTTGGCGTTAACGATGCTTCTTTTGAAGTTTCTAAAGGAGAAATGCTTGTTGTAATGGGATTGTCTGGATCTGGCAAATCGACATTACTCAGATGCATATCAAGATTGACTGATGCAACAGGTGGAAAGATTTTCATCGAAGGTCAGGATTTACTTAAATTGAATAATAAAGAATTAATTAATCTTAGAAGAAATAAAATGGGAATGGTATTTCAAAGCTTTGCGTTACTGCCACATAAAACAGTAGTTGAGAATATTGCATTTCCTTTACAAATAAAGGGAATTAAAACTGAAGACAGTATTAGCAAAGCAATGGACATGGTTAAACTCGTTGGACTTGATGGAAGAGAAAACTATTTTCCAAGAGAACTTTCAGGTGGACAACAACAAAGAGTAGGTATTGCTAGATCTTTAGCAGTTGAACCAGATATTTGGTTCTTAGACGAACCATTTTCAGCATTAGATCCCTTGATAAGAAAGGAAATGCAGGACGAATTTCTAAGACTTCAAGAAAAACTCCAATGATGAAGCATTAAAGCTTGCAGATAGAATTGCAATTATGAAAGACGGCATTATTGAACAATTAGATACACCTGCAAATATAGTTTTAAATCCTGCCACAGAATACGTAAAAAAATTTACAGAGGAAGTGCCTAGAGAAAAAGTATTAACCATTGAAGATGTAATGGATAAAACAAATTCTGAAAGTTCTGATTTAAAAGTTTTAAAGGATGAAATTATAGAAAATGTTGCAGAAAAAATCCTTACCCAAGAAAAATCAGTTTCAGTTATTGATCAAGATAATAAAATTGTTGGCTCAATTAATCCGTCTAAGATTATACAAACAGTATTTGGAGGCAGAAAAAGTAATAGCTAAATTATGGACATTATAAAAAAATATCCAAAAGTTTTTCAATGGTTGTTTTTATTAGCTGTATTTTTTGCTTTATGTTTTGCAATAGATGTTCCTGAAACTTATAAATTTATAAGGGGTCAAGCAGAATTTGTAAAAGATCCCAATCAAAGTACGTTCGTATTTCTTGGTAAAGAAGTAAGATATTACGCGTTTGATGTATTTTGGAGATTACCCCCACTACTTGGATGGCTACCTATTTGGATTAATGACTCTTTGTTCTTCTTAATGAATGAATGGATGCCAATGGAATTTTGGAATGAAGATACACAAGAATTTAAAACTCGACCTTTACTTCTACAAATTAGCAGAAATCTAACTGCTTTTATGACTTTTCTAATTGAATTAATTAGAGAGATTTTATTGGGAGGTCTTGAAACTATTGTTGCATTTACAAGTTGGGATTTTATTGATGCATATCCGTGGGCAGAACTCCCAGGTTTGCCATGGACTATTGTAGCTGCTGGCTTTGCAATCCTTTCATACAAATTAAGCGGTAAAGGTCTTGCTATATTTGCTGGTCTAACAATGGTTTACATTTCTATTTTTGGTCAATGGAAACCATCTATGCAAACACTTTCTTTTATATTAGTAGCGGTCCCATTATCTTTTGCTTTTGGTTTAGGCCTTGGTATTGCAGCTTTTAAAAGTAAACG
>LULW01000183.1_pt1 | contig 28073 bp, 25 predicted proteins | sample 729531 | NCBI WGS metagenome assembly LULW01 (sample SAMN03860279, study PRJNA289734) | marine metagenome | biome: seawater column; feature: ocean; material: water; isolation source: Red Sea water column Station 108 - depth 10m | place: Saudi Arabia: Red Sea | collected 2011-10-15 | depth 10 m | reverse complement strand
AGGCCGGTCGTCTTCTCCCGCGGGACCAGCGTCGGCGGTCCGGACTGGGACGAGGCGTCACTTGACAAAGGTCATCTCCTTCTTGTTGCCCAGGATGCCCTGGGGCATGAAGATCACCAGCAGCATCAGGCCCACGCCGACGAGGATGAACCTCACCATTCCTGCCTGGTTGGCGGTCATGAAGGGCAGCACGCCGGCGTCGACGAGGGCCGGCATCAGGTTGCTGAGGAAGAACTGCAGCACCCAGAAGATCACTGCGCCGAGCACCGGACCGAACACCGTCGCCGCACCGCCGAGCAGCACGATCGTGTAGACGAAGAAGGTCAGCGAGGTCACGTAGACGCCGGGGCTGGCGTTGGAGCCCAGGGTGTAGACGATGCCGCCGGCGGCGATGATCACGCCACCGATGATCAGGGCCTGCATCTTGTAGGCGAAGACGTTCTTGCCCAGGGCGCGCACCGCGTCCTCGTCCTCGCGGATGCCGCGCAGGACACGGCCCCACGGGCTGCGCATCATGGCCCAGACCAGCAGGACGGCGAGCGCCAGCAGGACGATGCCGATGACGATCGGCCACAGCTCGTTCTGGTTGAACTGCCACGGGCCGAAGCCGTACTCCCCGTCGGGGATCGGGTTCGCGGCCTGGAAGTCACCGGAGTAGCCGTACAGGCCGTCGGCGGAGCCGGTGACCTCCTCGAAGGCCACGGTGAGCAGCAGCAGGCGCAGCACCTCGGCCGCGGCGATCGTGACGATCGCGAGGTAGTCACCGCGCAGTCGCAGCGTCGGGACGCCGAGGATCATCGCGAAGACGACCGCGGCGAGCAGCGCGACGATCGCGGCCAGCCACCACGGGAAGCCGAAGGTGAGGATGGAGATCGCGTAGCCGTAGGCACCGACGGCCATGAAGCCGGCGACACCCATGTTGAGCAGGCCGGCCTGTCCGAAGTGGACACCCAGACCGAGTGCTGCGAGGGCGTAGGCGATCGTCGTCGTCGAGATGATCGACGAAGCCGATTGGTTGAAGATCTGACCCCAGTCCATGGCGGGCTCCTATCCGATTCTCTCGCGCCGACCGAGGATGCCCTGGGGCCGGACCAGCAGGATGATGATGAGGATGGCCAGGGCGGATGCGAACCGCAGGTCGGCCGGGATGAACAGGCTCGAGGTCTCGACGATGATGCCGATGATCAGCGCACCGATCAGGGCGCCGAAGGCGGTGCCGAGACCACCGAGCGTCACGGCCGCGAACATCAGCAGCAGCACCTGGGTGCCCATGTCCCACTTGATGCCGGGCCGGTAGTAGGCGTAGAGGACGCCGGCGAGACCGGCGAGCGCCGAGGCGAGGATCCACACGACCCGGACGACGAAGTCGACGTCGATGCCCGAGGCAGAGGCGAGCCCCGGGTTGTCGGAGATCGCACGGGTGGCCTTGCCGAGCCGGGAGTAGGTCAGCCACAGGGCGAAGGCGACGATCACGATGATCGCGATGACCATGGAGACGATGTCGACCTTGGTCATCCGGATCGGGCCGATGATGTCGATCTTCTGCGGGGTCGAGCCCGGGAGCTGCTCGGTGCCGCCGCCGATGAAGTACTGGAAGATGTAGCGGATCGCCAGCGAGAGGCCGATGCTCACGATCATCAGCTGCACGACGCCGACCGAGCGGTGGCGCAGCGGACGCCAGATCACCGCGTCCATCGCCAGCCCGAGCAGGCCGCTGAGCAGCACCGCCAGTGGCAGCGCGATCCACAGCGAGGCACCGATGAAGGCCGTGCCGCCGAGCCACAGGGCGATCACGGCTCCGAAGGTGACCATCTCGCCGTGGGCGAAGTTGGAGATGCCGGTGGTGCCGAAGACCAGCGAGAGGCCGACCGAGGCGAGCCCCAGCATGAGGCCGAAGTTGATGCCCTGGACCAGGCGCTGGACGAGCTGCGTGGCGAAGGCGCTGGACTCGCGATCACCCTCGCCGATGAAGAAGTTGACCGCCTTCGGTGCGAACGGCACGTTCGGCGTGACCTCCTTGGTCTCCGGCGTGTCGTCCTCGGGGTCGTCCAGCGTGATGCCCTCGGGGAGCGTGTCGACGTCGAGGACGACGGTGTACTCCGCCGACTCCGGGACGCTGACCTGCCACTGGCCGCGGGGACCGGTCTCCACCGTCTGCGGCCCACCGGGACCGTCGACGGTGATGGAGACACCCTCGATGGCCTCGCCCTCGTTCTGGACGTTGCCGGCGATCTTGAACGGGTCGCCCTCCGCCGCGACGGCGGGTCCGCCGCCGAGCAGCGTGGCCAAGCCCAGTGCGAGCAGCAGCATGGTCGCGATGCGCCAGACGGCGGACACTCCCGACCTGGTCGTGGGTCTCATTGGGCTCTTGGTCCTCCATGCCTCTCGACGTCTGTGTCGCACTGCGTCAGGGACGCTAGTGGTGGCACGTGTCCCCGAGGTTTCGGCCACCGCCAGCGAACGCTACACGCAGCGAGCCGCTCCCGCGGGCGTCCGGAGGAAGGCGCCGCGATCGGGTCGATGCCGGGACCGTGCGAGATGACGCCCTCGGCGACCTGCTTCATCGACAGACGCAGGTCCATCGCGGTCTTCTGGATCCACCGGAACGCCTCGGGCTCGGTGAGGCTCAGCTGCTCCTGCAGCACGCCCTTGGCGCGGTCGACGACCTTGCGGGTCTCGAGGCGCTCCTTGAGGTCGGCCACCTCTGACTCGACGGCCGCGAGCTCGGCGAACCTGCTCACCGCCATCTCGATCGCCGGCACCAGGTCGGACTTGGAGAACGGCTTGACCAGGTAGGCCATCGCCCCGGCGTCGCGGGCCCGCTCGACCAGCTCGCGCTGGGAGAAGGCGGTGAGCACGATGACCGGCGCGATCCGCTGCCCCGCGATCGACTCCGCCGCCGAGATCCCGTCGAGGACCGGCATCTTGACGTCGAGGATGACCAAGTCGGGGCGCAGCTCCTCGGCCAGCTCGATGGCCCGGGCACCGTCGCCGGCCTGGCCGACGACGTCGTAGCCCTCCTCCCCCAGCATCTCGGCGAGGTCCATGCGGATCAGCACCTCGTCCTCGGCGATGACGACGGTGCGGGGTGCCGGTGCAGCAGGCTGGGTCACGCCCGACAGGGTAGGGCACTGGCGGCCCGGCGCAGCAGACTCGGGTAGCCTTCGCAGGCGTCAGGCCCCGATATTCCAATTGGCAGAGAAGGCGGATTCAAAACCCGCACAGTGTGGGTTCGAGTCCCACTCGGGGCACCGAGTGTCGGCGGTCGCCGAGATGCTGTGGTGATGCATCCCGCGGCGACCAGGCTCGAAGCGGTCGCACTCGTGCGATCAGGACACACCGTGTCCTCCGTTGCCCGTCAACTGGCCCTGCCGGCCAGCACGGTTCGGGACTGGGTCACCGGGAGGACCACCGGTCCACTCGATGAGTGCCCGCGCTGCACCGGGGCTTCCGTCCCGGAGGGTCCCTACGCTGCCCTGCTGGGCTACTACTCCCGGCATCGTCGCTGGCGTCAGCCAGGTGCTGCGCGAGGTGCGCCCCACGGGCAAGGTGTTCCACGTCTCCGGACCAGGAACGATCGTCGTCCAGGGGCACTGGAAGCACTGGACCTGCCTGTTCCCCCAGCACGGCCCCGGTCGCAAGCACGAGCGGGTCATCGCTCTCGAGCCGTGGCAGCAGGAGATCGTCGAGCGGCACCCGGGCCCCTTCCTCCGCGGGCTCTTCCACTCCGACGGGTGCCGCGCGCACAACTGGACGACCCGTCGGGTCGGTGGCGAGCCGAAGCGCTACGAATACCCGCGCTGGCAGTTCTCCAACCGGTCCGAGGACATCCTCGGCCTGTGCACGTGGGCGCTGGACCTGGTCGACGTCCCGTGGCGCCGCAGCGGTCGATGGTGCGTGAGCGTGTCCCGCCGCGCGGGGGTCGCACGCCTGGACGAGCTGGTGGGCCCCAAGCGCTGATCCCCGCTCAGGGGCGCCGGTTGTCCGGCGTCCCTGAGTGCGTGGAGTGCGCGCATCGCAACGCGGAGGCGCGAAGGCGGCCTTCGAGCGGAGCGGGCCGTCGAGCGCCGACAACGCGGCGAGGTGCGTGCTCCACGTGTTCAGGGACGCCGGTACGCCGGGGCGACGCCATTGATGGCGTCACCCATCTTGTGGATGCGCAGCGCGTTGGTGGAGCCGGGGATGCCCGGCGGGGCGCCGGCGATGATCACCACGAGGTCGCCCTCCTGGACCCGGCCGATCTGGAGCAGCTGCTCGTCGACCTGGCGCACCATCTCGTCGGTGTGCTCGACCTCGGTGGTCTTGAAGGTCTCGATCCCCCACGACAGCGACAACTGCGAGCGGACCTTGTCCTCGGGGGTGAAGGCGAGCAGGGGCACGGGGCCGCGCAGCCGCGACATCCGGCGGGCGGAGTCACCGGACTGGGTGAACGCGACGACGTACTTCGCGTGCACCCGCTCCGCGACCTCGGCCGCCGCCTTGGCGATCACGCCGGACTTGGTGTGCGGGTCCCAGTCGATGGCGTCCAGCCCGGTCTCGTGGGCGCTCTCGAGGGCGTGCAGCTCGGTGGCGGAGATGATGCGCGCCATCGTCTCGACCGTGTGGACGGGGTACTCGCCCACGCTCGTCTCGCCCGAGAGCATCACGGCGTCCGCACCGTCGAGGACCGCGTTGGCGACGTCGGAGGCCTCGGCACGCGTCGGCTGCGGGTTGCCGATCATCGACTCCAGCATCTGGGTGGCGACGATGACGGGCTTGGCGTTGAGGCGCGCCTTGCGGATGACCTGCTTCTGCAGGAACGGCACCTCCTCCAGCGGGCACTCCACGCCGAGGTCGCCACGCGCGACCATGAAGCCGTCGAACGCGGCGATCACCTCGTCGAGGTTGTCGATGGCCTGGGGCTTCTCGATCTTGGCGATGACGGGCACCAGCACGCCCACCTCGCGCATGATGCGGCGCACGTCCTCGGCGTCCTTGGCGTCGCGCACGAAGGACAGCGCGACGAAGTCGACGCTCAGCGACAGCGCGAAGCGCAGGTCCGCCTCGTCCTTGGCCGAGAGTGCCGGCACGGAGACGGCGACGCCGGGCAGGTTGATGCCCTTGTTGTTGCTGACCCGACCGCCGACGAGCACCTCGCAGCGCACGTCGGTGTCGCCGACCTCGAGGACCCGCAGGCGGATCTTGCCGTCGTCGATGAGGATCGGGTCACCGACCGAGACGTCGCCGGGCAGGCCCTTGTAGGTGGTGCCGCAGACCTCGGCGTCGCCGGGCACGTCGCGGGTGGTGATGACCCACTCCTGACCGCGCCTCAGGTGGGCCGAACCCTCCGCGAAGGTCTCCAGGCGGATCTTGGGGCCCTGGAGGTCGGCGAAGATGCCGACCCCGTGGCCGCTGGCGTCGGAGGCCTCGCGGACCAGGCGGTAGGACTCCGCGTGGTCCTCGTGGCTGCCGTGGCTCATGTTCAGCCGGGCGACGTCCATCCCGGCGTACACGAGCTCTCGGATGCGCCGGGGCGACGCCGTTGCCGGCCCCAGCGTGCAGACGATCTTGGCTCTACGCACGGTCCCACCCTAGCGGACCTTGGATCGATCAAAGGGTGGGAGCGGCCGAGCCGGCGCATCTTTCCGTGCGCGCTGCACGCAAGGATGCGCCGGCTCGGCGAGGGACCTGCTCAGACCACCAGCGGGCGGTCGGTCGGCTTCACCGGCGCGGGCAGCGCGGTGTCGCCGGTGAGGAACGCGTCGACGTACGACGCAGCCGCACGGCCCTCGGCGATCGCCCAGACGATCAGCGACTGGCCGCGGCCGGCGTCGCCGGCCACGAAGACGCCGGGCCTGGAGGACTGGTAGTCCGAGCCCCGCTGCACGTTGCCACGCTCGTCGAGGTCGACCCCGAGCTGCTCGACCAGGCCGGGCTTCTCCGGACCGAGGAAGCCCATGGCGAAGAGCACCAGCTGCGCCGGGATCTCGCGCTCGGTGCCCTCGACCTCGGTCAGCTTGCCGTCGACGAACTCGACCTCGACCAGCTTCAGCGCCCGGACGTTGCCCTCGTCGTCGCCGAGGAACTCCTTGGTCGAGACGCTGTAGACGCGCTCGCCACCCTCCTCGTGCGCCGAGGAGACGCGGTAGGTCATCGGGTACGTCGGCCACGGCTGTCCCGAGGGACGCGCCTCGGGCGGGCGCGGCATGATCTCCAGCTGCGTGATCGAGCGCGCGCCCTGGCGGATCGACGTGCCGAGGCAGTCGGCGCCGGTGTCACCGCCACCGATGATGACGACGTCCTTGTCGGTGGCCATGATCTGGCCCTCGACGGTCTCACCGAGCGAGGAGCGGTTGGCCTGCGGCAGGAACTCCATCGCCTGGTGGATGCCGCCGAGCTCGCGACCGGTGGCCGGGAGGTCCCGGGGCTCGGTGGCGCCCATGGCGAGCACGACGGCGTCGTAGCGGTCGACCAGCTTGTCGCCGGTCAGCTCGCCGCCGACCTCGACGCCGGCCCGGAAGACGGTGCCCTCACGGCGCATCTGGTCCAGGCGCCGGTCGAGGTGCTTCTTCTCCATCTTGAACTCGGGGATGCCGTAGCGCAGCAGCCCACCGATCTTGTCGGCGCGCTCGTAGACGGCCACCGTGTGACCGGCCCGCGTCAGCTGCTGGGCGGCAGCCAGGCCGGCGGGACCCGAACCCACCACGGCGACGGTCTTGCCCGAGAGCCACTCCGGCGGCTGGGGCCGCACGAAGCCGGACTCCCACGCCTTGTCGATGATCGAGACCTCGACGTTCTTGATGGTCACCGCGTCCTGGTTGATGCCCAGCACGCAGGCGGTCTCGCAGGGGGCCGGGCACAGGCGACCGGTGAACTCCGGGAAGTTGTTGGTCGCGTGCAGGCGCTCGATGGCGCCCTCCCAGTCATCACGCCAGACCAGGTCGTTCCACTCCGGGATGATGTTGCCCAGCGGGCAGCCCTGGTGGCAGAACGGGATGCCGCAGTCCATGCAGCGGCCCGCCTGCGGCGTGATGATCGGCAGCAGCGCGCGGCCGATGCCGTCGGGGTAGACCTCGTCCCAGTCCTTGACCCGCTCGTCGACGGGACGCCGGGTCGCGACCTGGCGTCCCTCCTTCAGGAATCCCTTCGGATCAGCCATGGAGGGCCTCCATCATCTTCTGAGCGGTCTCGTTCTCGTCCAGGCCGTCGGCCTCGGCCTTCGCCTTGGCCTCCAGCACGATCCGGAAGTCGCGGGGCATGATCTCGGTGAAGCGGGTGAGCGAGCTCTCCCAGTCCTCGAGCAGCTCCGCGGCGACCTCGGACCCGGTCTCCTCCAGGTGCGCGCGGACCAGGCCCTCGAGCTCGACGGCGGCCTGGTCCTTGACCGGGCCGAGCTCCACGAGCTCCTTGTTGACGCGGAAGTCTTTGAGGTCCAGGACCCAGGCGATGCCACCGGACATGCCGGCCGCGAAGTTGCGACCGGTCTTGCCCAGCACCACCAGGCGGCCGCCGGTCATGTACTCGGCGGCGTGGTCGCCCACGCCCTCGGTCACGACCCAGGCACCGGAGTTGCGCACGCAGCAGCGCTCGCCGACCCCGCCCCGGATGAAGATGTTCCCCGAGGTGGCGCCGTAGGCGATCGTGTTGCCGGCGATGATCTGCTCGTGGGAGCGGAACGGCGCCGACCGGTCGGGCCGGACCACGATGCGGCCACCCGAGAGCCCCTTGCCGACGTAGTCGTTGCTGTCGCCCTCCAGGCGCAGGGTGATGCCCTTGGGCACGAACGCACCGAACGACTGACCGGCCGAGCCGGTGAACGTCAGGTCGATGGTGCCCTCGGGCAGGCCCTCACCGCGGTACTTCTTGGTCACCTCGTGACCCAGGATCGTGCCGACGGTGCGATTGACGTTGCGGATCGGGAGCTGGGCGCGCACGGGCTCGCCCTTCTCGATCGCCGGCTGGCACAGCGGCACCAGCTCGGTGACGTCGAGGGAGACCTCCAGCGCGTGGTCCTGCTCCTTGGTGCAGCGCAGGTCCTGGTCGGGGAAGGCCGACCCGTCCGGCACGTGCAGGATCGGGCTCAGGTCCAGGCCGTGGGCCTTCCAGAGCTCGGCGAGGTACTCGCGCACCTCCTCGGCGATGTACTCGAAGAAGTTCACGACGTACTCGGCCTTGCCGGAGTAGCGCTCGCGCAGGACGGGGTTCTGCGTCGCGACGCCCACGGGGCAGGTGTCGAGGTGGCAGACCCGCATCATGATGCAGCCGGAGACCACGAGCGGGGCCGTGGCGAAGCCGTACTCCTCGGCACCGAGCAGCGCGGCGACGACCACGTCACGACCGGTCTTGAGCTGGCCGTCGGTCTGCACGACGATCCGGTCGCGCAGCCCGTTGAGCAGCAGGGTCTGCTGGGTCTCGGCCAGGCCGAGCTCCCAGGGGCCGCCCGCGTGCTTGAGCGAGGTCAGCGGCGAGGCACCGGTGCCGCCGTCGTGGCCGGAGATGAGGACCACGTCGGCGTGCGCCTTGGACACACCCGTCGCGACCGTGCCGACGCCGACCTCGGAGACCAGCTTCACATGGACGCGGGCGCTGGGGTTGGCGTTCTTCAGGTCGTGGATCAGCTGGGCGAGATCCTCGATCGAGTAGATGTCGTGGTGCGGCGGCGGGCTGATCAGGCCCACGCCCGGCGTGGAGTGCCGGGTCTTGGCCACCCACGGGTAGACCTTGTGGCCGGGCAGCTGACCGCCCTCGCCGGGCTTGGCGCCCTGGGCCATCTTGATCTGGATGTCGTCGGAGTTGGTGAGGTACTCCGACGTCACGCCGAAGCGGCCGCTGGCGACCTGCTTGATCGAGCTGCGGCGCTCCGGGTCGTAGAGACGCTCGGGGTCCTCGCCGCCCTCGCCGGTGTTGGACTTGCCGCCCAGCCGGTTCATCGCGATCGCGAGGGTCTCGTGCGCCTCCTGGCTGATCGAGCCGTAGGACATCGCACCGGTCGAGAACCGCTTGACGATCTCGGAGACCGGCTCGACCTCCTCGATCGGGATCGGCTGGCGACCGGTGCTGCCGGCGTCCTTGAACCTGAACAGCCCGCGCAGGGTCATCAGCCGCTCGGACTGCTCGTCGACGCGCGAGGTGTACTGCTTGAACACGTCGTAGCGCCCGGCACGGGTGGAGTGCTGGAGACGGAAGACGGTCTCGGGGTCGAACAGGTGGGGCTCGCCCTCGCGACGCCACTGGTACTCGCCGCCGATGGTGAGCTCGCGGTGCGCCGGGCTGATGCCGCCGCGCGGGTACGCCGTGCGGTGCCGCATCGCGACCTCCTCGGCGATCACGTCGAGCTCGATGCCGCCGAGCTTGGACGTCGTGCCGGTGAAGTAGCGGTCCACCAGGGTCTGCGAGAGCCCGACGGCCTCGAAGATCTGCGCACCGGTGTAGGAGGCCACCGTGGAGACGCCCATCTTGGACATCACCTTGAGCACGCCCTTGCCCAGCGCCTTGACGAGGTTCTTGACCGCGACCTCGGGGTCGGCCTTGACGTAGTAGCCCTCACGCGCGAGGTCCTCGACGGACTCCATCGCGAGGTAGGGGTTGACCGCCGCAGCGCCGTAGCCGACCAGGAGGGCCACGTGGTGGACCTCGCGCACGTCGCCGGCCTCGATGAGCAGGCCGACCTGGGTGCGGGTCTTCTCGCGCACCAGGTGGTGGTGCACGGCTGCGGTGAGCAGCAGCGACGGGATCGGCGCCAGGTCGGCGGTGGAGTGCCGGTCCGAGAGCACGATGATGCGCGCACCGTCGGCGATCGCGGCGCTGACCTCGGCGCAGATCTCGTCGATCCGCGCGGCCATCGCCGCTCCCCCGCCCTCGACGTCGTAGAGGCCGCGCGAGACGTGGGTGATGAAGCCGGGCATGTCGCCGTCACGGTTGATGTGACGGATCTTGGCCAGGTCGTCGTTGGAGATGACCGGGAAGGGCAGCACCACCTGCCGGCACGAGGCCGGCGTCGGCTCGAGGAGGTTGGCCTCGGGACCGATGGTGCCGTTGAGCGAGGTGACGAGCTCCTCGCGGATCGCGTCCAGCGGCGGGTTGGTCACCTGGGCGAACAGCTGGGCGAAGTAGTCGAAGATCAGCCGCGGCTTGTCCGACAGCGCCGCGATCGGGGTGTCGGTGCCCATCGAGCCGATGGGCTCCGCGCCGGTGTTGGCCATCGGCGTGAGGAGGACGCGCAGCTCCTCCTCGGTGTAGCCGAAGACCTGCTGACGACGCGTGACCGAGGCGTGGGTGTGCACGACGTGCTCGCGCTCGGTGATGTCGTCGAGGTGCACCAGGCCGGCGTGCAGCCACTCGTCGTAGGGGTGCTCGGACGCGAGCTGGGACTTGATCTCCTCGTCCTCGACGATCCGGTGCTGCTCGGTGTCGACGAGGAACATCCGGCCCGGCTGGAGGCGGCCCTTGCGGACCACGGTGGCCGGGTCGAGGTCGAGCACGCCGACCTCGGAGGCCAGGACGACCAGGCCGTCGTCGGTGACCCAGTAGCGCGAGGGGCGCAGGCCGTTGCGGTCGAGGACCGCGCCGATCTGGTCGCCGTCGGTGAAGACGACGCAGGCCGGCCCGTCCCACGGCTCCATGAGGCTGGCGTGGAACTCGTAGAAGGAGCGACGGGCGTCGTCCATCTCGGTGTGGTTCTCCCAGGCCTCCGGGATCATCATCAGCACCGAGTGCGGCAGCGAGCGGCCGCCCATGTGCAGCAGCTCGAGCACCTCGTCGAAGGAGGCGGAGTCCGACGCACCGGGGGTGCAGATCGGGTAGAGCCGCTCGAGGTCCCCGGGGATGAGGTCGGAGGACAGCAGCGCCTCGCGCGCCCGCATCCAGTTGCGGTTGCCCATGACGGTGTTGATCTCACCGTTGTGGGCGATGAAGCGGAACGGGTGGGAGAGCGGCCAGCTCGGGAAGGTGTTGGTCGAGAAGCGCGAGTGCACGACGGCCAGCGCGGACGCGACGCGCTCGTCGACCAGGTCGGGGAAGAAGTTGTCGAGCTGGTCGGTGGTGAGCATGCCCTTGTAGGCCATGGTCCGCGAGGACAGCGACGGGAAGTAGACGTCGGTCTCGCGCTCGGCGCGCTTGCGCAGGCAGAAGGCCATCCGCTCCAGCTGCATGCCGGTCACGCGCTGCGTGGCGCCGGCGACGAAGAGCTGGCGGAAGGTCGGCATGACGCCGAGCGCGGTCGCGCCGAGGATCGAGGGGTCAGCTCGATGCCGAGCTCGGCCGTCACCTCGCGCAGGAAGGCGTCGGGCACCTGCATGAGGATGCCGGCGCCGTCGCCGGAGTTCGGCTCCGCGCCCGCGGCACCACGGTGCTCGAGGTTGCGCAGAGCGGTCAGTGCCTTGGCCACGATGTCGTGGCTGGCGACGCCGGTCAGGGTCGCGACGAAGGCCACGCCACACGCATCGTGCTCGTGGCGGGGGTCGTAGAGCCCTTGGGGCGGCGGGAATGCGTGCTGATAGGGCACCGGGCGTTCTCCCGTCGTCGTCATGCCGGACGGATCTCCCGCCGGCATACATCGGTGTGAACTCAAGCGTTCGGGTGCAGGGGACGACATTGGCCCACGCGCGGAGCCGTCAGATTACCACCGAGTTTCGCGGCCTCAGTCGCCGGCGGCGTCCGGGACGAGGGATGAGACGTGGCGGTCGGTGTAGACGGCCTCGTCCCGGCCCGGGTGGCGGCGCGCCGACCACACGACGTACGCCGCTGCGGCCAGGAACAGCACGATCGAGGTCCACACGTTGAAGCGCAGGCCCGCGACGTCGGCGAGCTCGACGTCGTCGATGCGCAGCATCTCGATCCAGCCGCGTCCGGCGGTGTAGAGCATGACGTAGGCCGCCATCACCCGTCCGTGACCGAGCCGGAACCGCCGGTCGAGCCAGATGAGCAGCGCGAACGCCGCGAGGTTCCACAGGCACTCGTAGAGGAAGGTGGGGTGGAAGGTGGTCCCGAGGGGGAAGGTGAGGTCTCCCGGCCAGTTGCGCGGGTCGATCTCCAGGCCCCACGGCAGGTCGGTGGGCCGGCCGTAGAGCTCCTGGTTGAACCAGTTGCCCCAGCGTCCCAGCGCTTGCGCGACCAGCACCCCCGGCGCGATCGCGTCGAGGACAGGTGCGATGCGGATGCCCTTGGCGCGGGCGCCGAGGTAGACCCCCAGCGCACCCATGGCGATGCCGCCCCAGACCCCGAGGCCGCCCTTCCAGAGGTAGAGCGCCTCCCACGGGTTCCCACCGTCGCCGAAGTAGCGGCCGGCGTCGGTGGCGACGTGGTAGGCGCGGGCGCCGACCAGGCCGAACGGCACCGCCCAGATGGCCAGGTCCTGGATCTCACCGGCCTCGCCGCCGCGGGCCACCCAGCGGCGTTCGGCGATCCAGATCGCGGCGACGATGCCGGCGATGATGGACAGCGCATAGCCGCGCAGCGGCAGGGGCCCGAGGTACCACGTGCCCTCGGCCGGGCTCGGGATGGACAGCACGTCGAGGACCACGGTCAGCTCCTGAGCAGAAGGTCGATGTCGGCGGCGAGGTCGGCCGAGGAGACGTCCTGCCGCCAGAAGGCGGGGGCGCGCCCCTCCCCGTCGACGGCGATGACCTGAGAGCCGTGGCTGCCGAGGTCGTAGCCGCCCGAGGCCAGCTCCTCCGCGTCGGCGACGAAGATGCCGACGCTGTCGCCCAGGGCCTCGACGTCCTCCAGGTCACCGGTGAGACCGACCGCAGTGGGGTCGTAGCCGTCGAGGTAGCGGCGGATCGTCTCGGCGTCGTCGCGCGGTGGGTCGGTGGTGACGAACACCAGCTGCACCTGGTCGCGGTCCTCCGGGTCGAGCCGGGTGAGGGCGGTGGCGATCGTCGACATCATCAGCGGGCAGACGTCGGGGCAGTGGGTGTAGCCGAAGAAGACGAGCGTGAGCCGGGCGTCGGGGTCGGCCAGGCTCATCGTGCCCCCCTCGGTCGACTCCAGCGCCACGTCGGCGACCTCGAACGGCGGGTCCACGCGGGACGCGGTGAGCGTCCCCGACGGCTCGTCGGACCCGCCGCAGGCGCCGAGCACCAGGGCGGTGACCAGCGCGAGAGCGACGAGCAGGCCGCGGCGGCGGTCAGGCACGTCGTACGCCCCCGGCGAGCTCCTCGGTGAGGGTGCGCAGCGCCCGGAGGGCGGCGTCACGGTCGTCGGCGTGGTCGAGGAGCGTACGGACGAAGGCGGTGCCGACGATGATGCCGTCGGCGTGCTCCGACATCGCCGCCGCCTGGACCCCGGTGCTCACGCCCACCCCGACCCCGACCGGCAGGTCGGTGGTGGCCTTCGTGCGGGCGATGAGCGGCGCGACGCCCTCGGCGGTGGCCTGCGTGGTGCCGGTGACGCCCATGATGCCGGTGGCGTAGACGAAGCCACGGCAGTGCGCGGTCGTCGACGCGATGCGCTCGTCGGTGCTCGAGGGCGCCACGAGGAAGACCTTGTCGAGGTCGCGCGCGTCGGCCGCCTCGGACCACTCCCCCGCGAACTCCGGGATGACGTCGGGCGTGATGAGGCCGGCGCCGCCGGCGTCGTCGAGCTGCTGGGCGAAGCGGTCCACGCCGCGCCGCTCGACGGGGTTCCAGCTGGTCATGACCAGCGTGGGCGTGCCGGTGGCCGCGACCGCCTCGACGACACGGAACAGGTCGTCGACCCGGAAACCGCCGTCGAGGGCGTGCTGGACCGCCCGCTGGATGACGGGGCCGTCCATGACGGGGTCGCTGTAGGGCAGCCCGACCTCGATGACGTCGCAGCCGGCGTCGACCATGGTCCGCAGCGCGGCGATGGACCCCTCGACGTCGGGGAACGCCGCCGGGAGGTAGCCCACCAGGGCCGACCGGCCCTCCGCGCGCGCCGTCTCGAAGGCGGAGGCGACCCGGAGCCCGCTCACCGCTCGTCCTCCTGTCCGGCCTCGCCGAGGCCGAAGTACTCGATGGCGGTGCCCATGTCCTTGTCGCCGCGGCCGGAGAGATTGATAAGCACGGTCGCCTCGGGCCCCTTCTCGGCCGCGAGCCGCTCGGCGACCTTCAGGCCCCCGGCGATCGCGTGGGAGGACTCGATGGCCGGGATGATCCCCTCGGTGCGCGCGAGCAGGCTGAAGGCCTCCATCGCCTCGGTGTCGGTGACGGGGAGGTACGTCGCGCGGCCGCTGTGCGCGAGCTGCGCGTGCTGCGGCCCGACGCCCGGGTAGTCCAGGCCGGCGGAGATCGAGTGGGACTCCACGGTCTGGCCGTCGTCGTCCTGCAGCACGTAGGTGCGCGCGCCGTGCAGCACGCCGCTGTCGCCGGCGTGGATGGTGGCCGCGTGCCGCGGGGTGTCGACCCCGTCACCACCGGCCTCGAAGCCGTAGATGTCGACCTCGTCGTCCTCGAGGAAGGCGGTGAACAGCCCAATCGCGTTGGAGCCGCCGCCGACGCAGGCGGCGATGGCGTCGGGCAGCACGCCGTACTGCTCCAGGCACTGGGCCCGCGCCTCGTCGCCGGTGCCGCGGACGAAGTCGCGCACCATGCTCGGGAACGGGTGCGGACCCGCGGCGGTGCCGAAGAGGTAGGCGGTGTGGTCGACCGTGGCGACCCAGTCGCGCAGCGCCTCGTTGATGGCGTCCTTGAGGGTCGCGCTCCCGGACTCCACGGGGACGACCTTGGCGCCGAGCAGCTGCATGCGAGCGACGTTGAGCGCCTGGCGGCGGGTGTCGACCGCGCCCATGTAGACGGTGCAGTCGAGGCCGAAGTACGCCGCGGCGGTCGCGCTCGCGACCCCGTGCTGGCCGGCCCCGGTCTCGGCGATGACGCGCTTCTTGCCCATCCGCTTGGTCAGCAGCGCCTGGCCCAGGACGTTGCGGATCTTGTGGGCGCCGGTGTGGTTGAGGTCCTCGCGCTTGAGGAGCACGCGGCAGCCGACGCGGTCGCTGAGGCGACGGGCGTGGAAGAGAGGGCTCGGGAGACCGGCGTACTCGCGCAGGACCAGCTCGAACTCGCTCACGAACACGGGGTCGGCCATCGCGTCCTGCCAGGCGACGGTGAGCTCGTCGAGGGCCGCCATCAGGGCCTCGGGCATGAAGCGGCCGCCGAAGAGCCCGGGCTCACCGAACCAGCCCTGGTCGTCGGCGTCGAAGCGGCTGCGCTCGCTGGTCACGTCGGTCATACGCCTATTCCTGTCATGGCTGCGACGGCGGCCGTGGGGTCGCCGTCCTTGACGAGCGCCTCGCCGACGAGGACGGCGCGGGCGCCCTCGGAGACGAAGCGGGTCACGTCGGCGGGGGTGAAGATGCCCGACTCCGCGACCTTGACGCGGTCGTCTGGGATGCCGGAAGCGAGTCGACCGAAGGTGTCCGGGTCGATCTCGAGGGTCTTGAGGTTGCGGGCGTTGACGCCCACGAGCTCAGCGCCGAGGGCCACGGCCCGCTCGGCCTCGGCGTCGTCGTGGACCTCGACCAGGGCGGTCAGCCCCAGCTCGCCGGCCAGGTCGTGCAGGCGACGCAGCTCGTCGTCGTCGAGCGCGGCCACGATGAGGAGGGCCAGGTCGGCGCCGGCGGCCCGGGCCTCCCAGAGCTGGTAGTCGGTGACGATGAAGTCCTTGCGCAGCAGCGGCACGTCGACGGCCGCGCGGACCGCGCGCAGGTCGTCGAGGCTGCCGCCGAAGCGGCGCTGCTCGGTGAGGACGGAGATCGCCGCGGCACCGCCCTCGGCGTAGGCCTTCGCCAGGACCGTGGGGTCGGGGATCTCGGCGAGGTCGCCCTTGGAGGGGCTGCGGCGCTTGACCTCGGCGATGACGCTCGAGCCCGGTGCGCGCAGCGCGGACATCGGGTCGCGGGGCGGGTCGACGTCCGCGAGCGCGGCCTTCAGGTCGACCAGGGGCAGCGCCGCCTCGCGCTCGGCGAGGTCCAGGCGCACGCCGGCGACGATGTCGTCGAGGACCGACATGACGGCTCCGTTCGAGGCGCGGGGAATGACACCCGAGTCTGTCATGTGAGGCGAAGCCGCTCGGGCACGGGTACGGTCGCCGGACGCACCTGAGAAGCATCTGAGCGATCGCCCGCCGCGATCGCAGGGACCGACTCGGGGCCGTCCCAGGCACCAGCCCACGAAGGAGAGTCATGAGCTACGACCAGCCTCCCCCGCCGCCGCCCCCGGGCTACGGCGCAGCACCCCAGCCCCCGTACGGCGGACAGCCGGCCGGCACCTCGCAGAAGGCCATCTGGTCGCTGGTGACCGGCATCCTCGGCCTGCTGTGCTGCAGCCCGCTCGGCATCGTCGCGATCCTGCTCAGCCGCTCGGCCAAGGAGGAGATCCGCTCCACCGGCAAGTCGGGTGACGGCCTGGCGACCGCCGGCCTGGTCACGGGCATCATCGCCTTGGTGCTCATGGTCGTGTCGATCATCCTGATCGCGACCGGAGCCTTCGAGTTCAACTTCGAGACCAGCTGACCGCTCGGCCTGTCAGGCCCCGCTCACGGGGCCAGCCAGGGGGCGGCCGGGGTGTTGCGCAGCAGCATGAACAGCCCGGCCGCTCCCAGCAGGGCCCAGCCGCCCACGACGACGAGGCGGCGCGGCAGGCGTCGGCTCCGGCCCCGCCAGCGGTCGAGCGTCCAGACCGCGAGGGCGAGCACCGCCAGCGGCATCAGCACCACGAGCAGCAGGTTGCTGCTCGCGGCGGAGGCGACCTCACCGTGGGTGAGGTCGTTGACGGCGCGCAGGCCACCGCAGCCCGGGCACCAGAACCCCATGGCCGCGCTGGGGCAGATGCCCCAGGAGCCGCCGACGTGCGGGTCGCGCAGATGCAGCGCGAGCGTGGCGAGCCCCAGCCCGCCGATCGTGACCAGCGGCGCCCGCACCCGGTCCCACCGGCTCGGGACCGGTGCCGGGGCGAGCAGGGCGCTCATCGGGGCAGGTACCTCAGTGGCCCTCGTGCAGACCCATCTTGGCCATCACGAGGAAGACGACGCCACCGGCGAGGGTGATCACGACGCCGGCCCAGAAGACCGGCATGCTGATCGGGTCGAAGATCAGGCCGACGCTGCCCACCACGAAGCCGATGAGGCCCACGACCACGGCGCTCCACGCGGCGGGGGTGTTGCCGTGGCTGTTGGACATGCGGGGCTCCTCTGTGGCACGGGTGGATCGGGTTCGTCGGTGCTGCTGGCGACAGTCTAGGGGGCTGTCCGGTCGGTCGGGTCGTGGCCCTCGTCCATGGCCTTCCACAGGTCCAGGGAGGTCTCCGGCTCCGTGGGCGCGGGTCGCTCCTCACCCGTGGGTGAGTCGTAGCGGCTGCCCATCTCCGGCCAGCCGGGCACCCGCCACACCGCGAGCCCCGCCGCGGCCGCGAGCACCACCCCGCCGGCCACGGCGGCGAGGTACCACCCCGTCACGCTCGCTCCCCCGGTCGCCCCGACCTGGGTCAACGCGTCCTCGACGGTGGCCCGCAGGTCGCCCAGGGCCGCCGCGGACGCGACGAGCAGCCCCAGGGACGCCAGCAGGGCCAGGACGGCCGCACAGCGTCGTACGACGCGGCGGGTGACGAGCAGGACGCCCCACGCGGCGAGGGCCACCAGCGCCAGGGACGTGACGAGCGGCATGGTCAGGGCATCGCCCTGGCCGGTGCCGGCGGTGACCATCACCGCGGCCTGGCCGTCGGCGTCGACCTCGACCGCGGCGCGGGTGCCCGCGACCGCGCACAACGTGCCGGCGGCCAGCGCGACCAGGGTCGTCAGGCCGAACCCGCGGGCTGTGGCGCGCCGCTGCTCAGCCACGCTCGAGGACCAGGTCGGCGTCGAAGCAGGTGCGGTCGCCGGTGTGGCACGCGCCGTCGACCTGGTCGACCTTCACCAGCAGGGTGTCGCCGTCGCAGTCGAGGCGCACCTCGACGACGCGCTGAGTGTGGCCGGAGGTCTCGCCCTTCACCCAGTACTCCTGGCGGCTGCGCGACCAGTACGTCGCTCGCCGGGTGCTCAGCGTGCGCGCGAGCGCCTGGTCGTCCATCCACCCCAGCATCAGCACCTCGCCGGTGTCGTGCTGCTGGACCACGGCCGGCACCAGTCCGTCGGTGGTGCGCTTGAGGCGGGCGGCCAGGGCCGGGTCGAGCTCCGGGACGGCGTTCATGCCCCCCATCATCCCCGGCGGATCCACCCGGACGTGCCACGGGGCACCGCGGCGGTCTTCCGCCGGGTGCCCCGTGGCCGGTGCTGCTGTGCTGACGGTCCGGTCAGCGGATGGTGAAGTTCAGCGTCTTCGACTTCTTCTTCACCAGGTCGTTGCCGAGGAAGGTGAGCTTCACCGAGTGGTAGCCCTTCTTCAGCCCCTTCACGACCAGCTTCTTCTTGCCGTTGTTGAGCGTCTTGAGGACGGTGAACGCCTTGCCCTCCTTCAGCTTCACCTGACCCGTCACCGGGTCCTGGCTGTCGGCGAAGACCCGGACCTTGACGACCAGCTTCTTGCCCTTGATCTTCTTGGAGGTCTGCAGCGTCGGCTTGACCGGGTCGGGCTCCTCCGCCTCCGGCTCCACCGGGCCCACGGCCGAGGTGCTCTTCACCAGGGTCACGAAGTCGTCCTTGGCGTAGGTCACGCGGGCCGTGATGAGCGCGTCCTCGTCGGCGGCCACCAGGCGGTAGGTCCGAGCGGTGGCGCCGGTGATGGCGGTGCCGTCACGGAACCACTGGACGGTGATGGTGGCGTCACCCGGGGTGACGCTGCCCGGGTTGAGGCTGAGCAGCTCCCCGACGGCGTCGGTGCCCGCGATGCTCGGACCACCGGTGACGGTGATCTCGCCCTGCGGCTCGTCGATCGGGCCCACACCCGCCGAGGTGGCCGTGCCCGAGTCGAAGCCGTTGGCCGAGGCCGTCACCTTCACCGTGATCGTCTTGCCCACCTCCGCGGAGGTCAGCGTGTAGGTCCGCGACGTGGCTCCGGCGATGTTCGCGCCGTCGGCCACCCACTGGTAGGTGAACACCGGCGTCACGGTCTCCGGCTCCCAGGTCCCCGGGTCGGCCGTCAGGGTCGCGCCCTCGAGGGTCTGCCCCGTGATCGTGGGCTTCGTCTTGTTCTCCAGCGGGCCACCGGCGACCGCAACGGTCTCCTCCGAGGTGGCCGTGCCCGAAGCAAGGCCGCTCTTGCTGGCCGTGACCCGCACCGACATCTTCTTGCCGCGCTGGTCCTTGGTCAGGACGAACGTCGACGACGTCGCCCCGGTGACGGCGGTGCCGTCGGCCAGCCACTGGTAGGCGAAGCCGGTCGGCTCGTTCGACCAGGTGCCGTCGGTGGTGGACAGGGTCTCCCCCACCTTCGCGGTGCCCGAGACGATCGGCTTGGTCTTGCTCACGACCTTGGTCGGGTCGTCACCGACCGCCGCGGTCGACGTCGAGGTGGCGCTGCCGGGGCTGTACGCCGTGCCCTTGGTCGCGGTCACGCGGACCGCGATCGACTTGCCGAGCTCAGCGTCGGTGAGGACCAGCTTGTTGTTCGTCGCACCCGTGATCGCCTGACCGTTGGCCAGCCACTGATAGGCGAAGGTGGGGCTCGGGTCGTTCCAGGTCCCGGGCTCCGCCGTCAGCGTCTTGCTCACCAGGACGTCGCCGCTGATCGTCGGCAGGACGGTGTTCTTCAGCGCCCCCTTGCCGACAGCCGGCGTCGCCGCGGAGAGGACGACCTGGTCGGGGTTGCTGCTGGTCTCGGTGACCCGGAACCGCAGCTCCATGCCCAACAGGTCGGGTCCGACCTGGAGGGTCTTGGCAGTCGCGCCGGCGACGACCTGGCCGTTGGCCAGCCACTGGTAGCTGAACGTGCCGCCCTCGCTCCAGACGCCGTCGGTGGCGGTGAGGGTCTCACCCACGATGGCCTTGCCCATCACCTGCGGATCCTGACGGTTCTCCGTGGTCGTGTCCGCACCTGTGCCGGGGAAGGCCGGGGTCGCGGCGACGCCCGTCCCCTTGCTCTCCAGCACCTTGGTGCCACCGTTGGCGCCGGCACGGGTAGCCGTCACGACGACCCGGTAGGCGTAGGCGGTGTAGCCGGTGTTGCAGCCCGGCGGGAAGATCATCGGGATGGTGCACGAGGTGCCGATGGTCAGCTCTCGACCGTCGATTCCGCCGACCGAGAAGCTGCCGGTCGTGTCTGCGCTGGCCGGCTGCCACGAGCCGGTGGCGGTCCTGAACTGCCAGTCGTAGTCGAAGTCGGTGTCGCTCGCCGACCAGAGTCCCGGCTCCGCGGTGAGGGTCTCGCCCTCGGCGGAGATGCCGGTGACGTACGGCGGCTGGACGTTCACCGGAGCGCCGACGTTGAGCCGGAAGTCGATGCCCGTCACGTCCTCACCACCGACGGTGACGTCGTCAGCGTCGTTGATGGCGCTCGTGGGCGTGCCGGAGGTGAAGTAGCCCTCGTCGTTCTGCCCCGCACCGGAGCCGGGGACGTCCACGGCCCCGCCTGCTCCCAGCGCGCCGACGCGGTAGGTGCGCGCGTAGACCGGCAGCGTGTACCCGCCGGCCGAGTTGGAGAGCTTCGCCGGGGTGACCGCGATCCACGGGCTCAGCTGGGGAGCCCCGTCGACGACGTTGGTCACATACCGGTACACGGCGGAGATGGCCTTATCGGGCACGGCGGAGCCGGTCAGGTTGGTGACGGTCCCACGGATCTCAGCGGTCGCCGGGAGGGCGTACTTCTGCTCCCCCAGCATCTGCTCGACGCCCAGGCTGACGGTCGGGGCCTGGTCGAGACCGACGAGGCCGGGCATGAAGCCCTGGCTGTTGTCAGCCAGCACCGTGCGGATCTTGTAGTCGCCAGGGGCGACGCTGAACGAGAACGCACCGGAGTCGAGGTTCCGACTCGCTGCCTGTCGCCACTCGGAGTGGCTGGCGCCGCCGGCCTGGCCGTTGTCGGTGTAGACGACGCGCTTCCAGAGCTCGACGATGCCGCTGCCCGTGAACTGCGAGCCACCGTCGCGGGTGAACGATCCCGCGAGCACCGAGGGCTCGGGCACCGAGATGTCGCGACCGGTGACGACCTGGTTCGTCGTGACCGCCACGTTGGAGGCGCCATCGGGACCGTAGACGTTCGGGAAGTACGTCGTCACGCGACCGTCGCGAGTGGCGCGCAGGCGGAAGGTGGTGGTGCCCGTCGCTTCGGGGGTCACGGTCATCACGAACACTCCGTCGGCACCCGTGGTGACGACGTCGGCCACGGACGAGGACACCCGACCCCAGGTCTTGGGGGTGGTGCCGGCGACGATCGCGTCCACCGTCACGCCAGCCAGCGGGAGGCCCTGGGCGTCCGTGACCTTTCCGGTCACGTACGTGCCACGAGCCAGCGCGACCGCACCCAGCGGCTCGGAGACGGCGTTCGCGGCCGAGTACTTGGTGGCGGAACCGGCCGACTTCACGGTCGGCCCGTTGGTGTCATCCAGTCGGTAGACGGTCAGGTACTCCGGGTAGCTGTACGAGACGATGTACTGCCGTCCGGCGACCGTGGGCGCCACCAGGGTGAACGAGCCGTTGGCGGCGGTCTTCACGCTCGCCGCGGCGGTCCACACGATGCCGCCGTTGGACTGGATGATCGGATAGAGCGCCTTGACCTCGACGTCCTTCAGCGCGGTCGAACCGTCGGTGACGGAGCCGGTGAAGGTGACACCGGAGTTGAGGGCGACAGAGACGTTGGCGGCCGCGCCGGCGTTCTTCGTCAACGTGATCGTCCGAGCAGTGTCCGGGTTGGTCGACCCGGCGCCGCCCCCGTTGAAGTAGAGGGTCTGGAAGGCGTCCGAGGAGTACTTCACGACGTAGGAATTGTCGAGCGCGCCCTCGATGGCGAAGCGCCCGTCATCACCGGTCGTCGCACTCAGGGGTGCAGTCGGCGAGGCCAGCGGCGGGTCGTAGGTGACGGTGCCGGTGCCGCCGTCGGCGTTGGCGCGCACGTGGAGGGAGACCGTCACGCCCTTGATCGGCACACCCGTCGACGTGGAGACGACACCGCTGATCTCGGAAGTGGTCGTCTTCACCAGAGTCGCATTGACCGCGTCGTTGGCGACACCCGGCTTCACCTCCACCAGGTCCGGGGTCCCGGAGGCGGTCTTCTCGTTGTAGAACTCCGTCTCGTACCCATCGCCAGAAGGCGACTCGAACTTGACCTGGTACTTGGCCGGAGAGACGTCCTCGAACTCGTACGTTCCGTTGGCGTCAGTCGTCTCGGGGTCGATCCCCGAGTCACCGCCGGTGGCAGTCAGCAGAGTCACCGTCGCGCCGGGAATCGCGGGAGTGCGCACCGAGTCGACTCGCGTCACCTTGCCGGAGATGGAACCGGGAGTCGCGGTGATGCTCCGATTGAAGGTGGTCGGGGTCCCCGCCGTCGCGAAGGTGATGAGCGAGGCCTCGTCCTTCTGGGCCGTGGTGGAGGCGTCCTTCACGAAGACCGTCTGGTAGCCGGACTTGCTGAAGCCGAGGATCAGGTTCGGCTGCTGGGCCACCGTGAGCGTGTAGCTGCCCTGCGCGTCGGTCACCACGCTCGACGGAGCGGTGGGCTGCGCCGTGTAGGTGCGCGGCGAATCCGTGGCCGCCTCGACCTTCACCGCGACGCCCTCGACGGGCACGGCAGGGTCACCGGTCGTGATCTTGCCGGTGATCGTGCGGCTCAGGAGGCGCGGGTTGGCCGAGGAGTCGTTGGCCCCCGAGGACACCGCCGTCGCGTCAGCCAGGGCCGTGACGACGGGCTGGTTCTCGCCGTCGTAGTAGGCAGCAGCGTCCACTCCCGAGGCGCCGGTGTACTGGATGAAGTAGTCCCCGCTGGCGACCCCGGTGAAGGAGTACGCGCCATTGGCGTCCGTCGTCTTCGAGGCTCCCTCCTGCTGGAAGGCACCGTTGCTCTCGGTGCCGAGCTTCACCACGACGCCCGACAGGGCCAAGCCGTCACGGTTCTTGACGATGCCCGAGATCGTGTTAGCGGCGTACGCCGGGGCACCCAGCCCGCCGACGAGGAGCCCTAGGACGGTCAGGAACAGCAGAGGGAGCGCACTGGTTCTTGTGCGGCGTCGGGACGAGCGGGAGAACAACATGGTCACCTCGAAGCGGCGGGGGGTGGGGAGCACGACAAGCACCGGGAGATCCCAGCGCCGCCTCAACGTGACGGGAGCGCGCAGCGTTACGGCTGGGGGCAAAGAAACTTGACAGTCCGGGCAAAGGGGCTCTTGTGGTCCAGACCACGCGCCTTTACCGACTTGACCTTTACTTCTGCACCATCTAGAGAACCCGCCCTCACTCCCCTGTCCGCCACCGATCCGCTCTAGGGTCGAGGAGTGAGCAGCTCGGACAGCGACGCACCCGACCCGCAGGCCCTCCTCACCCAGGTCCAGGACGGCTACACCTTCGACGGCCCGGCGCTCGAGCTCGGCGCCCTGATGAGCTCGGCCGACGCCGTGCACGCGGACGCGCCCGTACGCATCCCGCTGGGCATGCTCAACCGGCACGGCCTGGTGGCCGGCGCCACGGGCACCGGCAAGACCAAGACCCTCCAGCTGCTGGCCGAGCAGCTCTCGGACGCAGGCGTCCCGGTGTTCGCCGCCGACGTGAAGGGCGACCTCTCCGGCCTGCTCGCGCCCGGGGAGGCCTCGGCACGCGTGGACTCCCGGATGGAGTCCCTCGGGCAGGGGTGGGCGCCGACCGGCTACCCGGTCGAGCTCTACGCCCTGGGTGGTGAGGGAACCGGCGTACCCCTGCGGGCCTCGATCAGCTCCTTCGGCCCGCTCCTGCTGAGCAAGGTGCTGGGGCTGAACAAGACCCAGGAGTCCAGCCTCGGGCTGGTCTTCCACTACGCCGACAAGGCCGGCCTGCCACTCCTGGACCTCTCCGACCTCCAAGCACTGCTGCGTCACCTCACCTCCGACGAGGGCAAGGCCGAGCTCAAGGGCATCGGCGGCGTCTCTACCGCCACCGCCGGGGTCATCCTGCGCTCGCTCGTGACGCTGGAGACCCAGGGCGCCGACCGGTTCTTCGGCGAGCCGGAGTTCGAGCCGTCCGACCTGATGACCACGACCGACGACGGGCACGGCCTGATCTCGCTGCTGGAGCTCCCCCGCCTGCAGGACCGCCCGGCACTGTTCTCGACCTTCCTCATGTGGCTGCTGGCCGACCTGTTCAACTCCCTGCCCGAGGTCGGGGACCCCGATAAGCCGTCGCTGGTGTTCTTCTTCGACGAGGCGCACCTGCTCTTCGACGACGCCTCGGAGGCATTCCTCGACCAGGTCGCCCAGACCGTCCGGCTCATCCGCTCCAAGGGCGTCGGCATCTTCTTCGTCACCCAGTCCCCCACCGACGTGCCCGACGAGGTCCTCGCCCAGCTCGGCTCCCGCGTCCAGCACGCCCTGCGCGCCCACACACCCAAGGACGCCAAGGCGCTCAAGGCCGCGGTCAGCACCTACCCGCACTCCGGGTACGCCGACCTCGGCCGCGTCCTCACCTCGCTCGGCGTCGGCGAGGCCGTCGTGACCGTGATGGACGAGCGCGGGGCGCCGACGCCCGTGGCCTGGACCATGCTGCGCGCGCCGCAGTCGCGGATGGCCCCGGCGGACCCGGCTGCCATGGAGGCCCTGGTCGCAGCCAGCCCCCGCCAGGCGACCTACGGCACGCCGATCGACCGCGAGTCCGCGCGCGAGAAGCTCGCAGCCCGCCTCGAGTAGGCCGCAGAGAAGGAGGCCGCGCCGCCGGCCACTCCCGACCCGACCCCGGTGCCGCCGTCGCAGCGCAAGATCCCCGTGCCCCGGACCACCGTGCCGTCCGGGAGCGGAGGCGAGTCCACGCTGGAGAAGGTCGTCTCCTCGCCGGTGTTCAAGGACGCGGTCCGCACAGCCGCGCGCGAGATCGTGCGCGGGATGTTCCGCACCGGACGGCGCTGAGGACCGTCACTCGGCGGAGGATTCGGTGCACGGGATGCACCGGATCCTCGTGACCCTGCGCGGTCAGCGCACCGGGTGGCCGGCCTGGGCCAGCGACTCCTTGACCTCGGAGATCCGGCAGGTCCCGAAATGGAAGACCGTCGCCGCGAGCACCGCGTCGGCGCCGGCGTCGACGGCAGGCGCGAAGTGCTCGACCCTCCCCGCGCCGCCCGAGGCGATCACGGGGACGGTCACCTCGCGGCGTACGCGGGAGATCAGGTCGAGGTCGAAGCCGTCCTGGGTGCCGTCGGCGTCCATCGCATTGAGCAGGATCTCCCCCGCCCCCAGCGCGCAGGCGCGGGCCGCCCACTCCAGGGCGTCGATGCCGGCCGACTGACGGCCGCCGTGGGTGGTGACCTCGAAGCCCGAGTCCGTGCCGGCGGCCCGGCGTGCGTCGACGGACAGCACCAGCACCTGGTTGCCGAAGCGGTCGGCGATCTCCGCGATCAGCTCCGGACGACGGATCGCCGCGGTGTTGACCGCGACCTTGTCCGCGCCGGCACGCAGCAGCCGGTCGACGTCCTCGGTGGAGGACACTCCCCCGCCCACGGTGAGCGGGATGAAGACCTCCTCGGCACACCGCGACACGACCTGCATGGTCGTGGCGCGACCCTCGTGGGAGGCCGAGATGTCCAGGAACGTCAGCTCGTCGGCACCCTCGGCGTCGTAGGTGCGAGCCAGCTCGACCGGGTCACCGGCGTCGCGGAGGTCCTGGAAGTTGATGCCCTTGACCACCCGGCCGCCGTCGACGTCGAGGCACGGGATGACGCGGACGGCCAGGCTCACTGCGACGCTCCGGTCCCCTGGGTCAGCGCCAGCGCGTCCTCGAGGGTGAACCGGCCCTCGTAGAGCGCGGTGCCGGCGATGGCGCCCTCGACGCCCAGCGGGACCAGGTCCATCAGCGCGCGGATGTCGTCGAGGGTGGTCACCCCGCCCGACGCCACCACGGGTGCGTCGGTGGCGGCGCAGACGTCGCGCAAGAGCTGCAGGTTCGGGCCGGCGAGCATGCCGTCCTTGTTGACGTCGGTGACGACATAGCGGGCGCAACCCTCGGAGTCGAGGCGGGTCAGCACCTCGTAGAGATCGCCGCCGTCGCGGGTCCAGCCGCGGGCCGCCAGGGTGCGGCCGCGGACGTCGAGACCGATCGCGACCCGGTCGCCGTGCTCGGCGATGATCTTGGCGCACCACTCCGGCTGCTCGAGGGCCGCGGTGCCGATGTTGACGCGGGTGCAACCGGTGGCCAGAGCAGCCTCCAGGGACTCGTCGTCGCGGATGCCGCCGCTCATCTCCACCTTGATGTCGAGGGCCCCCACGATCTCGGCCTGGAGCTCACGGTTGGTGCCGCGGCCGAAGGCGGCGTCGAGGTCGACCAGGTGCAGCCACTCCGCTCCGGCGTCCTGCCAGCGACGGGCAGCGGCGACGGGGTCGCCGTAGACCCGCTCGGAGCCGGCCACGCCCTGGGCCAGCTGGACCGCGCGGCCCTCGGTGATGTCGACGGCGGGCAGCAGCTCGAGGTAGTCGCTCATGTCTTCTCTCGGTCGGTGTGCGTGCGGAGTTCGGGGAGGGACCCGGCGGATCAGGTACGCCGGAACAGCATCGTGTGGAGCACCGGCGCGCCCAGCGCGCCGACCGCCAGGGCCAGCAGCACGGCCGCGGGGCTCTCGGTGAAGGCCCAGGTGAGCACGACCGCCGCGAGCACCAGGGCCACGGTCGTCGCGGTCTGCCGACGACGTCGCTCGGCGAGGATGCCGGACTGCCGGTTGCGCGGCCCCCTCGAGGGCAGCCAGCCGGTCAGTGCCCGGCGTCGCGCGGCCCAGCGCTCACGACGGGCCACCTCCGCTGCTCGTCTCTCGGCCAGCAGCGCCGCCGCGGCCTCCCGCTCGGCCCGGCGTCGCGCACGCTCCTTGCTCACAGCGTGCGGACCCAGTTGCGCAGGAGGGCGGCGCCGGCGTCCCCCGACTTCTCCGGGTGGAACTGGGTGGCCCACAGCGGACCGTTCTCCACGGCGGCGACGAAGCGGTCGTCCCCGTGGGACGCCCAGGTCACCAGCGGGGCCGCGGTGCGGTCGTTGGTGACCAGCGTCCAGTCGCGCACGCCGTAGGAGTGCACGAAGTAGAACCGCTCCTGCTCGATGCCCTCGAACAGCTTCGTGCCCTCCGGTGCGGTCACGGTGTTCCAGCCCATGTGCGGGACGACCGGCGCCTGCAGACGCTCGACCAGCCCCGGCCACTCGTCGCAGCCCGCGGTCTCGACGCCGTGCTCGATGCCGCGCTCGAAGAGGATCTGCATCCCCACGCAGATGCCGAGCACCGGCCGGCCGCCGGCCAGCCGCCGACCGATGATCCGCTCGCCCTTGATGGCGCGCAGGCCCTCCATGCACGCGGCGTACGCCCCGACGCCGGGGACCAGGAGGCCGTCGGCCTCCAGGGCGGCGTCGAAGTCGGAGGTCAGCGTGACGTCGGCACCGGCACGCTCCACCGCTCGTACGGCGGAGCGGAGGTTGCCGGAGCCGTAGTCGAGGACGACGACCGACGGAGCGGTCACAGAGTGCCCTTCGTGGACGGCACGCCCGTCTCGCGCGGGTCGAGGGCGACCGCGTCACGGAAGGCACGCGCGAACGCCTTGAACTGCGTCTCCACGATGTGGTGCGGCTCGCGCCCGGCCAGCACGCGCACGTGGAGGGCGAGGTGGGCGTGGAAGGCGATGGACTCGAAGACGTGCTGGGTCAACGACCCGAGGTAGGACACCCCGGACCCACCGAGCTGGACGTACTGCTGCCCCTCGGGCTCACCGGTGTGCACGCAGTAGGGACGACCGGAGACGTCGACGACGGCCTGGACGAGCGCCTCGTCGAGCGGGACGGTGGCGTCGCCGAAGCGGCGCACGCCCTTCTTGTCCCCCAGCGCCTGGCGCAGCGCCTGGCCGAGGGCGATCGCGGTGTCCTCCACGGTGTGGTGGGCGTCGATGTGCACGTCGCCGTCGGTCTGGACCGTCAGGTCGACCAGCGCGTGCCGGGCGAACGCGGTGAGCATGTGGTCGTAGAAGCCCACGCCCGTGGAGATGTCGTGGCGCCCGGTCCCGTCGAGGTCGACCTCGACGAGCACCTTCGACTCGCTGGTCTGGCGCTCCACGCGTCCGGTGCGGCTCATC
>LULW01000147.1_pt1 | contig 28188 bp, 28 predicted proteins | sample 729531 | NCBI WGS metagenome assembly LULW01 (sample SAMN03860279, study PRJNA289734) | marine metagenome | biome: seawater column; feature: ocean; material: water; isolation source: Red Sea water column Station 108 - depth 10m | place: Saudi Arabia: Red Sea | collected 2011-10-15 | depth 10 m | reverse complement strand
ACCCAAATGTTATGCTCTTTAGCAATAGCGATAACTTCTTTAAAAAAATCTAAATCTACACAACTCGTTGTTGGGTTGCTTGGAAAATTAATGAGCAACATTTTAGGTTTTGGAAAAGAATTTTTTATCGCATCTTTTAAACTTTTAAAGAAATCAATGCCTGGTCCAATTGGAACGTGATGAATATCCGCTCCAGCAATTACAAAACCAAAAGGATGTATTGGATAAGCTGGATTTGGTACCAAAATTACGTCTCCCTTATCCATTGTGGCAATGGCTAAATGACTCAAGCCTTCTTTAGAACCAAGAGTAGCTATTGCCTCTTCTTCGGGATCCAATGCAACATCAAATTTTCTTGCATACCAATCGGTTATAGCTTGTCTTAATTTGGGTATACCTTTTGATTGAGAGTATCGATGTGTATCGGGTCGCATAACAACCTCTTTAAGTTTCTCGACAATAAAATCAGGAGTTGCACCATCAGGATTTCCCATTCCAAAATCAATAATATCCTCGCCCCTTCTTCGAGCCGCCATTTTAAGTTGGCCAATTTCCTCGAAAACATAAGGAGGTAGTCGATCTATTGAAGAAAAGTTTTTATCCATAGTTATTTTTTTAAAAAATTCAATATCTCCTCAGCAGAGTGGTAGCCTGCTAATAAGAAACCGTTCTCAAGAATTATAGTAGGAGTTCCTCGGGCATTAAATTCTTTGGCTAAATTACTTTGAACACCAGGCAGTCTTCATTTTTTGATAAGTCTCACTTTCCAAACCTTCTCTTGGATATGCTAAATAATTAACTTGTATGCCATTTTCTAGATAGTTTGTGATTTCAGAATGCAATTTTCTACAATACCCACAATCAACATCAGTAAACACATAGATGACTGTTTTCTTTTCTTTAGGCTCAAAGGTAATAAACTCACTTGGATTTATTTCAAGTATTCTATTAATTCTTTTCTTAGAATCTCGCATGTCTGAAAAATTTATCAAAGAGTTTTTTTCGATTTGATAAAGATCGCCATTGATGATGAATTCACCATCTGCTGTTACGTAAAATAAAGATCCGTCAGATAATTCAACCGAAAAAAAGTTTGGGGAATAAGTATCTTCAACTATATCTACCGATATCTCGTCAGGAATGATTTCATTTAATTTTGCTTTTATTTCGTCTTTATCTAAAACAAAACTCTGCAAAGAAAATAACAAAACAATAAACCTAAAAATAATCATATCCTAGCCTCGTGGGTGGTGCTCAGTATGAAGTCTTTTCAATCGTTGTCTAGCAACCTCAGTATAAATTTGCGTCGTATTTAAGTCGCTATGTCCGAGTAAAAGTTGCACCACTCTTAAGTCAGCTCCATTATTTAAAAGGTGGGTTGCAAAAGCATGTCTAAGTACGTGAGGAGAAATTTTATCTGGCTCAAAACCTGAGGCCAAACAATAGTGTTTTATCCTATGCCAAAAGGATTGACGAGTCATTCTTTGTCCTCTTATTGATAAAAATAAAAAGTCAGAGTGTCTTTTACTGAGAAGATTTTTCCTTGAAGAGGAAATGTAGAGTTCTAATAAAGCAATAAGCTGATCGCCCATTGGAACCAATCTTTCCTTTTGGCCTTTTCCAATTACTCTGATCACGCCTTGGCGTATGTTAAGATTTAGCAATTCTAAATTTGTTAATTCTGAAATTCTTAACCCACAAGAATATAAAGTCTCAATCATGGTTTTATCTCTAAGTCCGATATCTGTCTTTTCATCAGGTGCAGCTAACAATGCTTCAACTTCTTTTTCTGAAATAGATTTGGGAATGGACTTTAATAATTTTGGCGTTTCTACCTCGCTCGAGGGATCGTTTGGAATAATGGATTTAAAGACCAAATAGCGGAAGAAAGATTTTAATGAAGAAAGTTTTCTAGCAACTGTTTTACTTCCTAACCCTTTTTGAAAAAGAAAAGACAAATAAGATAGAATTTCTTTCTTGGAAGTTTTTATATAACTAAGATTATTTTTTTCAAGCCATGTGGAAAATTGCTCAAGATCACTTCTATATGAATCTAATGTGTTTTGACTCAATCCTTTTTCAATCCAGATATTATCGATAAAGGCATCAAGAATTTGCCTATCCGAATCACTCATTATGAGATTATACTTTTTCTTTTATTCTTGCGGATCTTCCAGAGCGTTCTCTTAAGTAATAAAGTTTAGATTGCCTTACCTTACCTTTTCTTTTCACTTTGATAGATTTTATTAATGGACTGTGAGTTTGAAATGTCCTTTCAACGCCAACACCACTGGAAATTTTTCTTACTGTAAAAGCAGAATTTAGACCTCTTTTTTTAATGCCAATTACTACACCTTCAAAAGGTTGTGTTCTCTCTCGGTCTCCTTCTTTAACTACAATCTCAACTAAAACAGTATCCCCCTGATTAAAATTAGGGACGTTGTCTTTAAGTTGTGCTGCCTCTACGACTTGGACAGATGTTCTTTTGCTGCTCATTTCTGTTACTGCTTATCTACAAGGAAAAGAATTCTATCAGATTATTACTCAAGTTCATCAAAAAATTCTTCCAAAAGAGCTTTTTCTTCGGGTGATAATTTGATTTTATCTAGAAGATCTTTTCTTCTCGAAGCGGTAATTCCTAGCATCTGTTTCTTTCGCCATTGTTCTATAACCGCATGATTTCCAGATAATAATTCTTCTGGCACATCGCCCAACTTCATTTTTTCAGGCCTGGTATATTGAGGGTATTCTAATAGTCCTCCGGAAAAGGATTCTTGCTCAAGAGATGCGTCGTCTCCTAAGACTCCCTCGATATTCCTTACGATAGCATCAAATACTACTAAAGCTGGTAGCTCTCCACCGGAAAGAACATAATCACCAATGCTAATCTCGTCATCCACATAATGATCGATGATTCTCTGATCAATTCCTTCATAGCGACCACAAATGAATATTATATTTTTCTCCAAAGCCAGAGTCTCAGCACTTTCTTGAGTAAATGGCTTACCTTTTGGAGATAAATAAATGATTTTGCTTTCTGTTCTATCAAATTTAGAAGTCGCATCATCTATGGCTTTCATTAAAGGTTCAGATTTCAAAAGCATTCCCGGACCACCGCCATAAACTTTGTCATCAATCCTTTCTTTGGGTTTAAGATAATCTCTAGGATTTATCGTTTCAAAAGAGATCAACGATTTTTCGATAGCTCTTTTGGTTATGCTTTCATTCAATGAAGATTTTATGATTTCGGGAAACAAGGAAATAAAAGTAAAATTCATTCAAATCTCCCAATCTACATAAATGCTTGTTTTTGTTACTTCTAGAATTACTTGTTTCATGATGAAAGGAATCAAAATATCTTCTTGATTGGGGTTTTTAATTATTAGCACATCATTAGAGCCAGTTTCCATAAGAGAATGGACCTTACCTAAAGATTTTTCTGAGCTTCGTATGATTACCTCTAAACCAATTAGATCATTCCAATAAAACTTATCCTCTGTTTCAGGGAGATCTGATTTAGGAATAAATATTTCTTTACCTTTAAAAGTTTTTTCAGCTTCTTCAAGAGAATTACAATTATTCAAGAAGATGATTAAATTTTTTCCGGAAGTAGTTATTTTTTTTACTTCTAATTCAACAAATTGGGAACTCTCTTTCATGAAGAAAGAGTTGTAGGATTCTATATTTTCAGGAGGTCTTGTGAAGGAATTTAATTTAATACTTCCTTTAAGACCGATTGGACGACCAAAATTTCCTACCAAAATGAAATCATCATCTTGGTAGGTCATTTTGATAATTTATTTATCGTCTTTAGAGTCGTCAGATGTGAATGCGTCTTTGACAGCATCAATTGCATCACCGACTGCATCAGCAGCGCCTTCAGCAACATCTTTCACAGCATCAACTGCATCTTCAACAACATCTTCAGCAGTTTCGACAACGTCTTCAACTACATCAGCTGCGCCTTCAGCTACGTCTTTTACTGCTTCAACGACATCGCCTTCAGCAAGATCGCCTGCCACTTCTTTTGCTGTGTCAACAACATCGCCAGCAACATCAGCTGCACCTTCGGCAACATCTTTAACGGCATCAACTGCATCTCCAACAACATCTTCAGCGGTCTCTACAACATCGCCAGCTACATTTGCAGCCCCTTCAGCGACATCTGTTACTGCTTTGGCAGCGTCTTCAACAACATCTTCTGCAGTTTCTACTACTTCTTCAGCAACATTAACTGCGCCTTCAGCTACATCTGTTACAGCTTCAGCAGCACCTTCGGCTACGTCTTTTGTACCTTCTGCAACCTTATCGATAATATCTTCGGTTTTTTCCATTAGATTATCCTCATTATTTGATTGGTTATTATTATTGGTACTTTTTGGTTCTGTATTTTCTGTCTCAGCCGAGACTTCTTCTCCTTCTGATGGACTTTCTTCAGTATCTGCTTCAGAGGCTGAAGATTTTTTCTTTTCAAGTTTCACTAACCTGAGTTTTTCTTTCTTTGCAATTAATTGATTGAAGTCTTCTGTTGAAAGTTTTGACTCTTTTATCAAAGTCTTTACTCTCTCGGTTACTTGAGCTCCTTTGCTTACCCAATAGTCCAATCTTTCATGATCTATGTTAAGTCTGTCATTTTGAGCTGAGGCTATTGGATTAAAAAAACCTACCCTTTCGATGTATTTACCATCTCTAGCTCTGCGTGAATCCGCGACTGTTATATGAAAATAAGGACGCTTTTTGGCGCCTCCTCTGGCTAGTCTTATAGTTACCATAAATCTCTTTGAGAAAGGTATTCTAAGTAATTTAATTTTGTATTCAAGTAAAACCTTCCTATAATTGTAAAAAAATGCAAACAATTCACATAATTCCTACAATTGGCTGACGTTAATCCCTGGATGCTCTTTTCAAGCATCGTTTTTCTGCTATTTCTTTCTGCTTTTTTCTCTGGAGTAGAAACGGCTATGATGTCTTTAAATAGGTATCGTCTTAAACATTTGGTTAAGGAAAACGATAAAGGAGCCATTAGAGCTGACAAACTTTTAAAAAGACCCGATAGATTACTTGGTGTTATTCTCATAGGTAATAATTTTGTAAATATTCTTGCAGCTTCGCTAACGACTGTCCTTTGTTTAAATTTATTTGGAGATAGTGGCGTTGTAATTGGTTCTATCGTCTTAACTTTGATAATTTTAGTATTCGCTGAAATCACTCCGAAGACTTTTGCAGCATTGAATTCAGAAAAAGTTGCTCTTCCAGCATCTCTAATCCTTAAATACTTGCAAAAAATACTCAGACCTTTGGTTTTATTTGTTAATTTCTTTTCAAACTTTTTTATGAGGCTGTTGGGAACAAAAGAAACAACCATCAATGAAGATTTATCGCCTGAAGAGTTAAAGAGTGTTTTGGAAAACTCTGGAGATTTAATTCCAAAGAAATATCAAGACATGTTAATCAGTGTTTTGGAGCTAGATAAAGTTTCTGTAGATGAGGTCATGACACAAAGAAGTGAAGTAATTGGAATAGATATAAATCAACCAATAGAAACTATTCTGAGTAATCTTCAAAATAATCAAAAAGATTTTTTGCCTGTCTATAATGAATCTCTTGACGATCTAAGAGGAGTTATAGATCTTTATGGAATCACTTCTTTTCTTTCAAATGAAGACAAATCAATTGAAAGTTTAATTGAATCTTTAGATGAAGCTTATTTTATTCCAGAAAATACTCCTTTAAGCACACAACTTTTCAATTTTCAAAAAAATAAAAAAACAGTTGCTGTAATCATTGACGAATATGGTTCTGTTAAAGGACTGGTTACAATCAAAGACGTCCTTGAAGAAATTGTTGGTGAGCTTGCTACGGATATCGATAGAGAGACCGTAGAAATTATGGAGCAAAAAGATGGAAGTTATTTAATTGATGCTTCGATCCCTTTGAGAGAGCTAAACAAAAAACTAAATTGGCAGCTTCCAATAAATGGAGCTAAAACCTTGAATGGATTAATTATTGACCAAGTTGAAACGATTCCTGAAAACAATATCAAAATAGAAATAGAAAATTACTCTATCGAAACTGTATTGATTAGAAATAATATGATTAAAATCGCAAGAGTTCTTCAAATCGAACAAGAAGATGAAGAACTCAGCGATGATTAACTTAGATATAAAAAACTAAGCCAGAAAAAATAATAGTTAAGATAAAGCTTGAAGTTATAACTGATCTCACGGATGCAATTACAGGAAACATTTTTCCATAAATTGCATTCAACTCAATTAAAAGAACCGCAGCTACTACAATCCAAAAATCATAACCTAAATAACCTGCAATGGGTCCCCCCGCGGCAGATTGATCAATTAAAAGATACGATTTTGGGTAAGATGCCGTTCCACCATGAGCTGAAGAAACCATGAAATAAAGCATTGGCAAAGAAAGTAAAGTATTTGTCCTTGAGGCCAGACCAGCTTTAGCACCAGCAGCCGCTGCATCTCCTTCTTTAAGGCCGATAACAATCTTTTGATTACGCCAAATGATTCCCCAAACATTTAACATCATGATGATCCCCATTAATGAACCTAAAGTTATAGCTGTTGTAATTGCTCGTTCTTGAACATACAAAAGATATAAACCTGTTAAAAAAGTTAAAAAAGCAGCCCATCTAAACCACCAAAGCGCATTGGGTGCTAATTTTTTCATAACATCTGCTTTAGCATCAGGATCTGCGACTTTTACATATTCTGTTTGCACAAAATTAAAATAATATAAAAGCCCTATCCAGGCTATACCAACTAAGATGTGTCCCCATCTCACTAGGACATTGTATAAATATAGTTCTATTTCCATTAGATCTCCCTCTTTAAAGCTTTATTATATTCTAAAACCGTAAAATAAAAAAAAGAGGCCTAACATGGCCTCTTTTTTTTCAACAGAAGATTTTTACATCATTCCATCCATACCGCCCATTCCTGGAGGCATACCGCCTGGCATTCCGCCACCAGCATTTTCTTCAGGAATATCAGAAACCATAGCTTCTGTGGTGATCATCAAACCAGCAACTGAACCTGCTGCTTGTAGAGCAGTTCTTGTAACTTTTGCTGGATCTAAGATACCCATCTTAATCATGTCGCCATACTCAGATGTTGCAGCATTAAACCCGTGATTGCCTTTTTCGGATTTAATTTTATCAACTACAACCGATGCTTCTTCACCTGCATTGAGAACGATTTGTCTGATAGGAGCTTCCATAGCTTTTAAAGCAATTGAAATACCTATATTTTGATCTTCGTTATCTCCTTTAAGGCCCTCGGATGATTGTAATGCTCTAATTAAAGCTACTCCTCCGCCTGGAACAACTCCCTCCTCGACAGCTGCTCTAGTTGAATGCAAAGCATCTTCAACCCTAGCCTTCTTCTCTTTCATCTCAATCTCCGAACCTGCTCCAACTTTAATTACAGCAACTCCTCCAGCTAACTTAGCTACTCTCTCTTGAAGTTTTTCTCTATCATAATCAGATGAAGTTTCTTCAATTTGAGCTCTAATCTGGTTAACTCTGCCAGAAATATTGTCTTGAGAACCTGCACCATCAATCACGGTAGTATTTTCTTTTGAGAGAACTACTTTTTTAGCTGTTCCAAGAGATTCTATAGTTGCTCCTTCTAAATTAAGACCAACTTCTTCAGAAATTACTGTTCCACCAGTAAGAATAGCTATATCTTCCAACATAGCCTTTCTTCTGTCTCCAAAACCTGGTGCTTTACAGGCAGAAACTTTTACAACACCTCTCATGTTATTAACAACTAATGTTGCAAGAGCTTCGCCTTCAACATCTTCTGCAATAATAAGAAGAGATTTTCCAGCTTTTGCTACAGCTTCTAACAAAGGTAAAAGTTCTCTGATATTTGAAATTTTCTTATCGTGGAGAAGAATCATAGGATCTTCTAATTCGGTGATCATTTTATCTTGGTTGTTTATGAAATATGGAGAAAGATATCCACGATCAAACTGCATTCCTTCGACAACTTCTAATTCATTTTCAATACCGCTAGCTTCTTCGACTGTTATAACGCCTTCTTTTCCAACCTTTTCCATAGCTTCAGCAATGATGTCTCCAACTTCACCGTCACTATTAGCGGAAATGGTACCAACTTGAGCTATAGCAGTGCTGTCAGCACAAGGCTCAGACATGCTTTGAATGCTTTCAACAGCTTTTGTTACTGCCTTGTCTATACCTCTTTTAAGATCCATAGGGTTGAAACCAGCCGCAACAGATTTTAAGCCTTCATTAACAATCGCTTGGGCAAGAACAGTAGCAGTGGTAGTTCCATCACCAGCTGCATCTGAAGTTTGCGAAGCAACTTCTTTAACCATTTGAGCACCCATGTTTTCAAATTTATCTTGTAGCTCAACTTCTTTAGCTACAGAAACTCCATCCTTTGTTACTGTAGGAGCTCCAAAAGATTTATCTAAAACTACGTTTCTTCCCTTAGGGCCAAGGGTCACCTTTACTGCATCAGCAAGTACATTGACTCCATCAAGCATCAATTGTCTAGCTGAATCACTAAATTTTACGTCTTTTGCCATTTTTTACCTCGTATTAAAAAAATATGTAATTGTTTACTTGGAAACCGTTCCAAGAAGATCGCTTTCACTAAGAATTAGTAATTCTTCACCATCGACTTTTATAGTGTTGCTTCCTGCGTATTGGCCAAAAACAACTGTGTCTCCGACACTTACAGGAACTTCAACTTTTTCTCCTGAATCAAGAACTCTTCCTGGTCCAATAGCTAACACTTCACCTTGGGAAGGCTTTTCAGCTGCAGAACCAGGCAAAACAATACCTCCTGCAGTGGTTTCTTCCTCTTCACTTCTTCTTACAAGAAGTTTGTCTCCTAGTGGATTAAATTTCATATTAGCACTCCTTAAAAATAACTAAACAAATGTGAGATGCGCATTCTATTAAACGAATGCTCAATTCACAACACTTATTTATCTATGTTCTTTAGCTCTTTTTTCAAGGAAAAAAACAAAAAAAATTGCAAAAGTTATACCTAGAATATCTGAAACAAAGTCAAAAATACTTCCAGTTCTATAATTTAGAAAAGTTTGAACAATTTCAGTAAACAAAGCATAGAAAATGCAGAAAATTAGTGCGTAATACCATTTTAATCTTCCGAATATTAAAAAGACAGTCATTAAGAAAAAAATAGAAAAATGTCCAATTTTATCTGTATGAGGAAAAATTTCTGGACCATCCTTGAAAGGAGCAAAAAATAAATATAAGGAAATTAAAAATAGAATATAAAAACTATTTAACCATCTATTTAAATATAGGCTTCTATTCAAAACCCAGTTCCTGTCTTCTTTTATGGGCCATTATGGAGAAAATAATTGCCGGAATTCCAAGTAAAGCGCAAATAATAAAAAACTCATGAAACCCCATATTATCGACAATTATTCCTGAACCTCCCGAAACAATCCTTGGAGGCACTGAAACCAATGCAACTAAAAAAGCAAACTGTGTTGCGGTAAAACTTTTCGAAACAATGGTACCGAGAATAGTAACGCCCATCACATTCACAAATCCCTGAGTAAAGTTATCTAAAGTGATCGTCAATATCAGGAAATTTACATCATGACCAATCATGTTTAGATATATAAAAGGCAGATTTGTTAAAGGAGTTAGAATGGCTCCTGCAACCAAGTTTTTTGAAAGGCCAAAACGATAGACTGAAGCTCCAGCAAATAGACCGCCCAAGATGGTCATGATAAGTCCATAAAAATTTGTTATTTCAGCAACTTCAATTTTTGTAAATCCTGTTTCTCTGTAGAACGGCATAGCCATTGGACCTAAAAACATATCGCTCAGTCGATAAGTAAATATTAAAAGAAGTAACAGCAATAGATGGTTCTTATATCTTAAATAAAGATCTTTTAAAGGAGCTAAAAAAGAATCTTCAAACCATCCAAGAGGTTCCTTAAAAAAATCTTTTGGCGGCCTAATCTCTCTGGTTGGCTCTTTTATGAGGATTAGAAAAATAAAAGACAAAAAGATTACAATTATGCCAATCATTTGATAAGCAAAATTCCATCCAAAAAATTCAGCCAAGTAAAAAGTTGCTACCCCAGAAAGTAAAATAGCTCCGATTCTCCAACCAATAACAAAAACTGCTGATGCCTCACCTAACTCTCTTTTTTCGACAAGTTCTATTCTTAATGCGTCGGCACATATGTCTTGCGTAGCAGAAAAAAACCCAATTGCAAGAATCAAATATACAAAGATATTTAAACTTTCTTTAGGCTCAACAAAACTTATTGATAATATGATTAGACCAGTTACAAACTGAGATAAAAACAACCATGATTTTCTTTGTCCTAACCTATGAAGTCTTGGTATTTTTAAACGATCTACTAAAGGGGCCCAAAATACTTTTAAGGAATAAATTAAAAAAACCAAAGAAAGCAGACCAATAGTAGATTTTTCAATACCCTCTTCTGATAACCAGTAGTTCAAAGGATCCATTAGGACCCCATAAGGGACCCCGGAAATGAAACCCAAGCATAAGATTACTAAAATTTGAGGACTTAAATAATTCCTCAAAGAATCTATAAAAGTCATTTTTTAGTCTCTAAAATTTTGAAATTGAAGAGGAATATTGAAGTTTTGTTCTTTTATTAATGTGATTACAGCTTGAAGATCATCTCTTTTCTTTCCAGAAACTCTTACGGAGTCTCCTTGAATAGAGCTCTGTACTTTTATTTTTTTTGATTTTATAAGTGCATTAATTTCTTTTCCTATTTCACTCGAAATACCTTGAACAAGTTCAATATTTACTGAGGCTGAATTGTTGGCTTCTTGAGTCTCGCCTATTTTTAAACTTTTTAAATCAATTTTACGTTTACTTAAATTTTCTTTGAGAATTGGGATAATTTGATCCAATTGAAAGGACTCATTAGCAGAAACTTTAATTTCGTTCTCTTGCAGAGACACATTGGCGTTTGCATCTTTAAGGTCGTATCTATTAGTGATAATTCTATTAGTTTGGTCTATTGCATTTGATAACTCATGGTTATCAATTTTGGATTCAATATCAAAAGATGGCATAAAGCTATTTTATCTTATCTTCGACCAATCAAAAAAGGGTCCTGGGTCAGTCTTTCTGTCTGGTGCTATTTCAGAATGGCCTACGATATTCTCTTTTTTTATCTCCGGAAAAGAACTGCAAAGAATTTCAATAAGCTTATTTAGAGAATCGTATTGATTATCTTCAAAGGGAGCATTGTCACTGCCAATAAGTTCAATGCCTAATGAAAAATCATTACAATTTTCTTGGTTTTTAAAAGAAGATACGCCAGCATGCCATGCCCTGTCATAAACCGAAACGAATTGATAAATTTTCCCTGTTCGATCAATTACAAAGTGGCTAGATACTTTTAGGCCTCTTATCTCATGAAAAAACTCATGGGACTCGAAATCAAGTTCGTTTTTGAAGAATTTTTTGACATTTTCAGGCGCAAAGTTTTCTGGCGGCAAGCTAATGTTGTGAATAACGATGAGCTTTATCTCGGAATTTTTTGGTCTTTGATCAAAGTTTGGAGATATATGTTTTTCCGCGTTTGTAAGCCAACCTTCTTTATTGATCATTTCCCATCTTTTCAGCCAATATTTCGCCAGTAGCTGCGCCTAAAGTCCAACCTAAGTGACCATGTCCCGTATTGTAAAATATACCCTTAACTTTACTCTCAAATATTAAAGGCATCATGTCAGGTGTCATAGGTCTCAAACCAGCCCAGGGCGTATAGTTTTCCGTGCTTACAGAAGGAAAATATTCTCTTACCCAATTAAGCAAAGGACGAATTCTATCTTGTCTGATATCTTTATTTTTCCCAGCCAATTCTGCAGTTCCTGCAACCCTAAGTCTATTACCAAGCCTGCTGGAAACAATTTTTACTGGATCATCCAATAAAGAAACCTGAGGTGCAGCTTGTTGAGAAATCATGTCGTCGAGATAGATCGTCACACTATAACCTTTGACAGGATAAACCCTCATGCCATCACCTAATATATCTGCAAACTTTTGAGTTTCAACGCCAGCACAAACTGCCACTTGATCGAAAACATATCCTTTTGAATTGGCTTGATCTGTCGCAGAAAGAATTACTTTATCTTTGTCCTTGTAGATTGTTTCTATTTCGGTATTAAAAAAAGTTTCCACACCATATTTTTCTTCCAGGGTTTTAATCATGTTAGTACAAAATTTATGGATATCACCACTTGCATCGGATTTTGTATAAATTCCCCCGACTATTTTCTTTTCGTTGCTCGCAGACTTGAATGCAGGTTCCAAATCTTCAATTTCATCCAAAGATAAAGCCTCCCATTCCATGCCTTCCTGATCTAGCCAAGAAGCTTTGTCTGCCGCAGAACTAAATTCTTTTTCGTCATTATAAAAATGAAGAATACCTTTCTTTAAAAGATCAAACTTAATGCCTTCAGAGTCTGCTATATCAAAGTATATTTCTCTGGCTCTTTTGGCTAACTCGATAGTTTGCTGGGTATTAGATTTATGTTTGCCATTAAATGTAGCTAAAAGAAAACCAATCATCCACTTATATTTTTGAATACTAGGCGAAGGATTAAAAAGAAGCGGTGCATCTTTCTTGAACATCCACTTAATTCCGTTAAGTATGTTTTTTGTAGTATTCCAAGTTTCGGAATTACTCGCACTTAGTTGACCTCCATTAGCATAACTAGTTGCCATTGCAGGGTATCTTCTGGAATCAATTAAAGTAACTTTGTGACCTTTTTTAGCAAGTGCGTATGCTGTTGTTATGCCAGCGATACCAGCTCCGATAATTGCTATATCACTTCTCATCTAAGCTCTTTTGGAAGTTTGAAGGATATATTTTCTTTAAGGCCTTGGATTTCTTCAACTATAGAAAACCCAAAACCTTTGCAATAAGAAATTATTTCTTTGACGAGTTCTTCAGGAGCTGAAGCTCCTGATGTGATTCCTAATTTACTAATGTTTTTCAAAGAGTCTTCAGAAAGTTGCGAAATATGGTCTACCAAGCATGATTCCGTTCCCATGAGTTCTGCTAGTTCCTTCAATCGATTTGAATTTGAGCTATTTTCGGAACCAACAACAATTATAAAGTCTGTCTCTAAAGCAAGCTGCTTTACAGCATCTTGTCTATTTTGTGTTGCATAACAAATATCATCTGCATTTGGTGATTTTATTTCAGGAAATCTTTTCTTGAGTATTTCAATGATCTGCTTCGTGTCATCTACCGAAAGAGTTGTCTGAGTTACTAAAGCCAAATTAGAGGGCTGAGAAATATTTAAATTTTGAGCATCCTTTTCATCTTCAACGAGATATATTTTTCCTGAACTTTCACTTGGAAACCTGCCAAGAGTTCCCTCAACTTCAGGATGATTTTTATGTCCAATCATGATGACGTCTCTTCCTTGTTGAGCATATTTAATGACTTCCATATGTACTTTAGTAACAAGTGGGCAAGTAGCGTCAAAAAAATTTAAATTATATTTTTTTGCTTGCGATTCTACTTTTTCAGATACCCCATGAGCTGAAAATATTGTGACAGATCCTTCAGGAACCTCATCAAGATTATCAACAAATCTAGCTCCACGAATTTTTAGGTCTTGTACAACTTTTCGATTGTGAACAACTTCATGCCTTACATAAACAGGAGGTCCAAACTTATCCAAAGCAATATTTACGATATCTATTGCCCTATCTACCCCGGCACAAAAGCCTCTAGGATTAGCTAGCTTTATGGTCTTACTCTGCATCAGATTTATGCACAAAAAAGGAATCAAACAATAAAAAAATTATACCTAATGTCACAAAGCAGTCAGCTAAATTAAATACATATGGATTAAATGTTATATCAATAAAATCTACAACATAGCCTCTTGTGATTCGATCTAAAAGATTTCCCAAGCCACCAGCAAGAATAAGGCTCCAAAAAAGCCTCTCTTTGAAAAGAATTTCTTTGAATACAAGATTGGTAAAAATTGCCAAAAGAAGATAAAAACAAATTAAAGAAACTAACAAAATAAATATCAATCCTAAGTTAAGAGAAGCATCGTTAAATAAATTAAAAGCGCCGCCAAAATTTTTTATAAAAGTAAAGTTTAAGAACGGAATTATGTTTGTAGACTCATAAAGATTAAAGTTTGCCTCAATTAAGTATTTTGAGAATTGATCAAAAAAGACCAAAGAAATAATTAATGCAGTCAGAAAGAATAATTTTTGTGTTTTAAAAAAACTTTCTTTTTTCACCCTCGCCCTCAACGTTTTCTATACACCTTGGGCATAGACTTGAATCTAAAATCTTTTTGAGTTTACCCGTATGATGCCAGCAACGATCACATTTTTCTTTATCGGAGGATTTTACTTCAATTGAAATAGAAGATTGACCATCGTCATCGGCAACCTCCAAGGAGGCATCTGAAACAATTAAGAGAAACTTCAACTCATCAATACAAGGACTTAGTCTTAAAAAGGTCTCAGAGTTACAGAAGATTTTTACTTCAGCGTCTAAGGAAGAACCAATAATTCCATCATTTCTTTTTTCCTCTAAAAGTTTATTTGCTTCAATTTTTATTTCATTTAACACTTTCCAAGATTCTTCATCTAAAGTTAGGGATATATCTTCTTGAGCTGATGAAAAACTTTCTAGAAAAATAGACTTTTTGTCTTTGTAGAACTCTCTGAAAGCCTCTTCCGCAGTGAAACTTAAAATTGGTGCAATCCACAACAATAATTTATCCAAAAGGCTTTTTATTGTTGCTTGCGCTGAAATTCTGGCAATACCAGATTTTTTTGAGGTATAGAGTCTGTCTTTGAGAATATCTAGATAAAAACTACCCAATTCGTTGGTACAAAAATTTAGAATTTTTTGATAAACCAAATGAAACTCATAATTAGAATAATCTTCAATAATTTCATTTTGGAGTTTTTCAGCCTCTTTAAGAATCCATATATCTATTTCCACTCTTGAATCTAAACTGACTTCTTGCTGATCATCAAAATCATATAAATTAGATAACAAAAATCTAATCGTATTTCTGATTCTTCTGTAAGAATCCGCGGTTCTATCGAGGATTTCATCTGAAAAATAAATTTCATTTCTAAAATCTGATGAAGCTACCCATGCCCTCAGAATATCAGCTCCTTTCTTGTTCCAGACTGATTGAGGTGAGACAGTATTACCCAGAGATTTGGATTGTTTTTTTCCTTCGCCATCAACTACAAATCCGTGTGTGAGAACTGATCTATACGGAGCCTCGTTATTGATAGCCATGCCAGTCAATAAAGAAGACTGAAACCACCCCCTGTGTTGATCTGAACCTTCTAAATATAGATCAGCAGGATAAGATAAGTTTTCTCTTTGTTCTAAAACACAATGATGAGTTACGCCAGAGTCAAACCAGACGTCCAAGATATCAGAAGATTTTTCATATAATTCATAGTCATCTATTAACGAACTTGGTTCCATGTCATACCAAGCTTGGATGCCTATTTTTTCTACCTCTTTTGCAACTTTTTCTATAATTTCAAGAGTTTTAGGATGAAGTTCTCCAGTTTCTTTATTTGTGAACAAAGGAAGCGGTACCCCCCAAGAGCGTTGTCTTGAAATACACCAATCTGGTCTTTCTTGCATCATTCCTTCAATTCTTGATTTTCCCCACTCTGGAAGCCAATTGATCTCATTTATTTTTTCTTCAGAGTTTTGCAAAAGGAAGTTCTTTTCCATGGAAATAAACCATTGAGGTGTTGCTCTAAAAAAAACAGGAATTTTATGACGCCAACAATTTGGAAAACTATGTCTATAAGTACTTTTACTAAGCAATAAAGATTTTTCAGCTAATAATTCAATAATTGTATTATTTGCCTCCTCTAAATTTAGTCCGCCAACAAATTCTTGGCTTTTGATAAATTCACCCTTTTCATCAACCGGACTCCGAAAATCCAAGTCTTTACCTAAGCAAGCATGATAATCATCCATTCCGTGAGCAGGAGCTGTATGAACAAGTCCTGTTCCCATTTCATCGGTTACATGCGTTCCAGAAATAAATAAAGATCGTCTCTTTAAAAAAGGATGATTTGCTTCGATTTCGTTTAACGCACTTCCAGGTAACTTACCTAAAACATTGTGTGAACCAACGTCTATTCTCTCTAAAGTTCTTTCCTTTAAAGTTGAAGCAACTAATACAGCTATTTGATTTTTTTCATGTTCAAATTCAATTAATTCATATTGAAACTCAGGATTGAAAGAGATTGCTTGGTTACTTGGAATTGTCCAAGGAGTAGTAGTCCATGATGCAGCAAAAGTCGGAGAATTAATTTCTAATGAAAGTAAATTTTCAAGAACTTCCTTTTGCATTGGAAAGAGGAAATCTATCGCTTTAGATTCTTTGTCATAATATTCAACTTCAGCTTCAGCAAGTGCGGACTTGCATTCTGAACACCAGTAGACAGGTTTTTCTCCTCTTACTAAATGATTGGCTTCGATTATTTTACCAAGCGCTCTGATGGTATTCGCCTCATAATCAAAAGACATGGTTTTGTAAGGATTTTTCCAATCCGCTTGAATCCCAAGCCTTTTAAAATCATTCCTTTGAATGGCAATTTGTTGGTTAGCATATTCCCGACACTCTTCTCTAAATTTATCAGCTGGAACTTCAACATTTACCTTTCCAATCTTTTTTTCAACATTCAATTCGATTGGTAGCCCGTGACAATCCCAGCCTGGAATGTATGGAGAGTTGAACCCTTGAAGTTGTTTAAATTTAATAATGATATCTTTCAGTACCTTATTATTTGTAGTTCCAAGATGAATCGGACCATTTGCATAAGGTGGTCCGTCGTGTAATAAAAAATTTGGTCCATCTTTATTTTTACTTTGCAGCAAATCATAAAGCTTAATTTCTTCCCAATACTTAATCATCTCTGGCTCTTTCTGAGCCAAATTGGCTTTCATAGAAAATCCTGTTTTAGGCAGATTTAAAGTATCTTTAATTTTTTTCATCAAGTAATTGTTCTTTGGCAGTATTTACGTCTTTTGCAATTTGTTTTTTTAGATCATCAAGGCTATCGAACTTTTTTTCATCTCTTATTTTTTTAACGAATTCTACTTTTATACGCTTTCCATATATTTCTTTTTTAAAATCAAAAATATTTACTTCTAGTACTGGAGAGGTGCCTCCAACCGTAGGTCTGATTCCAATATTGGCAATACCCTCAAATTCTGACACATCTATTGAAATCTTTACAGAGAACACTCCTTTTATGGGTAAATTATTTTTCGGAAGCCATATATTTGCGGTTGGGAATCCTATTGATCTCCCCAATCTATTTCCATGAACAACTTTCCCCTCAAAGGAGTAAGGTCTGCCCAATAATTTCTTTGTTGTCGAAAAATCACTCAAAGATAGTGTCTCTCTAATCCAAGTACTGCTAACACGACGGTTATCAATTGAAAAAGTAGGTAATTTTGACAATGAAATACCCTGACTCTTACTCCAATCTTTAAGCATCACAAAATCCCCCTTTCTATCCTGTCCAAATCTAAAGTCATCTCCTATCATTAAATTGCTAATATTTAATGGTCCTAAAACTTTCTCAATAAATATTTCTGGACTCATTGTTTGAAGAGACTTATTGAATTTTAAAAAAAAGGCAAAATCTATATTTTCATTTTCCAAATTTTTAAACTTGTCACGCCAAGGGGAGATTCTTGCTGGCTGCTCCATGATGTTTTTATCCATAGAAAAGAATTCCTTTGCATGAGGTTCAGTAAATATCACCATTGTTTTAGCACTAGAATTTAGAGAAATATTTTTCATTTCCTGAATAATTTTTTTATGGCCTTTATGGAGGCCATCAAAGTTCCCAATAGTAACTACGAGTTGTTCTTCGCTAAATCTCTCATTGAATAGCGACAAGTTTTTTAATCCTCTTATTAAATACATTTAATTTTTAAAAAAACTCATCCTTAAGCCGAATACAAACATTAAACCAAAATATATAAATGCTCCAAAGAAAATGATGGAGATTAAATTAAAAATTTGAACTAACAAACTCCAGTCGGAAAAGTTAGGAAATAATGTTTGAAAGCCAAGAAGTCCAAAAAATAAACCTAAAGAACTGATAATAATTTTCATAAGAAAAATCACTGAATCTCCTTCTAGAGTTAATATGGACCGTTTTATAAGTATAAAACTCAAAATAAAAAAGCTAACTATCGCAGCTATGACACTTCCAATTGCTAAACCAATATGACCAAAACCAAACTTAAAAGCAAAAAGCCAATTAAAAAATACATTAAGGATCAAGGATACTAGAGCAACATACATTGGAGTTTTGGGATCTTGTCTTGCAAAAAAACCTACATTGAGAATTTTTATAGCCATAAATGCAATCAACCCAAAGCAAAATGCTTTTAGACTATAACTTGTCATAAGAGCATCTGAAGTTGAAAACTCACCTCGCAAGAATAAAATGCTAATGATTTCCGAGCTTAAAAAATAAAGCCCAACTGATGACGGGATACCTACAATAAATATGAATTTTAAAGCCCAATTAAATTTTTCATTGAATTCCAAATCATTTTTTAGAGCAGCAGCATTTGATAAAGCGGGCAAAATAACTGTAGCTGCAGCAATAGCAAAAATTCCTAAAGGTAATTGAATTAGTCTATCTGAAAGATATAGCCAAGTTGGACTTCCGGTTATTAGTAGGGATGCAAAAATTGTATCTATAAGGATATTAATTTGAATTATTCCACCACTTAAAATTCCTGGAAGCATCAATATTGAAATTTTTTTTAATCCAGGATGATTAAAATCCAATTTTAATTTTGGAAACAGCTTGAGTTTGAGGATAGGAATTATATTTATAAAAAATTGAATGAGTCCTGCCGCAAACACTCCCCAAGCAATAGCCAAAACCGGAAGTTGAAAGTAATCTGTAAAAAATATTGCTCCAATAATAATGCTTAAATTAAAAGCAATAGGAGTTGCAGCTGGGATGGAAAAAAAGCTAAAAGAATTCAATATGGCCCCAAAAAAAGCAACCAAAGATACAAAAAATAGATAAGGAAAAGTAATTCTTAAGACTTCTATCGCAAGAATTTTTTTTGCCGGATCAAAATAAAACCCTGGAGCAAAAATAAAAACCACGATTGGAGCAAAAATCATGAACAAAATACAAAGGAGTAAAACCAATGACGAAATTACAGTAAAAGTTAAATCTATCAGCTTTTTTAGTTCTTCCTTTGATTGATTATTCTTGTATTCCGTAAAGACAGGAATGAAAGCTTGGCTAAAAGCACCCTCAGCAACTAGCCTTCTGAATAAGTTGGGTATTTTTAGCATCACCACAAATACATCGTGAGCAACTCCAGCTCCTAAAATGTATGTGGTTGCTATGTCTCTTAAAACTCCGAAAATTCTCGAAATAAAAGTCCAAAATGAAACAACTAGAGTCTTAAGAGAAGTTTTAGTCTTTTGACTTTGTGAGGAATCCAACTTTATTTATCAGATTTTTTAAACTGCATTGCAACAGAATTCATACAATACCTTTTTCCTGTAGGCATAGGCCCATCAGGAAACAAATGTCCTAAATGAGCATTACACTTTTGGCAATGCACTTCTGTTCGAATCATCCCATGACTTTTATCAATTTCTTCACCAACAGAATTTTCATTAAGAACATCCCAAAAGCTTGGCCATCCAGTTCCGGAATCATATTTTGTATCTGAGGAAAAAAGCTCGTTTCCACAACAAACACAAGTAAAAATACCTTCCTCTTTTGTATCCAAAAGTTCGCCAGAAAAAGGTGCTTCAGTTCCATGCTCTTGTGTGACTATGTTATACCATGGACAAAACATAAATAGATGATGTTCAAGATGATAATTTACATTCAGAGGAGCAATGAAATATCTTACAAAATTTGAAGATAAGGTTGTTCTGGTATGAGTAAAGTCGTCTTGTCCAGATGTACAAGCGTGCTCTGAGATGCTTCTTAGCCTGTAAAACAAACTGAAAATTGTTAGTTTTGGTATCCACCACAAAAGCAAATATAGCCATGGCACATTAAAAAAAGTTAATGTCGAAAAAATTATTAGCTGACAAATTAAGAAACCATAAAGTGAAGAAACAAAATGCTTAAGATGTCCAAAAAAAGTATTCTCATTTACGCCCCATGCTGAATACAAGTATCCAAAATAACGCCTCAAACCAGATATGCCAGTTAAATCTCTTAATACTTTTCGAGAAAAGCTTTTTTTTGACACTGGAAAAGGATCGGTCAGGCTTTTATCAGGATCTAAATCAGTTTCCGTATGTTTGTGGTGTATTAAGTGATATTTTCTATAATTCACCGTTTCTGTCATCATCGGATAAGCGCAAAGCCACTGAGAAATAAAGTCGTTAATCTTTTTATTTTTTGAAATCAAATTATGAGCGCCATCGTGCATCATTACTACCAAGGCAAACTGTCTTGTTCCAATTATCAGAGCAGCAACTAGAAAGGTTAAGACACTTGGAAAAAAAGAAAAAATAATAAAACCAAGAGCGATTTGAGCCCAAATGTTAAAAATAGCTAAATAATTCCTCCAATCCTTAGAATCTCTCAAAATAGCTATTTCTTCTTCAGAAAGAAGAGTATTTGGGTTAATCATTGTTTTATTATACTAGACAAATCATGCCTTTCTTAAAGTCTGAATCCAAAAAGCTCTAATTTTGTTTTAGCTGCACTGCCTAAATCGCCAATTATTTTATGATTATTGAAACCTAGCCTTTTGAGTGAAATTCTTAATTCCTGAAAATCTCTTGGATCTTCTTGTTTTTTAAAAAAACTTTTAAAAGCTAAGTCATCTCTTTTAACATCATAAATTTTTAGAAAAATAGATGGCGGAATTCCGAAGATTTCCATTTCCTCTTCTATGGAGTTATCTATTGTAAAATCTATAAATTTCTTTGGTTCGACTGCCTCTATATTTTCATCAAAGAATTGATTAAATTCACCTAAAGCTTTTTCAATGAATTTATCTTCCGCGCCCATTGTTTTTCCAGCAATATGTGGAGTCGCTATAAAAGGCTTTTTGAACTTTGTTAAATTAAGATTGGGTTCGTTAGGCCATACATCAAAAATAAAATTTTCCGATTTTTTTGATGAGTAGTACTCGTCACTTAGAACTTCGCCCCTTGAAGAATTAATTAAAAATTGATCATCTTTCATTTCATTCAGAAAATTTATATCTAAAAGATTATGAGATGGAAATTTTCCAGTTTTGGAATAAGAACAGTTTAAGGAAATTACTTCTGAGGATAAAACTTCATCAAGGCTAGAGGATACTTTGGGAAAATATGGATCATAAATACAACAAGGAAAATTAATTTCATCCAAAATATTTTTGAATCTTTTACCAATATTGCCAAATCCAATAATGCCAAACTTTGTCTCATAAGGCTTAATTTTATTGCCAATAATCAAGACAGATAAGACACTTAATAAATATTCAATGACAGCTAATGCATTTCCGCCTTTGCCTGTAGAAAGATGAATATTTGAGTTTTTAAAGTAATCTTGAGCTATATGATCTTCTCCTGAAGTTAAAGAAGCGACAAATTTTACATTTGTGTTATCTAACAATTCTTCGTTGATTTTCGTCGTAGATCTTAAAAAGACAGCATCGGAGTCTTTGATAGCCTGATTTGAGATTTCGTGAGAGGCAAGGCTTCGAACATTGAATTTAGAATTACTTTCAAATGTCTTAGTTAACTCGTGCAAGTCTTTATTAATAACAATATTCATCAATTATTTTTGTTGGGCAGCAACTTACTTTTTATCCAGCCAAAAAAAGAATTGTTTTTAAGACTGATTTGATCGATTTTGAGGTATAAATCATCCAATTCTTTAGGGGAAGAAAACATATCTGCTCTGGATATCATTTTTTCATTCTCATCTAATTCTTTTACTACTTTTGCAGGATTGCCGGCAACTACAACATTTGGAGGAACATCTTTAACCACTATCGATCCAGCACCAACAATGCTGTTTTTTCCAATTCTCACCCCTTTGTTAACAATTGCACTGTCTCCTATCCAAACGTTGTCTTCTAAAACTACTTCTAAAGACTTTCCAACAGGCAAAGCTCTATCATAAATTCCATGCCAGTCAGAGTCGGAAATGTATGCCCCATTAGCAAACATACATGAATCTCCAATTTTTATTGAAGTAGCTGCAGAAATTCTTACTCCTGGACTAAACAAACAAAACTTGCCTGCTTCTATTTTTCCATCGTGTTTGTCTGCATTCCATGTAGTAATGTGAACATGAGCATCTGGGGATGTTATAAAAGTTGCGAAATCTCCAACCGATATGTTTTTACCAGATACGTGAAGATATTTAACACCCAAAATAAGAGGGCTGGTTCCCAAATGATCAAATTGAGGAGTGATAATTTTTTTTATGTATTGTTGATCAAACCACCAATGAATTCTTTTAAGCCAAAAAGGTCTATTGTCTTTTCTAATTTTTAATCTCCAGATATTTTTACATCATGTATGATACAGCGATTCTATGAAAGAAACCCTCAACACTTCTACAGAAGATAGCGTCATAAAAAATTCAATGGCTTCAGAAGAAGCCAAAGAGTATTTTAAATTAGCTACTCCAATGCTTTTGACTCAATTAGCAGCTCACGCTACTGGAATAATTTCTGCTTTAATGACCGGTAATTACAATACTGTTGATCAGGCTGCTGTTGCTATAGGTAATATGCTTTTTTGGCCTGCTTATTTTGGGATCGCAGGAGTATTGTTTATTGTTACTTCTTTTGTTGCTCAATTTTATGGCGCAAGGCAAATTGCGCAAATTGGACCCATCGTAAAGCAATCTTATTGGCTAGCAATCCCCTTAATTCTTTTATTTGTCGTTTACACGTTAAATGCAGATTCGCTTCTTAATATTTTAGGTACTCCCGAAGAAGTAAAGACTATTACAAAGGATTATTTATTTGGGTTGATGATTGGTGCTCCGGCAATGTTTTTATTTCAACCTTTAAGATCCATGTGTGAGGGTATGAAAAAACCACTTCCCATTACTTACATAAATGTTGTGATGGTCTTAATAAATGCTCTAGTGAATTATGTTTTGATTTTTGGTAAGTTTGGCTTCCCTGAATTGGGTGGTAAAGGTTGTGGCATAGCATTTTTAATTTCTTCGTGGTCTTCTTTTTTAATCATTCTTGGATACATTTATTTTTCAAAGTTCTTTAAAGAAATTAGATTTTTTGAGAATTTTGAAGCTCCTAATCCAAAACAAATTGCTGAAATCATAAAACTTGGAGTACCAATTGGTGGAACCCTATTCATAGAAATAGCTGTTTTTAGTGGAGCAGGTTTGATTTTAAGTAGGCTTGGTGAAAATGTTATTTCTGCTCATGCAATTGCCATGCAAGTAACTACCTTAACTTTTATGTTGCCCCTATCAATAGGCTTAGCAGCTAATGTTAGAGTTGGAAATTTAGTAGGGTCAAACTCATTAGATAGAGCAAGATATTCTTCATTTTTTGCTATGTTTTTTGCCTTGTTTTTGGCAATTATAAATACCTTTGTCCTCATAGAGTTTGGTAATTACCTAGCAAGCTTCTTCAATCCAGATATCGAAATTGTAAATTTAGCAGCTACATTATTAATAATTGCTGCCATATTCCAGATTGCAGATGGGCTTAACTTTGCTGGCGTTGGTGCTTTGAGGGGCTTTAAAGATACTCAGATTTTATTCTTTTTTATGTTTATCGCTTATTGGATTATTGGAATGCCAATAGGATATATCCTGTCAATGACTGACTTCTTTTCTGATCCTATTGGGGCACCAGGTATGTGGATCGGTTTAACCGTTGGCCTTTTTGTTTCGGCAGCTTTTGTTATTGCAAGAGTTAATTATACTACTGGTAGAGGTAGAAGTAGATTTGTCTTAAATTCTTGAATGATTGAAATAGATGCCAAAGGTCTTAAATGTCCTGAGCCAATAATGCTTCTTCATCAATCTATTCATGAAGCTAAAAAAGGTGATGAAGTGACTCTCATAGCCACAGATCCTACTGCAATTAAAGATGTTAAAAAGTTCTGTGAATATCTTAATCATTCGTTGATATCTTTTTCTGAGGAAGACGGAATCATTACATTCAAAGTAAAAAAGGGAGAATAAGGAACATGGAAAAAATTAATAAGAGATGGGTCTTAGCAAAAAGACCTGAAGGCATGCCGGAAGATGAATGTTGGAAATTAGAAGAGGCTTCTATAAAAGATCTTGATGAGAATCAAATCTTAATAAAGGTGATGTATCTCTCTATTGATCCATACATGCGAGGCAGAATGAACGATATGAAATCTTATACCGAGCCTGTTGCAATAGGAGAGGTAATGACAGGCGAAAGTGTTGGACAAGTAATTCAATCCAGATCAGAGAAATTCCAAATTGGAGATTACGTTGCAGCTCACCTGGGTTGGCAGTCTTTCATTAGATGTAATGATGATAATCCTGCATTAATGAGAATTTATCCTGACTTGGCTCCAATACAATCTTTTTTAGGACCAGCAGGTATGCCAGGTAGAACTGCTTATTTTGGACTTAAAGAAGTAGGAAAGGTAAAGGAAAGTGATACCGTAGTTGTATCTGCAGCCTCTGGAGCTGTGGGCTCTGTGGTTGGTCAAATGGCTAAACTTATTGGTTGTAAAACAATAGGTATCGCAGGCGGAAAGAAAAAATGTGATTTTGTTAAGGATGTGATGGGATTGGATTATGCCATTGACTATAAATCAAAAACATTTAGAGATGACTTATCTAAGGCTTGTTCAGATGGGATAGATATCTATTTTGAAAACGTTGGTGGAGAAGTTTCAAAAGCAGTTGCTGAGCTTCTCAATCCTGGAGCGAGAGTTCCAATTTGTGGCTTTATCTCAGCTTATAATTCCTTTAATTCAAATATCTCAGAAAGCAGCGAGTTGCCTGAGACTCCCTTTGATATCTTTGGGAATTTAGATCCAGCGCCTGAACATAGATTTTTTGTGGTTACAGAATTTAATAAAAACTGGGATCAGGCAACACGTGAGTTAGCCGAATGGATGCGTCAAGGTAAAATAAAATACAAAGAAACCGTCTTAGAAGGTATCGAGAATGCTCCTCAGGGGTTAAGAGATGTATTAAGCGGTAAGAATTTTGGAAAACAACTTATAAAAGTGAGTGACTAAAAAGTTTTCTTCAGAAACTAACCTCCCTTGGTGGAAAAAAGGAGTTATTTATCAGATTTATCCACGTTCTTTCAATGATACTTCTGGAAATGGTATAGGTGATCTCAAAGGAATATCCAAAAAAATTTCTTACTTATCTTCGTTAGGTGTTGATGCAATATGGCTTTCGCCAATTTTTACCTCTCCTATGAAAGATATGGGTTACGATGTTTCCAATTACACTGACATTGATCCCTTATTCGGAAATATTCATGATTTTGAAAGACTCATAGAAAAAGCCAAAGAAAATAAAATTAAAGTAATAATTGATCAAGTTTTATCACATAGTTCTGATGCTCATCCTTTCTTTAAAATCAGTAAATCAAATAAAAATAATTCAAAATCGGATTGGTACGTCTGGGCTGATCCTAAACCTGATGGCTCTCCTCCAAACAATTGGCTTTCTGTTTTTGGAGGTTCTGCATGGGAATGGGATACCGGTAGAGAACAATATTACTTACATAATTTTTTAAAGTCACAACCAGACTTTAACTTCCATAACTTAGAAGTTCAGAAATGGTTACTTTCAACTGTTAAGTTTTGGCTAGAAAAAGGCGTTGATGGCTTTAGGCTTGATACTGCTAATTATTATTTTCATGATAAAAAATTAAGAAATAATCCTGCTATCAAATCAAGAGCTTCTGGAAAAAATCCTTACTATTATCAAAATTTAAAATATTCAATTAATCAAAAGGATAATTTTGCATTCCTAAAAAAGCTAAGGAAGCTTACAGATCAATATAAAGAAACGACGATGATTGGAGAAATTTCAAATGTTGAATTACAAGCCAAATACACTGCGAACAATGACAAGCTGCATATGGCTTACAGTTTTGATCTTCTCAGAGATGAATTTTCTCCAAAACACATAAGGAATACTGTTTCTAAATTTTTTAAAGAAACTAAAGATGGGTGGCCGACATGGAGTTTTTCCAATCACGATGTAGTGAGGCATTTGTCTAGATGGAATAAAACAAAAAAAGATAGACAAAAATTTGCAAAATTAACTTGTGCGTTACTCATGTCATTGAAAGGAACACCATGCATTTACCAGGGCGAAGAGCTAGGTCAAACTCAAACCAAAATTGAATTCGATGAAATTAAAGATCCTCCTGGAAAAAAATTCTGGCCTATGGATTTTGGTAGAGATGGATGTAGAACTCCCATGATTTGGGATGAAAGCAAGAAATTTGCTGGCTTTTCAAATGCAAAGCCGTGGCTTCCAATTAAAAAGAAAATAATAATGAAGTTTTGATTTTTTATAGAGGAAATGAGAAACAGATTTGTTGTATCTTTAATTTGTCGCAAAAAGAAGTTGCGATAGATAATACTTATGGAAAAATCATACCTTTTCTTCCATCTCAGCGGGTGAGGCAAGACTCAAAAAAATTAAATCTATCTTCTTATGGATTTTGTTTCCTAACGAAAACAGATTTTAAGATTTCGGATAAAAAATCCTAAAAAGACATTTCTTCTAAAATAGACTGTCCTATTTCAGATGGACTTTTAACAGTCCTTACCCCAGCACTTTCTAGGGCATTAAATTTGTCTTCCGCAGTTCCTTTGCCACCGGAAATTATTGCACCTGCATGGCCCATTCTTTTTCCGGGAGGTGCGCTTACTCCTGCAATATAACCTACAACAGGCTTAGAGACGTTTTCTTTGATATATTCTGCGGCTTCTTCCTCTGCTGAACCCCCAATTTCTCCTACCATAACAATTCCCTCTGTTTGAGGATCTTCTTCAAAAAGCTTTAAAACATCAATAAAGCTTGTACCGGGAAGTGGATCTCCGCCTATACCCACACAAGTAGACTGTCCGAGACCTACCTTAGTAGTCTGATCAACTGCTTCGTAAGTAAGAGTTCCTGACCTTGAGACAATTCCTACCTTCCCAGGGCTATGAATGAAACCCGGCATAATTCCTAATTTGCATTCGCCTGGCGTAATTATTCCTGGACAATTTGGACCAATAATTCTTATGCCTTCCTTATCTGCTAGTTCTTTAACTTCTAACATATCCAAAGTTGGGATACCTTCGGTTATACAGATTATCAATCCAATACCACTTTCTATTGCCTCAATTATTGAAGGTTTACAAAATTTGGCGGGAACAAAAATTATACTAGCATTTGCCTCAGTGGCTAGTTTTGCTTCTTTTACGGAATTGAAGACTGGGAGATCCAAATGGGTTTGCCCGCCCTTACCAGGAGTCACGCCACCCAAAATATTGGTTCCATAATCTATCGCTTGACTACAATGCAATGTGCCTTGTGCTCCAGTAAATCCCTGACAAATTACTTTAGTTTCTTTGTTAATTAAGATACTCATCCTGAATTTTTAACTGCTAATTCTGCAGCTTCTGAGAGATCATCCGCAGAAATAATATTAAGATCGCTTTCAGATAGAATTTTTTTTGCCTCTTCTGAATTATTACCTTTAAGCCTCACGATAACAGGTATATCAACTCCAACTTCTGAGACAGCTGAAACTATCCCAGAGGCAACGACATCACACCTTACAATTCCACCAAAAATATTTATCAAAACCGACTTAACTTTTTCATCAGAAAGAATGATCTTAAAAGCCTCAGCTACTCTTTCTTTATCTACAGTACCTCCAACATCAAGAAAATTTGCTGGAAATCCCCCAGAAAGCTTAATGATATCCATTGTTGCCATTGCAAGACCAGCTCCATTCACCATACATCCTATATTTCCATCCAAAGCCACATAATTAAGATCCCATTTTGCTGCTTCGATTTCCTTTTGATTTTCTTGCGAAGAATCTCGCAGTTTTAAAAGATCTTCTTGTCTAAACAATGCATTTTCATCAATATTTATTTTTGCATCCAAACATTTTAGA
>LULW01000299.1_pt1 | contig 28807 bp, 28 predicted proteins | sample 729531 | NCBI WGS metagenome assembly LULW01 (sample SAMN03860279, study PRJNA289734) | marine metagenome | biome: seawater column; feature: ocean; material: water; isolation source: Red Sea water column Station 108 - depth 10m | place: Saudi Arabia: Red Sea | collected 2011-10-15 | depth 10 m | reverse complement strand
GATAGCGCCCGCCGCTCGGTGCCTGCCGCTCAGTGGATGGCGGGGCGCGGCGCCTTTTCGTCCACCGGAATTGCCGGCGGCAGGGCGTCGCCCAGATCCTGGCCGTCGGTGTGGACGATCCCCGCATAGGGATCGACGACGCCTTCCTGCGCGAGCGCGCTGTCGGCGCGATGCGCGGCCTCGGCCGCCTGCCGCGCTTCGGCACGGTCGGCCCATTTCTTGGTGAGATAGGCCGCCGCAGCGGTCGCGGCGAGCGCCGCATAGCGCTGCGGGAACATCCGCCGCGCGACGAACAGCGTCCCGGCGCCGATCACCGCGCCTGCCATCGTATGATTGCCTTTCCTGCGGCCGATCGCGCTTCCGATCACGCCGCCGATGATCCGTCCCATCATCTTCATATCCTTCCTCCCCTATCAATCCCCGGCGGGCGATTCGGGTTCCGGGCCGAGCATGTGCCGCGGGTCGACGACGCGGTCGAAGGTCGCGGCGTCGACATAGCCGAGGTCGAGCGCCGCCGCGCGCAAGGTCGATCCCGTCTCATGCGCATGTTTGGCGATCTTCGCAGCCTTGTCATAGCCGATTTCGGGCGCCAGCGCCGTCACCAGCATCAGCGATCGGTCGACCAGTTCGGCAATGCGCGCGCGATTGGGCTCGATTCCGTCGACGCAGCGCGCCGCAAAGCCTTCCATCCCCGTCGCGAGCAGATCGATCGAGCGCATAACATTGGCGCCGATCAGCGGCTTGAAGACATTGAGCTCGAGATGCCCCTGCATCCCGCCGACGGTCACCGCCTGATGATTGCCGATCACCTGCGCCGCCACCATCGTCAGCATCTCGCACTGGGTCGGATTGACCTTGCCCGGCATGATCGAGCTACCGGGTTCATTCGCGGGCAGGTCAATCTCGCCCAGGCCGGCGCGCGGCCCGGATCCCAGCAGGCGGATGTCGTTGGCGATCTTGGTGAGCGACACCGCGATGACATTGAGCGCGCCTGACAGTTCGACCAGCGCATCGTTGGTTGCTAAAGCCTCGAACTTGTTTTCGGCGCTGGCAAAGGGAGCGTTCGCCAGCTCGCTGACTATCGCGGCGAAATCCCCTCCGAAACCGTGCGGAGCGTTCAGGCCAGTTCCAACGGCCGTTCCGCCCTGCGCGAGGCTGAAGATGTCGGTGGACGCGCCGGAGACCCTGACGCTCGCCTTGGCCAGCTGCATGGCATAGGCCGAAAATTCCTGACCCAAAGTCAGGGGCGTGGCGTCTTGCAGGTGGGTGCGGCCGATCTTGACGATGTCGGTCCAGGCCTCTGCCTTGTCTTCCAGCGCACCGTAAAGACGGATGGCGATTTGCCGCCGCGCTGGCCCGAGAGCATCTCATTGGCGCGCCCGGCGATCACCTCGTTGACGTTCATATTGCTCTGGGTGCCACTGCCCGTTTGCCAGATGACGAGCGGGAACTGGTCGTCATGCTCACCCGCGATGACTTCCTTCGCCGCCGCCTCGATCGCGTCGGCCTTTTCGGCGGACAGGCCGTGCCGGCGGTTCACCCGCGCCGCCGCCTGCTTGACCAGCGCGAGCGCATGGACGATCTCGATCGGCATCCGCTCGCGCGTGCCGAAGGGGAAATTCTCGATCGAACGCTGCGTTTGCGCGCCCCAATAGGCGTTCGCCGGGACCGCGATCTCGCCGATGCTGTCGCTTTCGATCCGCGTGTCGCTCATCCGATCAATATCCTCGCCACCGCCACCGCGCCGGCCCAGATCAGCGCGACCAGGCCCAGAAACTGCCAATATCCGCCCTCGCCGATCCGTCGCCGGAACCAGGCTGCCGCCGCCCAGACGATCAGCAGCGCCGGGGTCAGGATCAGCAGGCTGAAACGCAGCAGTCCGTCGGCGATCGCATCGCCGACGCCGCTTTCGAAGCGGGCATAGCCCTCGACACCCCACCAGAAGGCGGCGGTCAGCACCAGCATCCCGGCGAGTGCCCAATATTGCCAGAAGCGGCTGGGGGGCCAGTTGGGGCCCGCCATCCTATCGTTTCTTGCCGAAATCCACCGTCACGACATTCGATCCGTCCTCGACCGCAACGTCGGGGCGGTCGTTATCGGCTTCGTCATGCGGCTCGGGCTGCTCCAGCTCGTCTTCGCTGACCTGGAACTGCAGGCCGAAATCGACCGACGGATCGACGAAGGCGGTGATCGCAGCATAGGGGATGACCAGCGTCGAGGGCGTCTGGTTGAACGACAGGCCGACGCTGAAAAGATCCTCTTCGACCTTCAGGTCCCAGAAGCGGTTCTGGAGGACGATCGTCATTTCGTCGGGGAATTTGGCGACCAGATGCGCGGGGATCGATACGCCCGGCGCCTGCGTCTTGAAGGTGATGTAGAAATGATGCTCGCCGGGCAGATGGTCCGACCCCTCGATTTGCGAGAGCACGCGGCCGACCACGGCGCGCAGCGCATCCTGCACGATTTCGTCATAGGGAATCAGGCTGTCGCGAACGTCATCACTCATGGCGGTGGGGGATGAACGGACGACGGGCGCGGGTCAAGGGGGGTCTGTCGGGCAGAGTCGCCTTGCAACGCGAAAATTAGGCTCTAAGGGGCATGCCATGCGAACCGCCACCGTCCAGCGCACGACCAAGGAAACGGATATCGCGATCGCCGTCAATCTCGACGGCACGGGCGACTATTCGGTGTCCACCGGAATCGGTTTCCTCGACCATATGGTCGAACAATTGTCGCGCCATTCGCTGATCGACATTGCGATGACCGTGAAGGGCGATCTGCACATCGACCAGCATCATACGGTCGAGGATTCGGCCCTCGCGCTCGGCGAAGCCGTGGCGAAGGCGCTCGGCGACAAGCGCGGCATCGCCCGCTACGGCGAAGCCCATGCGCCGATGGACGAAACGCTGACCCGCTGCATCCTCGATATTTCGGGGCGCCCGCACTGCGTCTGGAAATCGGCCTTCTCGCAGCCGCGGCTTGGCGAAATGGATACCGAGCTGTTTCCGCACTGGTTCCACAGCTTTGCCCAGACCGCCGGGATCACGCTGCACATCGAAACCCTTTATGGCGAGAACAACCACCATATCGCCGAAAGCATGTACAAGGCGCTGGCCCGCGCGCTGCGTGCCGCTGTCGAGATCGACCCGCGCAAGGGCGACGCGATTCCCAGCACGAAAGGCGTGCTATGACACCCCCCCTCCCGCACGCGGGAGGGACAGCGAGACTTGCGAACTTGTTCGCTAGTCGCAGCGGGGTGGGCATCTGCAACGCCCGAAGCTCGCTACGCTCGCGCCCACCCCTGGCCCCTCCCGCTGGCGGGAGGGGGATTTGAGCGCCATTGCCCTGATCGACTATGGCGCGGGCAATCTTCGCTCGGTGCATAATGCGCTCGTCGCGGCGGGCGCGGACGATGTTGCCGTCACCGCCGATCCCGATGTCGTGGGACAAGCCGACCGCATCGTGCTGCCGGGTGTGGGGGCCTTTGCCGCGTGCATGAACGGACTATCGGCAATTCCCGGGCTGATCGAGGCGATGGAACAGCGCGTTCGCGGCGAGGGCGCGCCCTTCCTCGGCATCTGCGTCGGGATGCAATTGCTCGCCGACGCGGGTGAGGAGCATGGGCGGCACGAAGGGCTCGGCTGGATCGGCGGAACGGTTCGCGCCTTCACGCCCGCGCCGGGGCTGCGCATCCCGCACATGGGCTGGAACGATGTCGTGCCGAGCTTCGCGCATCCGGTGCTGGCTGCGGGCGAGGCCTATTATCTGCACGGCTATCATTTCGCCGACGCGGCGCACGTCGCGGCGACGAGCAACCACGGCGGACCTTTCACCGCCGCGGTGGCGAAGGACAATATCGTCGGCGTGCAGTTTCACCCCGAAAAGAGCCAGGCCTATGGCCTCGCGACCCTCGAAAGATTCCTTGCATGGCGCCCCTGATCCTCTTCCCCGCGATCGACCTCAAGGGCGGGCAGGTGGTGCGGCTCGCCGAGGGCGATATGGCGCGCGCGACCGTCTATGGCGACGATCCGGCGGCGCAGGCACGCCTGTTCGCGGACGCGGGCGCCAGCCATTTGCACGTCGTCGATCTCGACGGCGCCTTCGCTGGTGAAAGCGTCAACGGCGCGGCGGTCGAAAGCATCGTCGCGGCCTTTCCGGGCAAGGTGCAGGTCGGCGGCGGTATCCGCGATCGCGCGGGCGTCGATCGCTGGCTCGCGCTCGGGGTCAGCCGCGTCATCATCGGCACCGCGGCGCTCAAAGACCCCGAATTCGTCAAATCGGCCGCCCGCGACCTGCCCGGCCGGATCGTCGTCGGCGTCGATGCGCGCGATGGCATGGTCGCCACCGAAGGCTGGGCGGATGTCTCCGACGTGCGCGTCGAGGATCTGGCACGGCGGTTCGAAGATGCCGGCGTCTCCGCGTTGCTGTTCACCGACGTCGGGCGCGACGGGCTGCTCAAGGGCTGCAACGTCGCCGCGACCGTCGCGCTGGCGCAGGCCGTCGCCATTCCGGTGATCGCGAGCGGCGGCGTCGCGGATATCGGCGACATCCACGCGCTGCGCCCGCACGTCGCCGATGGAATCGAAGGCGTGATTACCGGCCGCGCGCTCTATGACGGCCGCCTCGACCTGGCCGAAGCGATCGCGGCGGGGCAGGCGTGACCGTCCGCGTCCGCGTCATCCCCTGCCTCGACGTTGCCGACGGCCGCGTCGTGAAGGGCGTCAATTTCGTCGACCTGCGCGACGCCGGCGATCCGGTCGAAGCCGCGCGCGCCTATGACGCGGCGGGCGCCGACGAGCTTTGCTTCCTCGACATTTCTGCGAGCCACCAAGGGCGCGGCACGCTGCTCGATATGGTCGCACGCACCGCCGAAGTCTGCTTCATGCCGCTGACCGTCGGCGGCGGCGTGCGCAGCGCCGACGATGCGCGCGCGCTGCTCCTCGCGGGCGCCGACAAGGTCGCGGTGAACAGCGCCGCGGTGGCGCGCCCCGAACTTGTCGCCGACATCGCCGACCGTTTCGGCAGCCAGTGCGCGGTCGGCAGCATCGACGCGCGCCGCGTCGCAGAGGGGCGGTGGGAAATCTTCACCCATGGCGGACGCACCCCGACCGGGGTCGATGCGCTTGCCCATGCGGTGCGCCTTGCCGAACTGGGCGCGGGCGAATTGCTCGTCACCAGCATGGACCGCGACGGGACCAAGGACGGCTACGACCTCGCGCTCACCCGCGCGATTGCCGATGCGGTGTCGGTGCCGGTGATCGCATCGGGCGGCGTCGGCACCCTCGACCATCTGGTCGCCGGCGTGATCGAAGGCGGCGCGAGCGCGGTGCTCGCGGCCAGCATCTTCCATTTCGGCGAAGCGACGATCGCCGAGGCGCATGCGCGGCTCGCCGCCGCAGGGCTGCCGGTGCGCGCGCATTGATGTCCTGAAGGACTGGCGCTGAGGCCAAGCGGCTGCAATAGAAAGCCGATGACAGCCAAGCTCCGCCTCGCCGACCGTGTCAACGACCTGCTGCCGATCCTCGGCTTCGGTGCCGCGATCGCCAGCCTGGCGATGCCGCTCAATCCCTTTCTGGTCGGGGTAATCCTGGCCGGCTCGGTGATCGCCGCGGTCCATCATGCCGAAGTCGTCGCGCACCGCGTCGGCGAACCCTTCGGGACGCTGATCCTCGCGCTGGCGGTGACGGTGATCGAGGTGGGGCTGATCCTGACGCTGATGCAGGCCGAGCCCGAAAAGGCGGCGACGCTGGCGCGCGACACGGTGTTCGCGGCGGTGATGGTGATCATCAACCTGCTGATGGGGCTTTGCCTGCTCAGCGGCGCGATCCGCCATCACGAACAACGGTTCCAGCGCACCGGCATGGGCGCTGCGCTGGCGACGCTCACCGTGCTGACGGTGGTGACACTGGTGCTCCCCAATTTCACCTCGAGCGCGCCGGGGCCGCGCTATTCGGCAACCCAGCTCGGCTTCGTCGCGGTGGTGTCGCTGATCCTCTATGCGACCTTCGCGCTCGTCCAGACCGTTCGCCACCGCCATTATTTCCTGCCCGATGGCGAAGCGCAGGACGAACCCGACGCCCACGCCGCCCCGCCATCGGCGCAGCGGATGTGGCTGTCGCTCGCTCTGCTCGTCGCGTGCCTGTTCGGGGTCGTGATGCTGGCGAAGGCGCTGTCGCCGGTGATCGGCGCGCTGCTCGCCGAAGCGGGCGCGCCGCCGGCGGTGCTCGGCGTTCTGATCGCGGCGCTGATCCTCGCCCCCGAAGGACTGGCAGCAGTACGCGCGGCAAAGGCCGATCGGCTGCAAACCAGCCTCAACCTCGCGCTCGGATCGGCGCTGGCGACGATCGGGCTGACCATTCCGGCGGTCGCGATTCTGTCGATCGCCACCGACATGCCGATCAGCCTGGGCCTCGATGCCAAATCGACGGTGCTGTTGTTCCTCTCGCTGATCGTCGCGTCGCAGACGCTGGCGAACGGGCGAACGACCGTGCTCCAGGGCACGATCCACCTGATGCTGTTCGCAATCTATCTGTTCACGACCTTCGTGCCTTAAGCGGTTCCGTCGCCCCCGCCTTCGCGGAGGTGACGATTTTGGGGGTCACGTCTTGCGAACGAACACCGTACCCGCCGAATAACCGGCGCCGAACGAACAGATCAGCCCGGTATCACCCGCCTGCATATCTTCGTGGTTCAGGTGATAGGCAATGATCGATCCCGCGCTCGACGTGTTGCCATAGGTGTCGAGCACCGTCGGGCTTTCGTCGGCGCTCGCCTCATGCCCCAGCACCTTGTGCGCGATCAGGCGGTTCATGTTGGTATTCGCCTGATGCAGCCACAGGCGCCGCATATCTTCGCCTTGCAGGCCAAGCTTCTCCATTTCCTCGACGATCATCGTCGCGACCATCGGCACCACTTCCTTGAATACCTTGCGGCCCTCTTGGACGAACAGCTTGTCGGTCTTCGGACCCGACTGGTCGATGGCGCCATGGGCGCGGTTCAGGAAGCCGAAATTGTTGCGGATATTGTTGGAGAAAACGGTCTTCAGCCGGGTACCCAAAATGTCCCAATGCCCCGCCGGCGCGATCGTCTTGTCCTCGACCAGAATCGCGGTGGCGACGTCGCCGAAGATGAAATGGCTGTCGCGGTCGCGCCAGTTGAGGTGGCCCGAACAGATTTCGGGATTCACGACGAGCACGCTCCTTGCGTGCCCCGCACGAATATAGTCGGCCGCGGTCTGGATGCCGAAGGTTGCCGAGGAGCAGGCGACATTCATGTCGAAGGCAAAGCCGTCGATGCCCAACGCCTGCTGAATCTCGATCGCCATCGCAGGATAGGCGCGCTGCATGTTCGACGCCGCGCACAGCACCGCATCGACGTCGGCGGCATCGCGGCCGGCGCGCGCCAGCGCGTCCTTTGCGGCCGCCACGCCGATTTCGGCGAGGATCGACAACTCGTCATTGGTCCGCTCGGCAAGCCGCGGCGCCATATGCTCGGGGTCCAGAATACCCGCCTTGTCGACGACGTAGCGCGACCCGATGCCGCTCGCTTTTTCGATGAATTCGACGCTCGATTCAGCGAGTTCGCCTATCTCGCCCGCTGCGATCGCCGCGGCATTTTCCCTATTGTGCAGCGCAACATACCGGTTAAAACTGGCAACAAGTTCTTCGTTGGTGATACGTTCGGCGGGGGTGAAGAGGCCGGTGGCGGAAATGACCGGCTGCGGTGCGTGCGACATGGTTGTCCCTGCGTGTCTTATGGTCTGATGACACGCTGATTAGGCCCGGTCGCCGCGCGGCGCAACGCCCCACAAGCGAAGCTGAACGCACGCCGACGTCATGGTTAACCGGCCACTAACCATTTCAGTGGCAGACTGTTCGATGCAAGCCTCCGGGGGGACGGCTCCCCGGGGTGCGCAAGCGGGAGCATGACCATGGCGACGCGTTCGGGACCGGCATCCGGCGATTTGTCCCTCGCCGAAATCAAGGAATTTGCGGGCTTCGCTGCGGGGACGCAGCGCTATATTCGCCGCTCGCTCGATATCGGGCTCGAGCGTGACGATGCGATCGCGCGCTGGTCGCGCGACATGGTCGAAGAAACCGCTATCCGCGTCCAGGCCCGCGTCTATCAGCGGCTGGGCGACATTCGCACCCATATTCCCGAGGACAGCGGGCTCGACGCACTCGAAGGCTTCATGGCGCCGCTCGTCGCGGTATCGGCCTTCGATCTGGGGCAGGACCGCCTGCCGACCTTCGCCGCCTATCGCTTTCTCTACGAACGCCTGCTCGGCGCGCATGCGCGGCCGTGGCTGCCCGGCGCCTTCTGCGCCGCGGCATCGCTGCCGCACCTGCTGCTCCAAGCGATCAGCGAAGCCGCCGCTACCGCGCCCGGCTGGTCGGCGCGCGAACCGAGCTTCTATCCCGAATGGATCGAAAAGATCGACGTGACCAAACCGGCCAATTGAACGCCCGGCCTATTCGCTGATCCACAGATTGTGGCTGTCGATGCGCAGCCGGGTGATGTCGCGCAGCGCTTCGGTGCGGGCGATCGTTTCGGCGCGGAACGCCGCGTGCGTCTGGCGCTCTCCGAGCAGGACGTCGGCGAGATCGATCGCATCCAGATCCTGCCCGCGGCGAAGCTTGGCGAGGGCCGCCATCTGCGCCGCGCGCGCCTGATCGGCGCGCTGCCACGCCGAATAGGCGGCGGCGGCGCGCGCGAGGTCGCCGTCGGCCATTTCCTGCACATCGAAGCGGACCGCGTTGAGCTGCGCCGCCGCGGCCTGCGCCTCGGACGCGGCGCGCGCCGCCATGGCGCCGCGGTGATTGCCGCCGATCGGGATTGTCACGGTCAGACCCGCGCCGCGCTCGGCGCCGCTGCGTTCGCTGAACAGCCGCAGGCCGACGGTGGGATCGGGAATCCGGTCCTGCCGCCCGCGTTCGGCGAACGCACCAAAGCGCCGCGCCTCGGCATCGGCGGCGGCGATTTCGTGGCTGCGTTCGATGACCTGATCGCGCATCTGCGACGCCCCGGCAGGATCGAAGGCCGGGGTGGCGAGCGTCGGGGCCTCGACGGGCAGGGCAACGCCGGGAAATTGCGCCGCAAGCCGGGCCCGCGCCAGATCGGCGCGCCCCGCCGATTGGGCCGCGAGCAGGCGCGCTTCCGCCAGCGCGGCTTCGGCCTGATCGGCCTCGAGCTGCGGCGCGTCGCGCAGATCGACCCGGCGGCGCACGATCTTGACCAGCGTCGCATAATTTTCGACGCCCTGCGCATCGACGACGGCCTCTGCGCTGGCGCCGATCCAGTCCCACCACAGGGCGTTGAGCAACAACGCGGCCTGATGCCGGGCATCCTCGAAATGATTGGTGGCGGCTTCGACGCCCAGCGCGCCAGCCTTGCGGTCGAGCCGTGCCTTGCCCGGCAGACGCACCGGACGCGCCAGGATCGCGTCATATTCGTTGAAACGCCCCTCGCGATCGATGCTGCGGCTGACATAGCTGCCGGTGACGCTGAACTCATAGGGGCCGGCGTCGAGCGCGCGCTTCTCCGCCGCCGCAACATCGACACGCGCCCTCGCCGCGATGACCGAGGGATGGGCGTCGAGCGCTTCGCGCACCACCGCTTCGGGCAACAGTCCCGGCTCGGCGGCGGCAGGCGGCGTCAGGGCCAGACTGGCGGCAAGGAACAGAAGGCGGGTCATGCAGGGGCTCCGGCAGGATGGTCCTGATCGCCCGCGCCGCGCTCGGCAGCGCTTTCGCCGAAGCGTTCGTACAGGATGGGCAGCAGGATGAGCGTGAGCAGCGTCGCCGTCACCAGCCCGCCGATAACGACGATGGCAAGCGGGCGCTGGATTTCCGAACCCGGACCCGACGCGAAGAGCAGCGGGACGAGGCCGAAGGCGGCGATGCTCGCGGTCATCAGCACCGGGCGCAGGCGCCGTGCGGCGCCCTCGCGCACCGCCTGATGCAGCGGGACGCCGCGTTCGCGCAGCTGACGGAAATAGCTGACCATGACGAGCCCGTTGAGCACCGCGATGCCGAGCAGCGCGATGAAGCCGACCGAGGCGGGAACCGACAGATATTCGCCCGATAGCGCGAGCGCGATCATCCCCCCCACCGCCGCAAAGGGTATGTTGACGAGGATCAGCGCCGCCGCGCGCAGCGAGCGCAGCGTCAGATAAAGAACGACGAAGATCATCAGCACCGCGATCGGCAGCACGATCATCAGGCGCGCGGCCGCCCGTTGCTGATTCTCGAACTGGCCGCCCCAGACGATACGATAGCCGGGCGGCAGCTTTACATGCTTGCCGATATCGGCCTTTGCCTCCTCGACATAGCCGACAAGGTCGCGGCCGCTGACGAAGGCCTGCACGAGCGCGAAGCGCGATCCATTTTCATGTTCGAGCTTCACCGGCCCCGCGACCTGCGCGATCGCCGCGACATCGCTGGCGCGAAGGAGGGTGCCGGCGGGGGTGCGATAGAGACGGTCGGTGTAGCTTTGCGCGTCCATGCCGTCGCCGCCTTCGCCGCGGATAACCACGGGAATCCGGCGCGCGCCTTCGGCGATCGTGCCGGCGCGGACGCCCTCGACATCGGCGCGCATCATGTCCTGCAGCATGTCGACGGGCATTCCCGCCCGCCCTGCGGTCATACGATCGATGTCGATCTGCAGATAATCGACGCTGTCGTTGGCGACCGTCATCGCCTCGCTCGTCCCGCGGATCGTTTCGAGCCGACCCTGGATCGCACCGGCGAGCCGGGCCAGTTCCTTGAGGTCGGGACCGAATAATTTGATCGCAAGGTCGCCGCGCGCACCGGTGAGCATTTCGGAAACGCGCATTTCGATCGGCTGGGTGAAGCTGGGCTCGATCCCCGGAAAATCGGCGAGCACGGCGCGAATCCGGTCGTTGAGCCAGTCCTTGTCGGCAAGGCGCCATTCGGACCGCGGCTTCAGCTTCAGAAAGCTGTCGGTTTCGTTGGGGCTCATCGGATCGAGGCCGAGCTCGTCGCTGCCGACGCGCGCGATCACGCTGGTAACTTCGGGCACCTGTTCGAGGATTGCGCGCTGCACCTTCATGTCGCCCGCGGCGCTATGCTCGATATTGATGCTCGGCAGCTTGGTGAGCTGAACGATCGTCGATCCCTCGTCCATCGTCGGCAGAAAGGTCTTGCCGGTCACGGTATAGGCGACCCCGGCGAGCAGCAGGCCGATCGCGGATATCCCGGCAACGGTCCGGCGGTGCGCAAAGGCCCAGTCGAGCGCCCGCGCGTGACGCGGCGCCAGGAAGCGCATCAGGCGCGGTTCGCGGTGGCCGTCCTGCTGCTTCAGGATGAAATAGGCGAGCACCGGCACCAGCGTCAGCGACAGGACCAGCGCCGAAAGCAGCGCGAGCACGATGGTCAGCGCGACGGGCGCGAACAGCTTGCCCTCCAGCCCCTCGAGCGTGAGCAGCGGCAGGAACACGAGCGCGATGATAAGGAGCCCCGAGGCGACCGGCATCGCGACTTCGGACGCCGCGACGAACACCGCATGCAGCTTGCCCATCCGGCGATGCCTGGGATCGGACAAGCGCTCGACGACATTTTCGACGACGACCACGGCGCCGTCGACCAATATGCCGACCGCGATGGCAAGGCCGCCGAGGCTCATCAGATTGGCGGTCAGTCCGATCGCCCGCATGAAGATGAAGGTCAGCAGCGCCGCCATTGGCAGCGCGAGTGCGACGATGACCGACGCGCGGACATCGCCCAGAAACAGCAGCAGCAGGATGACGACGAGGATCGTCGCTTCGATCAGCGCCTTCTCGACCGTCCCGACGGCGCGTTCGATGAGGTCGGACCGGTCGTAGAAGACATCGACGCGCATCCCGCGCGGCAGGCTGGGCTGGATTTCCGCGAGCCGCGCCTTGACCCCTTCGACGACCTTCGACGCGTCGGCGCCGCGCAGCGCGATGACCAGTCCCTCGACCGCCTCGCCCTTGCCGTCCTTCGTGACCGCGCCATAGCGCGTCAGATGCCCGGCGCGCACCGCCGCGACGTCGCCGACACGCACGATGCCGCCATCCTGCGACCGCACCACGACCGACGCGAGATCGCCGAGCGTGCGGATCGCGCCGACCGAACGCACGATCAGCGCTTCGTCGCCGATCTTGAGCCGGCCCGCGCCGTCGTTGCGATTGCTCGCCTCGATCGCCGCGCGCAGATCCTCGACGCTCAGCCCCGCCGCCGCCAGCGCGCCATTGTCGGGGCGCACCTCGAAGGTTTCGGCAAAGCCGCCGAGCGCGTTGACATCGGCAACGCCGGGAACGGTGCGCAGCGCCGGGCGGATGATCCAGTCGAGCACCCGCCGCTTTTCGGTCAGATCCTGCGGCCCCTCGAGCGTGAACATATACATGTCGGACAGCGGGGTGGAGATCGGCGCCATCCCGCCCTCGACCGTCGCCGGCAGGTCCCCCGCGACATTCGACAGCCGCTCCGCGACCTGGCTGCGCGCCCAATAGATGTCAGTACCGTCCTTGAAATCGATCGTGATGTCGGCGATCGCATATTTGGCGACCGAGCGCAGGTTCGCCTGATCGGGGATGCCCAGCATCTCCATCTCGATCGGCGTGATGACGCGGCTCTCGACCTCCTCGGGGGTCATGCCCGGCGCCTTCAGGATGATCTTGACCTGCGTCGAGCTGATGTCCGGAAAGGCATCGATCGGCAGATTGGCGAAGGACCAGGCCCCGATCCCGCCCAAGAGCAGCGCGGCACCGATGACGGCGAGACGCAGCGCGAGCGCCTTTTCGACGAGTTTGCCGAGCATCCTATTCGCCGCCCAGCACGGCCTTGAGTTCGGCGATTGCCGAGGTTGCGACGCGTTCGCCGGGCTTCAGTCCGGCGGTTATCGTCGCGCTGGCCCCGACACGGCTGGCGATGGTGACGGGGCGCAGCGCGAAGCCGTCCGTCCCCTTCACGAAAACCGCATCCCTGTCGCCGACCCGTGTCAGCGCGGCAGCGGGGATGCTCGCCCCGGCGACGGGCTGAACGCCGCCGAGGATCGCGACGACCGACTTGCCGCTGACCAGTGCGGGTGCGGCGTCGAGGCGTGCCTTTGCCGTCAGCGCACGCGTCGCGGGGTCGATCGAGCCGCCGACGGCGATGACGCGGCCGGTGGCGGGCGCGGTGCCGGGCATCCGGACTTCGACGGGTGTGCCCGGATGCACCGCGCCCGCGAGCCGTTCGGGGATTTGCAGATCGAGCATCAGCCGCGCCGTATTTTCGACGATGAAAGGCGCGCTGAGGCCGCCCACCGGGCCGCCCGCCTGCACATTGACGGCGGCGATCCGGCCGCCGATCGGCGCGCGCAGCGTCATCATACCGCTGCCGTCGGCATTGGCCTGCGCGAGAATGCGGCGGTTTTCGGCGACATTGACTTCTGCCTCGCGCAGCGCGGCGCGCGCCTCGTCGGCGCGGGCGCCCGCGACAATGCCTTCCTTGGCGAGCTGGCCGGTGCGGCCCGCGGCGGCGCGGGCAACCTCCAGCTGCGCCTGCGCGCGCGCCAGCGCCGCGCCATATTGGACAGGCTCGGCGGCGCGGATGCTGGCGAGCGGTTGACCGGCGACAACCGCCTCGCCCTCGACGACAAACAGCCGCACCGCAATCCCGTCGAATGGCGCGGTCACCGCGACCCGCGCATCGGGGGGCAGCGATACGGTCGCAGGGACCGCGCCAAGCTCGGCACTGCTGGCGGCCGCCGCGACTGCGGTCGCGATGCCGAGCTTCTCGATCTGTCGGGCCGTCAGCTTGCCCGGCGCCATGGCCGCTTCGCCGCCGTCGGGCGCAGGCGGGGGCGCCTCCTTCGACCACCAGAGGGCTCCGGCACCCGCCGCGAGGGCGAGCGCTGTCGATGCGGCGATAAGGGCTTTCCTGTCCATGGCCGCCCTCTGCCAAGCGAGTCTGACGCCAGCCTGACATTTTGTCAGTGTCGCGTCAGGCAATTGCGCTAGGGTCAGCATCCTAGGACCATCACACCGGAATGAAGACGGTGAGATCATCCCCACAAGGATTGCCGTCGACAGCGCCGCGTCGGCGGGCGACGCCCGCGACTGGCCCGACATCGACATGCTGGGCGCGGTGATCCTCGATCTGGGGCTGCCCGACGGCGACGGGATTGATGTGCTGCGCCACTGGCGCGGCGCCGGGCGGACGGTGCCGATCCTGATCCTGACCGCGCGGGGCAACTGGCGCGAAAAGGTCGAGGGGCTGAACAGCGGCGCCGATGATTTCATCGTCAAGCCGGTGCGGTTCGAAGAGTTGCTGGCGCGGCTGCATGCGCTGTGGCGGCGTGGACGTGGGCGCGGCAGCAACGCGCTGACGGTCGGTCCGCTTTCGCTCGACCCCGTCGCGTCCACCGCGACGCTGCACGGCGAAGCGCTGACGCTCAGCCGCAAGGAGTTCGCGCTGCTGCACCTCTTCATGCGGCGTCCCGAACATATCTTGTCGCAAGCCGACATCCTCGATCAGCTTTACGCGCTGGAGGCCGAGCGCGACCGCAACGCGGTGGAGGCGCATATCAGTCGGCTGCGCCGCAAGATCGGACGCGAGGCTATTCGCACTGTGCGCGGCCTGGGCTATCGGCTCGATTTGTGACCCGACTCTTTTCCAGCCTGCGCGCGCGCTTTCTGGCCGCCATCCTGATATGGGTGGCGCTGGGCATCGGCGCGCTGTGGTTTTCGTCGGTGCGGCTGTTCAGCAGCCATGTCGAACAGCAATATCATGAAGAGCTGGAGGTTCATGTCCGCGAGCTGGCCGAACTGACCGTCCTCGACGCGGCGGGGAACCCCCGCCTGTCGCGGCCGCTGTCCGATCCGCGCTATGCGGTGCCTCTGTCCGGATTTTACTGGCAGATCGGGCGCCCCGGCTATCGCTCGCTGAAGTCGCCCTCTATGACGCGCGGCGCGCTCGACGAGGATGTCGCGCACAGCCCGGACATCCTGCACCGCGTCGAAAACGGCCCGACGGGCCCCACGATCACCTATGGCTTCGAGCGTGCGGTGCCGGGCGGCGCCCCGCTGCATTTCGTCATCGCCACCGACGAGCGCCTGCTGCGCGCCGTCATCGCGAGCTTCACCCGCGAGCTCAGCCTGTGGCTCAGCCTGCTCGCGCTCGCGCTTCTGGCAAGCGGCCTTGCGATCATCACGCTCGGCTTCCGGCCGTTCAACCGGCTGGCCGCGCGGATCGCGGCCCTGCGCCGCGGGCAGGCCGATCACATCGAGGGGGTGTTTCCCGACGAGATCCGCCAGCTCGTCGATCCGTTGAACAGCTATCTGGCGCGCAATGCCGAGATCGTCGAACGCGGGCGTGTCGCCGCGGGAGCGCTGGCGCACTCGCTGCGCACCCCGCTCGCCGTCGTCACCGACGAGGCCGAACGGCTGCAACAGCGCGGCACCGAAAGCGCCGCGGCCGACGTCTTCCTGTCCGAAAGCGAGACGATGCAGCGCCAGATCGACTATCATCTGTCGCGCGTCCGGTCGGGCGGGTCGCATGCGGGGATGGTCGGCGGCGTGCGGCTCGCCGCGATCCTGTCGCCGCTGATCGCCGCGATGGAACGCTGTCATCCGGGCAAGCGCTTCGCTGCGACCGCGGCGGCGCTCGACCCGGCCGCCCCTTCGCTTCCCATGGATGCCGAGGATCTGAGCGAGATATTGTCGAACCTGCTCGACAATGCCGGAAAATGGGCGCGATCGGGCATCACGATCGACTATCGCTTCGACGGCGCCGCGCGCCGCATTGCCATCACCGACGACGGGCCGGGAATTCCGCCCGATCAGCGCGAGGCGATGTTCGGCATCGGCGCGCGCGGGGCCGGCCCGGGCGCCGGATCGGGCCTTGGCTTGGCCATCGCGCGCGATGTGGCGCGCGACTATGGCGGCGACGTGGCGCTCGATCGCGCACCGTCGGGCGGCACGCTCGCCACGCTGCGTATCGGCGATGGTCCCGCGGGCGACATGTAACGAACCGCCGCACGCCCGATACCAGCTCTTTTCTTTCGCTGCCGTTTCGCCGATCAGATCGCGCGAGGGGGCGCTTCGGGAGCCAAAAGGAAATTGACTTGGATGTGACCAAATCGCCGCGACCATGCCGCGCTGCCCGGCGGCTACGCCGATGACGATTTCGCTCGGGCCGCTCGCGCTTGCCGCCGACCGCCTGCTCGCGGTCGCGCTGATCTGGCTGTTTCTGGCGGGCGGCAGCCTGATCGCGGCGCGCGGCGATATGCGCGCGGCGACAGCGAGCTGGATCGCCGTCATCGTGGGTCTGCTCGTGGCGCGCACCGCCTATGTGGTGCGCCACGCCGATGCCTATGCGCCCGAACCCTGGTCGATCCTTGCGGTCTGGCAGGGTGGTTTCCTGCCCTGGGCCGGCATCGCGGCCGCAGGGGCGGCGGTGGCCGTCTGGCTTCGCCGCTCGCGTGCGACACCGCTGTTACTCGGCGTGCTCGCCGGGCTGGCGGCGGTTCATGCGGTCGCGGCGCCGGCGCTCGAACCCGCGCCGCGCCCGCTCGCGCGCGGGCTGATGCTCACCGACATGGAGGGGCGCGCGATCGCGCTCGATACGCTGCGCGGGAAGCCGATGGTCATCAACCTGTGGGCGACATGGTGCCCGCCGTGCCAGCGCGAGCTGCCGATGCTCGCCGAGGTCGCGGCGACATCGCGGGTGCCGATCCTGCTGGTCAATCAGGGGCAGGACAGCGCGACCGTCGCCGCCTATCTGGCCGAGCGCAAGGTGCCGGGCACGCACGTCTTTCTCGACCATAGCGGGCGGACGGGCGATGCCGCGGGCGGGCTGGTACTGCCGACGACCCTGTTCGTCGATGCCAAGGGCAGGATTGTCCGCCGTCACAGCGGCGAAATATCGCGCGCGGCACTCGCCGACGGGCTGGCGCTGATCGCGCGGAGCTAGGGTCAGGCGGCGGTCACCAGCCAGGCGCGCGCGCCGAGGCGGACCCCCGCTTCGGGATCATGATGCTCGGCATAGACGCGCTCCAGATCGGCGCGCGCAGCCGCCATCACATCGGCGCCCGCCTCGCTCAGTACGCGCGCGGCCGACATTGATCCGAGCGCGAAGTCGGCGGCCTCCGCCGGGGTGCGCCCCGGCCCGCCGATCGCCTGATCGCCGCGCCAGTCGTCGATGTCGACCCGGGCAAAGCCCGCATCGGCGAGCAGGTCACGCAGATAGTCGATATCCTCGAAGGCGAAGGGCCCCGGCGCGCGCGGCGTCGCGGGCGGCACCTCGACATGCGCGCGGATCACCCCCATCACCGCCATCATCCAGACATTGTCGCGCGGCGGTCCCCACACGGCGAGGTCGAAGCGCGCGCCGGGCACGAGCTGCGTCCGCAAGTGACGAAAGGCGGCGACGGGATCGGCGAAAAACATACTGCCGAAGCGCGAGACGAGCCGGTCATAGGGTGCTGCCGGCAGCACCGCGCTCGCCGCATCGCCGCAGAAAAAGCGCAGCGCGGGAAAATCGGCGCCGGCCCGCGCGCGCGCCGCGACGATCAGGTCGGGCGAGATGTCGAGCCCGAGCACCGCGCCCTGCGGTCCGACGCGCGCCGCGATCGCGCGGCTCGTCGCGCCGCCGCCGCACCCCAGATCGACGATTCGCTCGCCCGTCGCGATCGCGGCGCGATCGAGCAGCGCGGTGCCAATCGGTTCCAGCATCGCTTCGAAATGGTCGACATTGCGCAACCAGCGCTGCCCCATTTCGCCCGACCAGTCGTCCGCGAACACCGATGTCTTGTCGCCCGTCATCGCCGCCTCCCGCCGCATTGATCGCGCCTGCCTCCCGCAAGCCCCGCCCGGCGTCAAGCGATGATCCGCGCCGCGCAGACATTTGTTAGCCTTTCCGCGCTATTCGCGCAGGCGAGAGGGGCAGAATTTGCTGCATGCGCAAGTCTTCAAGCGCGCAGACCGACACGCGCAAATGGCGCCGCCGCATTCGGCGCGCGCGATCGATCTTGCGCGCTGGGACGGCAGCGACTGGCTGGCCGAAGAATGGCGCGCGCTCGAAGCCCATGCCCGCTGGCCGACGCAGAGTCACGCCTTCGCCGCCGCGCTGACCCCTTTGATCGAAGGGCAGCGCCGCAAGCTGCTCGGCCTGCGCGCGGGCGGCACGATTTCGGCGCTGCTGCCGCTGTGCCGCGACGCGGGCGCGATCGGCCGCTGGCGCATCGCGGGATCGCGCGAACTGTTCGAGCCGGGCGACCTGCTTGCGGCGCGGCCCGATGATGCCGCCCCGATCGCGGACGCGCTCGCGCGGTTGCGCAAGCCGCTCTCCTTCGACCGGATTTCCGCCGAATCGCCGCTGCTTCCGGCGCTGCGCCGCGCGATGCACAGGCGCGGCCTGCTGTCGGTGCGCCCGGCGATGCCCTGCCCGCTGATCATGCTCGACGAAAGCTGGCGCGATCCCGAAAGCCACTTCAATTCGGGCCGCCGGTCCGATTTCCGGCGCGCGGCCCGGCGCGCCGAGGCGCTGGGGCCGGTCACGTTCGAGACGCTGGCGCCGGGCCTGCAGGATTTCGACGCGCTGTTCGACGAAGCGATCGGGGTCGAGGCGAAGAGCTGGAAGCTGGAGGCGGGCAGCGCGATCGCGATCGACCGGCGCCGTGAGACATTCTTCCGCCGCTTTTTTCGCGAGGCCGCCGCCGAGGGCCGGTTCCGGCTGTCCTTCATGCGGATCGGCGGCGAAGCGGTGGCGATGCAATTGGCTCAGGTCAGCGACGATCGATACTGGCTGTTCAAGATCGGCCACGACGAGCGCTTCGGTAAATGCTCGCCGGGGACGCTGCTGATGCTTCACACGCTGCGCTGGGCGGCGGGCGAGGGCCTGCGCAGCTACGAACTGCTCGGCGAGGCCGAGGGCTGGATCACCCGCTTCTGGACGCAGGAACAGCGCGCATGCGTGCGCGTGCGCACCTATCCGGCACGCGTGTCGGGGGCGCTGGCGCTCGCCGCCGACGGCGCCCACTGGGTGTGGCAACGCCTGGTCAGGCGCGGCGCATGAACGACACGCCACTCTGGCGCTGGCTGCGCGCGCGGCGCTATGCACTGCCGCAGCAGGCGGGCGGCTGGCTGCCCGCTCCCGACGCCGCGGCGGGCGCACGGATCGCCTGGCGTCTGTCGCGGCGCGGTATCGCGGTGACGCTCGGCTATTTTCAGGGCGATGCCGATGGCGCCGACGCCATCGTGGCTGCTTACGGCCGGATCGCCGCCGCCCCGCTGCCGCCGGGAAGCTATTTGTCGGTCAAGGCGCCGCCGCTGGGCTTTTGTCCGCAGCGGCTGCGCCGGATTGCCGAGGCGGGCGCGGCAGCGGGGCTGCCGGTGCTGCTCGATGCCCACGCCCCCGCCGATGCCGACGCGACGCTCGCCGCGCTCGCCGCCCTGCTGCCCGACTTTCCTGACAGCGGCATCGCCTTGCCCGCGCGCTGGCGGCGCAGCGCCGCCGATGCCGCGCGCCTGTCCGGCACATCGGCGCGTATCCGGGTGGTGAAGGGCGAATGGGCCGATCCGCTTTGCGATGCGGCGGATGGCGATGCCGCCTATCTGAGGCTCATCGACGCCCTTGCCGGGCGCGCGGCACCCGTAGCGGTGGCGACGCACAAGCCTGCGCTGGCTGCTGCGGCGCTCGACCGGCTGCTTGCCGCGGGGACCCCGTGCGAGCTTGAACAATTGCGCGGGCTGCCCGGGCGCCGCACCCTCGTCGCCGCGCGGACGCGCGGGGTCGGCACGCGCCTCTACGTCCCGCTCGGTCCCGGCTGGTGGCCCTACGCGATCGACAAGGCACTCGCGCGGCCGCATCTGCCCTTATGGTATCTGCGCGATCGGATCGGGCTTGCCGATCGCTGAAACAAAATGGGGCGGCCCGTTTCGGTGCCGCCCCAGTTGTGCGTCCGTCCGGGGAGAGGGAGAGAGGACGGACCGGAGATGGTGTCGTGGCTTATTCGATTAGCGCGATGCAACCTGGCTGTCGGTCGCTTCATCGACGCCGGCAACCTTGAGCGCGGCGCGGAACTGCTTGGCGGCGGCGCGTTCGTTGCCCGCTTCGCACAGCTTCTTGCCGGTGGCGACGAAGCGCTTCGCGCTGGCCTGCTTGCCACCCTGCGCGCTGTCGGCGGCGGTGTTCGCCTGATCGGCAAGGCCGGTGCAGCGATAGTCGGCGCTGCCCTGCGCATAGGCCGGCGAGGTCGAAGCCATCAGGCCGCCGAAGGCGAGCGCCGAACCGGCGACGATCGCGAAAGCGGTGGGAAAGCGGCGAAAAGAGGAGAGCTGATTGGTCATGGGAGAGGTTTCCTTTCGTTTCGTTGTGCAACCTTTTTAGGCGCGCTTGCGCACTTAGATAATCCTCTATAATCTGCAAGTGCCTTGAAGCAGGATTTAACAATCCCCCATGGGGCGCTCGACGGGATCGAAGCTTTCCTGCGTGTCGCGGAAAGGCGGAGCTTTTCCGCCGCGGCAGCCGATCTAGGGGTATCTCCCTCGGCGATCAGCCAGACGATCAAGACGCTGGAAGCGCGCGTCGGCGCTCCTTTGTTCATGCGGACGACGCGCAGTGTCGGGCTGACGCAGGCGGGCGAAATGTTCCTCGAACGCGCCGCACCGGCCTTTGCCGGGCTGGCCGACGCCTATGAAGCGGCGCGCAACCTGGGTAACCGTCCGGCGGGGCGGCTGCGCATCAACCTGATGCGCGGCGCGGTGCAGCCGATGTTCGAACCGATCATCGCGGGCTTCGTCGACGCCTATCCCGAGATCGAGCTGGAAATCTATGCCGACGATGCGCTCGCCGACTTGAGCGCCGGGGGCTTCGATGCCGGCGTCCGGATGGGCGAATCGCTCGATGCCGATGTGATCGCGATCCGCCTCACCGGCCCGTTCCGCTTCGTCGCTGCGGCCTCGCCCGCCTATCTCGACCGCTTCGGGCGTCCCGAAAGGCCGGAAGATCTGAAAGATCATCGCTGCATCCGCTTCCGTCTGGCGACGGGGGCGCTGATGCCGTGGACCTTTGCGCAGGGGAACCGCGAATTCGAGGTCGGGGTGACCGGGCCGGTGATCGTCAACGACTGGATCGCCGCGCTGGTCGCGATGCGTACCGGCGTCGCGATCGGGATGATGGCCGAGCCGATGGCGAAGAAGATGGTCGAAACGGGCGAGCTCGAACTGGTGCTCACCGACTATGCCGACGCGACCAGCGGGCTGTTCCTCTATTACCCCAGCCGCAAGCAGGTGATGCCCAAGCTGCGCGCCTTCATCGACTATGTCCGCGAATATCTGCCCGACCAGATAGGCGCCTGATCGGCCACCGGCCGCACAAATAATATTCTTCGCCGCGCGCAGAAAATTTGTGCTGGCCAAGCCGTGCAAATCGCGGCAGCTAGTTCTCAACTAAAAAAGTTGGGAAGAATCATGCTCGATCTGTCAACCTTCGATCTTGCGGCGCTGCTGCCCTTCATCCTGATCGGCTTCGCCGCGCAGCTCGTCGACGGCGCGCTCGGCATGGCGTTCGGGGTGATCTGCAACACCTTGCTCGTCGCCGTGATGGGCGTGCCGCCCGCGACGGCATCGGCGCGCATCCATGTCGTCGAGGTGTTCACGACCGCGGTGTCGGGGATCAGCCATCTGTTTCACCGCAATATCGAATGGGGCCTCTTCTTCCGTCTGCTCATCCCGGGCCTGATCGGCGGGGGGTCCGGCGCCTATCTGCTGACGTCGATCGACGGTGCGATCGTCAAACCGATCGTCCTGGCCTATCTCGTCGCCGTCGGGGTGTGGCTGCTGATCCGCGGGCTGCTCTATCCGCCGAAAATCCGCAAGCCGACGGTGATCGCACCGCTCGGCCTCGTCGGCGGCTTCCTCGATGCGGCGGGCGGCGGCGGCTGGGGGCCGGTCGTGACCTCCAACCTGCTCGGCCAGGGCGCCGAACCGCGCAAGGTGATCGGCACGGTCAACAGCGTCGAATTTTTCCTGACGCTCGCGGTGTCGGCGACCTTCATCTGGCACCTCGGCCTCGACGATGTCGCGGGCGCGACGCTGGGCCTGCTGATCGGCGGCGTCTGCGCCGCTCCGATCGGCGCCTTCATGGCCAAGCGCATCGCCCCCAAGCTGATGCTCGTGCTCGTCGGCATCGTCCTGACCGCGACGAGTTGTTTCGGACTATATCGCGCGCTGATGTGATGGGGAGGGCGGTATCAGGGTCTGAAGGAGGGAGTGAACTGCGCTTTTAAAAGCCAAGCGCCGCCTTCCACAGGTTTGACTACGCTACTCACTCGTAATTCGTCAAATTCATATAGAATGTTGGCCGGATCGGTCGATCTCAAGCGTGAATATGAGATCATCGAAGTCATCGTCTAACTCTCCGTCATTGCAAAGATAACGCCGAACATTTTCAATTTCCTCAACAATCATAGCGCCGCCAGCATGCCATGACTGCATCACGCCATCTCCCGTATCCCAGACGTTTTTCACCCAAAGTATTCCGTCGGTTGAAAAAACCGAGAAATGTGGCCTGACAGGAGCAGTATCACTCCAGAGAACAATAGATTTTTCCAGACGCTCACCTTCAACTAAAAAATATCCTTTTGTTTTGAGATTTATCCCTTGTATCCAAGGCGATGAAACTTGATCAAAATTAATTATGATATCAATATTTTTGTCTATTTCTATACGATCGGACATTTTGATGATTTTACCATCATACTCGACGGGCTGCCCACGCGATTGATGAAAGAGATCTTGGAAGATCACCATGCTTCACCGCCTTTTAAAATGTCGATACCAGTCTTTTGATTTTATTCATCGGACCAAACACTCTTGACGTCAAACATTGAGGACGTTGACCGACCGCTTTGTGATCTTTCTGCGTTCCATGAGTGGATTTCGCAATGCGGTGCCGTCAGCAATCACCGTGACGGAAATGGCCACGTAATCGGGGGGGATAGCATAGGGATAGGCTATAAAAGCCAGCCTTTCACAGCTACAGTTCTCCTATTTGCGCCGATAGCGGAAATACCAGACTTCGTGCCCCTGCGCGCGCGCCTTGGCTTCGTAGCGCGTTTCGGGCCAGCCGCCGGGGCGGACCAGAAAGTCCTGCGCGCTTTGCGCCAGCCATTCGAACTGGTGGCGGTGGCGCCGCATCACCATCAGCGCGTGGGCGAGATAGACCGGATGGTCGGTGCCGAAACGAAACTCGCCGCCGGGTTTCAGCTTGGCGGCGATCAGGTCGAGCGGGCCGTCGTTCATCATCCGCCGCTTGGCATGGCGCGCCTTGGGCCACGGGTCGGGGTGAAGCAGATAGGCGAAGCTCAGCGCCCCGTCGGGGATGCGGTGCAGCACCTCGAGCGCGTCGCCATGATGGATACGGACATTGGCGAGCGGCAGGCTCCGGCCATGGTCGCCCGACACATGCACCAGCGCCTGCGCGACGCCGTTGAGGAAAGGCTCGGCGCCGATGAAGCCATGGTCGGGCAACATGTCGGCGCGCCCCGCCATATGCTCGCCGCCACCGAAACCGATCTCGAAATGCAGCGGTCGCCCGGCTCCTTCGGCATCGCCGAACAGCAATGCCGATGTGACCGGCCCTTCGGTCGGAACCGCGATCTGCGGCAGAAGCGTGTCGATCAGATCCTGTTGCCCCGCGCGCAGGGGCTTGCCCTTCGCGCGCCCGTAAAGGCGGTTGAGCGTCGTCGGATCGCCGGATTTATAAGCCGTCATGCCGCGCGCGTTAGCCGCGGGGCCGCACCGCGACAAGATGGTCCTTGATCATTGCGGTTCGCTGTACACCCCGATCTTCCGCTTCTTGCCCCATGTCGCCACCGAAGTGATGCGGCGGTTGGCATTCACGATCTCGAGCACGCGTTCGGGTGAGGGCAATCGATCCTGCGTAACGAACGCAATATCCTGCGCAGCCGTCATCAGCGTGATCGAGAAGCGTTGCGCCGGCGCGGATTGGCCCTTGCCCGTCAAAGCGAGAAGCTTCGCGCCCGGATCGTGCCCCACCCATATGCCGTTACCATTGTCGCCCGCCGCCAACAGATACCAACCGGTGGCGTCGTTCTGGCGATAGGTGGCCGCATTGTCGCCGATGATCGCGTCGCGACACCAGCGGACCGTCGAGAGCGCGGCAACGGACCGCGCGGTCGGCTTCGCCCGCTGTTGTGCCGTGGCGGCGCCGAGCAGCCCGGCCACCATCTCGGCGCCTTCATCTCGCGGCGCATCCTTTGCAGTCTCGGGAAAGCTGAGCGGCGATGCGCAATCGGCGACGGGGATCGCGAGCGGTCCATCGACGATCTTTTTGGGCCAACGGATTTCGGACAGCGCGGTGTCCATCCAGACGCCGAGTTCAGTCGGCGTGCGCGTTTGCGACGAGGCACGTATCTTCACATACCACGGACCGACCGGGAATAGCATCAGCCCCGTGCTTCGATAGCCGCCGCGGTCCGGTGTGTAGATCGCCTTCAGTCCCGATTCGTTTTTCTGACCCGGCGGAACGAACGCCACGGGCGCAACGGAAAGAGCGGGGTGCCCGAAATTGCCGCGATGTTCGATTCCCCACTGTGCCTGGGAAAACCACACTGGCACCGCGCCGTTGGTATTGCGGAAAATATAGACGGTAAGCGATTCGGCAGCATCGCCGACCACGAACGACAGCCCGAGGTCCAACTCGTCGGGGGCGTAGGTCATGCCGCGATCACGCGGCGTGCCGGCGAGCGTCGCCGGGACGATTATCCCGCTATGCTTGTGCTTCCAGGCCTTGCCGGGATCGAGCGGTAGCGGTTGCTGCGCGGCCGACGGTGCGACCGCCAGGAGCACCACCAAAAAGGCCAAAATCCAGCGACTTGCCATGCCCATCTCCCCCGATCCGACAATCTGACTGTCAGATCGGGAGGGCGATTTCAAGCCGCTGGCGGCATCAGCCGCGGAACGCCGCCTTCAGCTTGTCGGTCAGGTCGGTGCGCTCCCAGGGGAAGGCATCGCCCGACGCTTGGCGGCCGAAATGGCCATAGGCGGCGGTCTGGCGATAGATCGGCTTGTTGAGGCCGAGGGGGGTGCGGATGCCCTTCGGCGTCAGGCGGACGAGCTGCGGCAGCAGCTGCTCGAGCGCCGCCTCGGTCACGCCTTCCGCCGCGGTGCCGTGCAGATCGACATAGACCGACAGCGGCTCGGCGACGCCGATCGCGTAGCTGAGCTGGATCGTGCAGCGGCGGGCAAGGCCCGCGGCGACGATATTCTTGGCGAGGTAGCGCGTGACATAGGCCGCCGAGCGGTCGACCTTGGTCGGGTCCTTGCCGCTGAACGCCCCGCCGCCGTGCGGGCTTGCGCCGCCATAGGTGTCGACGATGATCTTGCGGCCGGTCAGGCCGGCGTCGCCGTCCGGCCCGCCGATCTCGAAACGTCCCGTCGGGTTGATGTGATAGACGGTGTTCGCGGTCAGCAATTCGGCGGGCAGCACGTCGGCGATCACGCCCAGCACATATTTGCGCAGCTCCTGATATTTCGCCTCGTCGCCCTCGCCGCCGTGGAAGAAATAGCCCGGCGCATGCTGCGTCGAAACGACGATCGCGGTCGCCTCGACCGGGCGCTCGTTGGCATAGCGCAGCGTGACCTGGCTCTTCGCATCGGGTTCGAGGAAGGGGGCGATGCCCGCCTTGCGGTCGGCCGCCATGCGTTCGAGAATCTTGTGCGCATAGTCGAGCGTTGCGGGCATCAGGTCGGGGGTTTCGTCGGACGCATAGCCGAACATGATCCCCTGGTCGCCCGCGCCTTCGTCCTTGTCGGCGCTTTCGTCGACGCCCTGCGCGATATGCGCCGACTGGCCGTGCAGATTATTTTCGAAGCGGAACTGGTTCCAGTGGAAGCCGGCCTGTTCATAGCCGATGTCCTTGACTGTGTTGCGGACGGTGGCTTCGATCTCGTCGAGCGCGCCCGGCGCCCATTCGCCATCTTCGAACACGCCCTTGCAGCGGATTTCGCCCGCCAGCACGACGAGCTGCGTCGTCGTAAGCGTCTCGCAGGCAACGCGCGCTTCGGGATCCTTCGACAGGAACAGGTCGACGATCGAATCGCTGATCTGATCGGCCACCTTGTCGGGATGTCCTTCGGACACGCTTTCGGAGGTGAAGAGGAAGCTGTTGCGCATGGGGAGCCTTTTTCGGAATCGGATATAAAGGAAACTTTATGGTGGGAAGGCGACAAGGCCGACGCCAATTTCGCCAAGCTCGCGCGGCTGACCGCGCCCAAATCCGACGCGCCGCGCCTGCGCCAGATGCTGCGGCGGACCCCAGGCACCGAACCAGGCATCGTTCGACGGATTGAAGATGAAATCGGGGCGGTGGGCGCGGTCGACGACCTCGCCCGAAAAGATGATCTCGTAACAGATTTGCAGTCCCGCCTTGCCGAAGGCGCCAAGGTCGAGCGTATGAGGTCCGGGGCCGGGCCAGAAATCGAGATCGCCGGGAGCGAGGCGCGACAGGCCGATCGCCGAAAGCAGCGGCCGCATCGGCAGATATTCGCCATAGGGCACCAGATGCGCCTTGTCGTACCGCGGGCCGAGCGTCCCATCGGCATGGACCGTCATCACCGCGTTGCGCGCGCCCACCGCCTGCCCCGTCCGGTCGAACTCCAGCTTGAGCGCGCCGAGCAGCATCAGGTCGCCGGGGTTCATCAGCGCGGTCAACCGTCCGCGCGCCTCGGCGGGCGAGCGGTCGTAATAGATGGCGGGATAACCGGTCTCGAGATAGTCGGGTATCGCCGCCTCGGGCCACAGGATCAGGCGCGGCGCGTCGGATTTGGGCGCGGTCAGCCGCGCGAGCTTGGCGAAATTGGCGTCGGCCTTGTCGCCTTCCCACTTGTCCTGCTGGCCGATATTGGGCTGGACGACGGTGATGGGGGTGCCCGTCGCACTCGGTGCTCTCGTCCCGTTCGGTAACAGATAGACCAGCGTCAGAAAGCCGGCGATGACTGCGCCCGCCCCAAGCTGTTGGAAAAGCTGCGATCGCGGGCTTGGGTCGTGGCGTGTCTGCGCATTTCGGGCAGTACGTAGCTGCCCCACCCATAGCAAATAGCCGGCCGCCAGAATGACCGTCGCCGACCCGCCATAAGTTCCGGTCAACCGCAAAAGACCGAAAAAGTCGCCGATCGTCACGACGAGTGGATTCCACGCAAAGCCCGTGAAGACCCAACTCCGCAGCCATTCGGTGAGCGTCCACAGCGCGGCGAGCGCCAGTACAAACGAGAGCGTCGCCCCCGCGAAGGCGGGGGCCGCAATCGGGCTTAGGCCATCGGCGCTGGACAAGCCGCCAGCGCCCCCCGCCTTCGCGGGGGCGACTCGCGTGGATACCAGCCACGCCCCCCACGCCGCCAGCGCCGGATAGATCGCCAGATAGAGCGCGAGCAACACCACCGCGATCCACCCCAGCCACGCGGGCATCGCCGCCTGATAGGTAAAGGCAGTCGCGATCCAGTTGAGGCCGAGCATGAAATGTCCGACCCCGAAGGCCCAGCCGGTCCCGAACGAGCGCCATCCCTTGGAGCTGCGCGCTACAAGCAGCATCCATCCCGCGAGCGCAAGCAGCGTCAGCGGCCAGAGATTCAGCGGCGCAAAACCGGTTGCCGACACGGCGCCGAGTGCCAGGGCGAGGAGCTTCGGCCGGCGGTCGGCGAAAGCGATGATGCGGGAAGATATCGCGGTCACGCGCGCTCTTTAGCCGCGAGGACGTGGCGCGACAATGACTTGCCTTTCGGAACGACGGGTCCATTGGCGGCATTTGATGGGCGGGAGCCGGTCCCCATCATCATTCCGGATCAAGTCCGGGACGATAAAACGACTATGTGGCGCCATCTTTCCATACTGGGTGAGCGGCTGGGGAAGGGACAACGTCCGCGTCCTCCCATATCAGACATTCCGATACTCGGTCGTCCAATCCACAGAGCGCAAAAAAGCCCGCGAACCCATTGGGAACGCGGGCTTTTCTATGGTTGCGGGAGTAGGATTTGAACCTACGACCTTCAGGTTATGAGCCTGACGAGCTACCGGGCTGCTCCATCCCGCGTCAACCAGAGCGCGGCGCCGATCGGGGCCGCAAAACAGCAAAAGGCCGGCATCGCTGCCGGCCTCTAACTTTGTGAATGGGTTTCTTTTCGACCTTACGCCGGCTGCAATGCCTGGCGACGTCCTACTCTTCCGTGGCTTAAGCCAAAGTACCATCGGCGCTGTCAGGTTTCACGGCCGAGTTCGAGATGGGATCGGGTGGGTCACTGACGCCATGGTCACCAAGCAATGAAGCCGGCGTAGGTCAAAAGGGGTTCAATCGATGCCCGTGCTATTGAAACTTGCAATACTGTCTGATCAATCATCCACGTAATCGCGGACAATCCCGGCAGGATTGTCGTTGATGGTGGGACTCTTCAAGCGCGAATAGAGCAATTAGTATCGGTTAGCTCCATGCGTTACCGCACTTCTACATCCGATCTATCAACGTGGTGGTCTTCCACGGCTCTAAGAAATCTTATCTTGAGGGAGGCTTCCCGCTTAGATGCTTTCAGCGGTTATCCCGTCCATACATAGCTACCCTGCTGCGCGGCTGGCGCCACGACAGGTACACCAGAGGTATGTTCAACCCGGTCCTCTCGTACTAGGGTCAACTCCTCTCAAATTTCGACGCCCACGGCAGATAGGGACCAAACTGTCTCACGACGTTCTGAACCCAGCTCACGTACCACTTTAATTGGCGAACAGCCAAACCCTTGGGACCTGCTCCAGCCCCAGGATGTGATGAGCCG